>Ga0209619_10000111_pt1 | contig 47025 bp, 38 predicted proteins | sample Rifsed16ft3_FD_184011 | JGI IMG/M metagenome (GOLD analysis project Ga0209619, IMG submission 184011) | Soil microbial communities from Rifle, Colorado, USA - sediment 16ft 3 (version 2) | ecosystem: Environmental > Terrestrial > Deep subsurface > Rock core/Sediment | place: Rifle, Colorado... | reverse complement strand
TTACGACCCGGGGGGTTTTCAATGTCATCCGCGATAGTCAGAGTTACCTTCCTTGTTGACGGGTTCAATCTCTACCATTCCCTAAGGCAAGCCGAGTCCGAGCTGGGGGCTTCCACAAAATGGCTGGATCTTCGTTCACTCTGCACATCCTATCTTTACACGTTCGGGAAAACGGCCCGGCTTGAACGCATCTACTACTTCTCTGCGCTAGCCACCTACAGGGACTCAAGTCGACCCGGCTCAAGTGCTCGCCATAGTAGTTATGTGGAATGCCTTCAGTCTAGCGGGATTATTCCCGAACTTGGCAGATTCAAAGTAAAGTACGTTTACTGTCGAACGTGCCAACAGAGGAACCAGCACTACGAGGAGAAAGAGACCGACGTAGCCATATCTGTCCGCTTAATAGAGTTACTTTTGAAGGACGAGGCGGATATTCTCGTATTGGTTACGGGAGACACAGACCTAGCGCCAGCGGTTAGAACAGCGCAACGGCTGTACCCAACAAAGGAGATATGCTTCGCGTTCCCTTATAAGCGTCAGAATTCCGAACTCGAAAAAATGGTTCGAAGACACTTCAAAATCCATAAAAGGGAGTACCGGAAACATCAACTACCGGACCCGTTTGTCTTGCCCGGCGGCAGAAAGATACGGAAGCTTCCCACTGGTAGCTCTTCCATCTACCGCGTTCTGTCTCCGCGAAGCACCGGACAAACCAAACGCACACACGGAAAGAAAAGAGCCGGGGGAACCCCACCTCCTAGTGTCTCTCAACTCACGTGGTCTGACTGACACCGAGATGCCTACGCTTCCAACGCCTCTAACTTGTTTTGGACGTCTCTGTACGTGGGTGTCGTGGGCGAAAATTCGCTCGAGGTGACGTTCCGCCCTTTTTCTTGTCTTCGACTTGGCGGACGCTTTTGAAGCGGAGCGTTCTTCCACGCTTCGATAGTCGGGTCGTACTTCTTCTGCTCATAGAAGCAGCCCCCAAGGATCGAGATCGCCTTCACCTGCCACGGAGAGTCGGAACATATCGCTTGAACCATCGGGATGGCTTCGTCAAATCTCTTTGTCCGGAAGTACGCGTTTGTGGCCCTTGCAATTGATCCTGGGGCTGCTGAGGAGCTGCCGCTGGCTCCCCAGCAGCTCGTAAGTTGGCACGCCCGGTAGGAGTCGAACCTACGACCTACAGATTCGAAGTCTGGCGCTCTATCCAGCTGAGCTACGGGCGCACCGTGCGCCAACTATACGCCGCACCGTCAAGATCGAGCAAGTGGTGGACACTCGGGTTCGGGGGGTGGGGTGAGTGACGGGGTTCGAACCCGCGACCACCGGAGCCACAATCCGGTGCTCTACCAGACTGAGCTACACTCACCGCAAACTCGCCGGCGGGAACTGGCGCGCCTGAGAGGATTCGAACCCCTGACCCGCGGCTTAGAAGGCCGCTGCTCTATCCACCTGAGCTACAGGCGCAATGCGCACTGCTCAGTGCCTGGCTTCCCGCTTGGCCCACTTTGGGTGGTCGGGGCGAGAGGATTCGAACCTCCGACCTCCTGCTCCCAAGGCAGGCGCGCTAACCAGGCTGCGCTACGCCCCGCGCAAACGCTTCATTATAGAGCGCCTTCTCGGGATCGGTCAAGGAACTCGCAAACGCGAGCCATGGCCTTCCCGCGATGATCGTAGCGGCGTTTCTCGGCGAGAGGGAGCTCGGCGAAACACTTCCCGATGGGAGGGTAGAAGAAAATCGGGTCGTAGCCGAAGCCGCCCGCTCCGCGGGGGGCCTCGGCGATCAAACCGTCACAACTTTCGACGGTCTTGAACACAATCCGCCCACCCTGGGCGATGGCCGCGGTACTCACGAAACGTGCCTTTCGCCTGTCGAGAGGGAGACCTTTAAGTGCCTCGATGATCTTGGCGTTCTTGATCTCGTAGGGCGTCTCCTCTCCCATCCAACGGGAGGAGTAGAGGCCCGGTTCTCCCCCCAGGGCGTCGACCTCGAGCCCGGAGTCTTCCCCGAGTGCCGGGAGATCCGTGGCGCGATGGTAGTAGAGCGCCTTGATGATCGCATTGTCCAGAAACGTGGGGCCGGATTCCTCCGGCGGAGGAAGGTCCGGCCAGCCCTCTAGGCCAACCACCTCGACTCCACAAGTCGCCAGGGCATGAGTTTGCTCGCGGATCTTTCCAGGATTCCGCGTGGCGAGGAGAAGCTTCAACGGGGCTCGCCGCCTCTTCAGTCTCTCGGGGCTTTCAGGATTCTGGGATGGCGGGCGGGAGGAAGCGGAGAGGTCCCAGCACTTCACTCTGATGCCGCACCATTTCCGAGACGCCCTTCTGTCCGGCTTCGAGAAGCTCGGTAAGCTGCTCTTGAACGAATGGTTCGGATTCCGCCGTACCCTGGATCTCGACGAAACGACCCGCACCTGTCTTCACCACGTTCATGTCGACCTCTGCACGAGAGTCCTCGTGATAGTTGAGGTCGAGCAGCATGTCTCCCTCTACGATCCCGACGCTGGTCGCGGCAACGAAGTCCCGGGCCGGAAAGACCTTCAGCGTACCTTGTTCGACCGCCTTGCCGAGCGCCAAGGCGAGGGCCACGAAGGCTCCCGAGATCGATGCGGTTCGTGTCCCACCATCGGCCTGGATCACGTCGCAATCGATCCAGATCGTCCTCTCTCCCAATCGCTTGAGATCGACGACCGCCCGCAGCGAGCGTCCGATCAGACGCTGGATCTCCTGGGTACGTCCCGAGACTTTTCCGCGGCTCGATTCCCGGGAGATCCGCTGCGCCGACGAGCGGGGCAGCATGCCGTACTCGGAAGTGATCCAGCCTTTGCCCGATCCCTTGAGGAAGGAGGGGACCTTCTCCTCCAGGGTCGCCGAGCAGATGACTTTGGTCTCACCTACTTGAATGAGCGCCGAACCCTCCGCGTAGCGGAGGTAATGCGGGCTGATGGAGACAGGGCGCATCTCATCGGCGCGCCGGCCGTCTATCCGCTTCATCTTCTCAGGGACCGGACGTTGATTCTTGCTCCAGGCGCCGCGGCCCGCGCCCATACGACAGGGTAAGGTCCAGATGACCCGCCAAGGTGGGGACCTCGCGTCCTTCCACCAGGAACTGGACCCGCTTTACCGCCGGAAAGTTGGCGATCAGCGTGTTGGAGAGGCTGTACACGGTGAGCTCCTCGGCGCTGGAGCCGCCGATGTGATTCGAGATGAGCTCCTGTGACAGATCCATGAAGGCAAGTCCCTGGGGCGTGATGAAAAGCTCGCGAAGCTGGACTCCCTGAGGAAGCGGAGAGCCGAGGCCCGTCCGGGAACCGGCGAGGAGCTCTCGGATGACTTGCTTGGCCTGCTCTTGCACGGAATCCACCAAGGCAATCTCCCGGTCTTCGGGAGCCAGAGCCATGCCGGAGTCAGAGAGCAGGTACAGCGTGACCCGGATGCGGCGCTCGGTCGCGTCGTCCAGCTCTTCGTCGGAGGCAACCGGGAGCGCTAGTTCATCGTCCACGGGCATCTCGGCTTCCCCGGGATCGGCAATGGGCTGGTCGAGGAGCCAGAAGGTGAAGCTCACCACCGTGGCGATGAGGGCTATGGCCAAGGAGACGGCAAGGAAAAAACCTTTCTTGGACACTAGGGTCTTCCGCTGGAGAGCGGACTTCCCATGCTCTCCTGGCGATCGAAGCGCTCCTTGTACTTGACGACGCCGCGGTAGATCGCTTGGGCGAGCTGATCCTGATAATCGCCGGACCCCAACCGTCCCTCTTCCTCGGGGTTGGTGATGAAACCGATCTCGATGAGCGCCGAGGCCATGGTGGCGCCCATGAGAACGCGGAACGGCGCCTGCTTGATCCCGCGGTTCCGCTCGTCCGTTCGATAAGCCTGGAGCTCTTCCTGCAACAGCTCGGCGAGAGTCGCCGATTCGTTCAGGTAAGCCGCTTGCGCCATGTCCCACAGGATGAAATCGAGATCGCTGTTGCCAACACTCCGCGAGAAACCATTGGCGTTCTCGGCGGCGGCAAGACGACGGGACTCATCATCGCTCGCTTCGTAGGAGAGGTAATAGACCTCGCTGCCGCTGGCATTGGGTCGCGGCGAAGCGTTGGCATGGATGCTCAGGAAGAGGTCGGACTTGTTGTTATTGGCAATCGCCGTTCGCTCGTCCAGCGAGAGGTAGGTATCGCTGTCTCGGGTCAGGAGCACGCGCACCCCTAAGCGGGTCTCCAGAAGCTGACCCAGGCGACGCGCAATGGCTAGTGTAACGTCCTTCTCCTGCAAACCGCCGCTACCGGTGGCCCCGGTCTCCGGCCCACCGTGTCCCGGGTCCAAGGTGATGGCCCTCAGGATGCGCGGTGTGAGGTCGGCGGGAGGGATCCGGTCGGGTGGTCGGGATGGGAGCGGGGGCTCGATCGTGTTGGCGGCGGTCGGGTCCATCCCGGAGGTGGGAGGAGGAATGATCTCGGCATCGGCAGGCACACGGCTCCGAAATAGATCGAGCACCATCCGAGAGGGGCTTTCCAGCTGAAAGGCCTTGAGTGTTCCGAACCGGTCCCCCAAGTTGATAGAAAGCGCATAGCCATCGTCTTCACGAGTGAGCATCACGCTCTGCACGACCCCGTCCTGTAGCTCCTCGTTGGAGAAGTCCGACTCCAGATAACCCACCGGCATGGCCACCCGCACTCGATCCCCGGCCTGAGCCACCTGGTATTCAATCGGCGAGCTGGACTCGAGGACGATGCGCGTGTAGCCAGGATAGGGGAAGGTGCTCACCGTGAGGCGCGGAAAACCCTCACCGATGACCAGCAGTCGGGTAGCCTCTTCATAGGTGATGCGCTGTCCGGAAACCAGCGGGACGACTTTCTTCAAGAAGTCCAAGGGAACGAACCAGTGTCCGCCACGTGCCGTGATCGGTGCTGAAAGGAGAACTAGTTTCCCTTCCACACCGACGCGCACCATCGACCGGCCGGAAGACACGACCGCCGAGCGCTCGCCCACCGAGAAGGTAGCCGATGCGGCGTCGGCGCTGGTCTCGGTCGAGCTACCCAGGAAGCGATCCAGCTCGTCTAGAGGCAACATCGGGATGTTGGCGAGTAGGCTGATGGGAATCGCTTCTCGGCCCTGCGGACCGATCACCGTGACCCGCTCGATTCGGTCTTGGCCGAAACCCTTCCCCGACAGCCCGGACGTCAACAGCACCAAGCCGAGCAGCCATGCGGATGGGGCGGGCGCCGGATGAAAGCGCGCGCCACCCTGTCGGGGTCGGTCGAACTGGAAGGCCGTCATCGAGTAAGATCCTTTTTACCAAATAGATAGGCCTCAAGCAAGTGACTGGCGCGCAGCGCAAACCCAGGTCTTGGTGTCGTTTGGCAGACGCGATGACGAAGGACCGCCGCGGGGGGAGGGGGTCTTGGGGTCGGCGCTTTATTCTTCTTTGGTCTCCTTACACTTTCTTACTCAGGTACCAGAGACGGGCGACGACTGGGATCGATCTCGAGAACGTACTCGCCTAAGTGGGTGATCTGTTCTTCTCCCATGAGGTAGCGGAGGGTGTTCTTGAGCTTGGTCAGCTGGATGAACAGATCGTGCTCCGGGTAAACTCCTTCCGGAGACAGGGGACTCTTGAAATAGAAAGACAGCCACTCCTGGATGCCCTTGAACTCGCTTCGCTGGGCCAGATCCAGAAACAAGGCCAAATCGAGTACCAACGGTGCCGCCAAGATGGAGTCGCGGCACAGGAAATCGACCTTGATCTGCATGGGATAACCCAGCCATCCGAAGATGTCGATGTTGTCCCAACCTTCTTTGTTGTCGCCGTGAGGTGGATAGTAGTTGATGCGCACCTTGTGGTAGAAGCTGCCGTACAGATCGGGATAGACCTTGGGCTGCAGGATGTACTCCAGCACCGAAAGCTTGCTCTCCTCCTTGGTGCGGAATGAACCGGGATCGTCGAGCACTTCTCCATCGCGGTTCCCCAGTATGTTGGAGGAGAACCAGCCGGTCAGGCCGAGCATGCGAGCCTTGAGCCCGGGAGCGATGATCGTTTTCATGAGCGTCTGCCCGGTCTTGAAGTCCTTGCCGGCAATGGGCACCCCCTTCTCGTAGGCAAGCGTGGAAAGTGCCGGGGTGTCCACGGTGAGGTTGGGCGCTCCGTTGGCAAAGGGTATGCCGCTCTTGAGGGCGGCGTAGGCGTAGATCATGCTGGGTGCTATCTCGGGAGCGTTCTCTTTGAGACCGCGCTCGAAGGCGTCCAGATCCTTGTGCACCGGGCCGGCTGTCAGGTACGACTCGGTGGAGGCGCACCAGATCATGACCGAGCGTTGGGCGCCGGTGCGCTTCTTCACCTCGGCCATGTCCTCCATCAGCTGCTCGGCCAGATCCATCTTGGTCTTTCCCTGCTTGACATGAGTGCCATTCAATCGTTTCACGTAACTGGGATCGAAGACCGCCTTCAAAGGCTCGATCGATTCCAGATCGGAGCGCAGCTGATCCAGCTGAGACCGTTCCAGCACACCGGCTTTGAGAGACGACTGGAAGGCGTTGTCTTCGAAGATATCCCAGGCGGCGAAGGTGAGATCCTCGAGGCGGGCCAACGGTACGAAGTCCTGGATCATGGGTACGCGGTTATCGGTGCGTTTCCCCAGGCGGATGGTGCCCATCTGGGTCAAGGAACCGATGGGCTTGGCCATGCCCTTCCGTACCGCCAAGACGCCGGCAATGAACGTGGTGCTGACCGCACCCAGGCCGGGGAGGAGCACCGCAAGTTTGCCTTCTGGACTCTTGATTCGGAATTGTTTCTTGCTCATGCCGCGCTCTCTCCGGGCCCCGGTCGGGCAGCTGGGTTTCTTCCCATGGTGCTGAAAGAAGTCCTTTTTACTCGATCGGGCGGTCAGGGTTCAACTCTGACCGCCCAGCCAGCGAGGGTTCAGTAGTAACGCTCCCGCAACTACCGGAATCCGAGCGACCTCAAGTTCTCGCGGGCGACTTCCGACCACTCCGATCGCGCATCCTTATCCATGTAGGCGAGCCACGCCTGCCGGGCGGTGAGAAACGCCCCGGTCTCCTGGTAGAAGACGGCGAGGTTGTAAAGGACCATGAGGTTGTCCGGGTCGATTTCTCGGGCCCTGAGGAGCAAACTGAGTCCCTCGCGTTTCAACTCGCCGGCTCGGGAAGGGTCCCGAAGCGAGCGCTCGAAATAGAGAACTCCCAGCCCGTTAATGGCCTCCACCTCGTTCGGATCGAGCTCGAGCGCCTCCCGCAAGCCAGCCTCGGCCTCGTCGAGTCTTCCGCTGTCGAGCAGGTAGAGCCCTAGCGCGCTCCGGGCCCCGACCTCCCGGGGCGCCAGCTCGACGGCGCGCCTGAGTCTCGACTCGATCTCCGCTTCCATCGCTTGCTCGGCGGGGTCGGCCTGGTCGAAGCCGCTGCGGGTTACTCGCGCCCGTTGAAACCCGGCGATGTAGCGAAGGGGCACCCGGCCGGTTCCCTGTCGCAAGCTAATCAGATCGGTGATGGCCCGGGCGACCAAGTTACGACTACGCAGGGGGGCGATGACGTAGGACTGCACCCAGACGAGAAACAACGCCATCCCGGCGACCGCGGCCGCGACCGGCATGACTTTTCCCCAGTTGAGTCGCCATCCTCGGCGGGAGCCTGGACTGGTTGCCACGATGCGAGAGCGTAAGCCGTCGAGCAGCTCAGCGGGGCTCGCCGAAGGTATCTGCCTGAGCGCCGCTTCTTCTTCCACCGAGGCCGGGGCCTCCGCCGCCAGGACGGTGGCCACGTACCGGACGCATTCCGGACATCGATCGAGGTGGTCTTCCACTTCTCGCCGCTTCTTACCGGACAGAGACTTCTCGATCAGTTGGTAGACCTCTTGCGGCTCGAGGTGGTCCTCGCTGGGAGACTCCGCTTTCATGGTTGCCCCCGCTCCCGAGGTCGCGGCAGGCTGGCTGATCAATAAGACATCGAGGCGGCACCGCTCACACGTTGCAAGATGGGCCTCCACCTCGCGGCGACGGACGGGATCGAGCTCCTCTCCCGTGTGAGCGGAGAGCGTCTCGGCGGAGGGGCAGCGGCTCATGGAGTTCCGGGCTTTCTGAGCCTCTCGGGCTCACTCGCTTTATGGGCCCAATCCGCCTCTCTGGTTGAGGACGACTTTTTCACTCCCAGCTCTCCCTCGGCGCTGTTCCCCGCCAGCTCTTTCTGGACAGCCACGCGAAGCCGGCGGACGCATTTCTCGACGCCGCTCCGGGAAAGGCCGATCGATCGGCAGGAGGCCACCTCTTCGATGGTCCGGCCCTCGAGAAAATAGAATCGGTATACCAGCCGGTCGCGTTTCGGGAAGCCGATCCGTTGGATCAGACGCGCGATCCGCCGGCGCATCTCTTCCGCTTGTGCCGCATGCTCGGGGCCAGCCTCTCTACTTGCTACCAGGTCCCCGAGCTCCTGTCCCTTTCCCGGTCCCTCACCGGTCCGCACCGGCTCATCGAGAGAAGCCGCTCGAGGCGGCGTCTTCTGGGCGCGCAGTCTCTTGAAGTGATCCCGTACCAGGTTGGTGGCAATCGTGTTGAGGTAGGTGTAGATCGAGTTTTCGTTGCGGCCCTTGAATTGCGCCAGAGCCTTTCTTTCCGAGTCCAGGAGCCGCAGAAAGACTTCCTGGGTCAGGTCTCTCACCATCTCGCCCGTGCGATCCACGTCGGAACCGGGATGGTACAGGGCCTCCATCCGAAAGCTGCGATAGATGGTGAGCCGGATCCGGCTTTCGAAGCGAGAGAGGAACTCGCGCCAGCCCGGATCCTCTGGGCCCGCCTCGACCAGACGATGGATGAGCTCTCGGTTGGAAAGCCCTGTGACGCTCACGGAGATGCCTATATCTGTTCCAAGCTCCCGAGGTCAAGGGCCAAGGGCCAAGGGCGGTGCCGGGGCGCTACAATGGGAGAGACCATGATGGCCCTGAGCCTCACGCTAGCGCTCGTCACCCAAGCCGTTCTGGGCGGTGTCGCCGACGCCACCGATGATGGCGAGAGTTTCCGGGCACGCGTGGTAGTCGAGGAGGGGGGAGTGGAGTCGAGTTACGTCGTCCATTTCGGACCGGGGAGGATCCGTATCGAGCCACCCGAAGAGCAGGTTTACCTGCTCCTGGAGGTGTCCCCTATCGCGCTGACGCTAGTGCGTCCCGACCGGAGCCGCTACTACCGCGTGGAGCCGTCCGCGCTCCCGGGTCTGATGGCGGCGGGTATCGTGAAGTCGTCCTGGTTCCCGTGGGTCACCGCGGTGAGCCCCGATCTGATGGAAGGCGTTTCCTTGGAGCCGCGAGGCAAGACGACGCTTCCCGACGGCCGGTCGGGTCTTCTTTATATTGGCGATTCCCCGACCTACCGGCGCGCGGTGGCACGTTACTCCTTGGACCCGTCCGCGTCGGCGCGACGGTTCTTTCAATGGCGAGAGTTCTACTTCGAGCTCTGGGGGGGTGAAGCGACCGAGGCGGAGGCCGCGCAGAAGAAGCGGCTCGAGCTCTACGCCACCCTTCCCCATCTCCCGGTGATTTCCGAAGAGCGCTTCCTATTTCTCAGTCGGCCCCGGACGGTTCGCATCGAAGAGCGTGATCGGATACCGGAGGGCGCCTTTACCATTCCCGACCATTATGAAGAGAAAGAAGTGAGGGAGTTGTACTGGGAATTTCTGGGAGAGCGCTTGCTACGGCAGCTCGGCATGAGAGGAAGTGACCCGGGCTTTGGCGCCGGTCAGAGTCATTAAGTATACTCTGGCCGTGATCCGGGGGACCGAGTGGACGAGGAGTCACGGAACCACGGTGCTCGCCGTCCGGCGGGATGACCGGACCGCGCTCGCCGCGGATGGGCAGGTGACCTTGGGTGACACGATCCTCAAGCAGGGCGCCAAGAAACTGAGACGTCTTTCCAACGGTCAGGTTCTCGCCGGTTTCGCCGGGACCACCGCCGACGCCCAGGCGCTCTTCACGAAATTCGAAAGCAAGCTTCAAGAGTATAGGGGTAATCTGGAGCGAGCCTCGGTGGAGCTGGCCAAGGACTGGCGTACCGACCGGGTGCTCCGGCGTTTGGATGCGGTGCTCATCGTTGCCGACGCGCGGCATGTCTTCCTGCTCTCCGGAAACGGCGATCTCATCGAGCCGGACGACGGGATCATTGCCATCGGTTCGGGAGGGCCCTACGCCCTCGCCGCAGCGCGGGCTCTGGTGGCGCACACGACGCTGACCGCTGCTCAGATAGCGGAGCGGGCGATGCAGATCGCCGCCGGTATCTGCGTTTATACCAACGATCAGATCGTGCTCGAAGAGATCTGAAGTCAAGGGCGATAACGAAAGGATTATGGCCTTCCTTCTTCCTGAAACCGCCGGCACCAGCCAATCCTTGGATCAGCTTACGCCGCGCCAGATCGTGGTAGAGCTGGACAAGTACGTGATCGGCCAGCATGCGGCCAAGCGGGCGGTGGCCATTGCGCTCCGCAATCGGATGCGGAGGCTGAAGCTTCCTCCCGAGATGGCCGACGAAGTGGCTCCCAAGAACATCATCATGATTGGCCCTACCGGCGTGGGGAAGACCGAGATCGCACGGCGCTTGGCGCGGCTTTCCGGCTCGCCATTCATCAAGGTGGAGGCCTCCAAGTTCACCGAGGTGGGGTACGTGGGACGGGACGTCGAGTCCATGGTTCGCGATTTGGTCGAGATTGCCGTGGATATGGTGCGGGAGGAGAAGATCTACGAGGTACAAGACAAAGCGGAAGAGAATGCCGAGGAGCGCCTGTTGGATCTGCTGCTTCCACCTCTCAAGCCGGTCTACCGCTCCGATCCGGACCAGGCGACCGAAGAGCGGACGGCTCAGAACGAGTTTCAGGGCACCCGAGCCAAGCTGCGAGCGCAATTGCGGGACGGAAAGCTCGACAACCGCACGGTGGAGCTGGAGGTGCGCGAGCGGATGTTCCCGTCTTTCGAGGTCATCACCAGCGGCGGCGTCGAGGAGATGGACATCAATATCAAGGACATGCTCCCCGGTCTTTTCGGTGGCAAGACCCGCAAGCGCAAGATGAAAGTGCCGGAAGCCCTGGAGTACTTGATCCAGGAGGAGGAGCAGAAACTGGTGGACATGGATCAAGTGGCCCGCTCGGCGGTGGAGCGCACCGAACAGGCGGGGATCATCTTCGTGGACGAGCTGGACAAGATCGCGGGAAGAGAGAGCGGACACGGCCCGGACGTCTCGCGAGAGGGCGTCCAACGAGATCTGCTGCCCATCGTGGAGGGTACCTCGGTCTCGACGAAGTATGGAATGGTGCGGACCGACCATCTGCTGTTCGTCGCCGCCGGCGCCTTTCATGTTTCCAAGCCCGCCGATCTGATTCCGGAGCTGCAGGGGCGTTTTCCAATTCGTGTCGAGCTTCATTCATTGACCAAGGCAGATTTCGTGCGGATCCTCAAAGAACCCAAGAACGCCTTGCTCAAACAGTACCGGGCTCTATTGGCGACGGAAGGCATCGATCTGGAGTTCACCGAGGATGCGATCGATTCGGTAGCCTCGTATTCGATGAGGGTCAACGAAGCCACCGAGAATATTGGTGCTCGGCGCCTCCATACCATCATGGAGAAGGTCCTGGACGAGATCTCCTTCGAAGCGCCCGATTTGACGCAGAAGCAGTGGGTGATCGACGCCGCCTACGTTGGGAGAATGCTGGATGAGATTGCCAAGGACGACGATCTGTCTCGCTACATTCTCTGACCGGCCCTCCTGGGTTCTGACCGACTCCTGAAAGACACGGGACTCCTTGCAACCGACGGTCACAGGGCTCCGGCTTAAAGAGTCACCAGCCGCTCACTCTCGATTGGCTTTCCTTGCCCTGCTCATCTCGATGACCGGCACCGCGGGATGCGGGAAACGCGGGGATCCTTTGCCGCCTTTGCTCCGCATTCCCGCACCGGTCAGCAGGCCCCGCGTCTCGCAACAGGGACCGGTGATCGTCATCGAGTGGAGGGCCCCGGTCAAGACCACCGATGGCGGTGAGCTCGAGCTCCAAGGGGCGGAAGTTCTTCGAAGAGTGGTCGACCCCACACCCCCGGCGGCGCCGACCCAAGTGCCAACCAAAGAGACTGCCGCACCCACTATCCCCGATCGGCCGGCCGAGGCGGCCGCATCAGCCGACTCCCAGCCGCCTGGCAGCATTCCTGCTGAGGGGGCGGTGGAAGAGGTTCGGTCGGAAGAGACGCCGGAGCTTCCGGAAGCGACCCAGCCGAGGGAGGGAGAATCGGGAACGCCGGGAACGGACTTGGCACGCTTGACGCTCGCTGTGACGAGACAGGCCGACTTCGCCAGCGAGGCGAAGGTGGTGGCCCGGCTTGAATGCCGCGAGCCAGGCCAGCGGTTGGTGTACCGTGACGCCTGGGATCCCGCCTGGGAAGGGAAGCGGGTTGAGTACGCGGTCCGACACCTCAATGGCAGCGACCGACGGAGCGAGAATTCGGACCCGAGCTCGATCGACCCCCTGGCCCCGCTTCCCGCGCCTTCCGCACTGGAGGTCGCCGCCGCCGATGGCTTCGTGAGGATGGCCTGGAAGGGTGAACCGGAGCCGGTTGGTCTGGACGAGCTGGAGTTTGGATTTAACGTGTATCGAAAAAGAGCCAGGGAGGAGTCTTATCCGGCGGCGGCGTTGAATCGCGGGCCTTTGCAGACGACGAGTTTCGAGGATCGGGATGTCGAGTTTCGCCGAGAGTGGTGCTACGTGGTGCGCCGGGTTGCGGCACGTCGTCCTCCTGAGATCGCCGAGCCCACGCCCGAGGTGCCAAACCAAGGGAGCGAGCCCGCCTCCGGAAGCCCCACCGCCCCCACCGATGTCGGGGTGTCGGAAGCGCAGGCTTCCACCGCACCCGGCCGCGCCGCGGCTCAACGACCTGCAACTCCTGCCCTCATCGAGAGTGAGAGCACGGAGGAAGTCTGTCTGACCCCGACCGATACCTTCGCTCCCCCCACTCCGACCGGAGTCGTTGCGCTTCAAGTCTCGGCGGGAATCCTCCTATCTTGGAGTGAGTCGGACGCCCAGGACCTGAGGGGCTACCGCGTGTACCGCGCCGAGCGAGGGGAGGGCCCGTTCGAGCCTCTGGGCTCGGACCTCCTGGACTTGTCCAGTTTCACCGACCGAGACCTGACCCCGGGCAAGACTTACTTCTACCAGGTGAGCGCGGTGGACGCCGCGGAGCCTTCCAATGAGAGTCCCCTCAGCCCGCCGGTCGCCGCCCAGGCTCCTCAATAACGTTAGGCTTCCTCCCCGGGTATAATGAGTCACCCCGGGCGGTTGCCGGTCTCTCGGCACGGGAGGAGGAGCGATGAAGATCTTTCTCGACACTGCCAATGTGGAGGAGATTCGCGCCGCCGCGGATCTCGGTCTCTTGGACGGTGTGACCACCAACCCGACCCTACTGTCGAAGGAATCCGCACCCTACCGGAAGGTACTCGAGCAAATCTGTGACATCGTGCCCGGACCGGTATCGGCGGAGGTCGTTTCCAAGGATCACCAGGGAATGGTTCGGGAAGGAAAAGAGCTAGCCGCCATTGCCGACAACATCGTCGTCAAATGCCCCCTCACGCCCGAAGGTTTGAAGGCGGTGCGCCGACTGAAGGACGATGGTATCCGCAGCAACGTCACCCTATGCTTTTCGGTGCCGCAAGCCATTTTCGCCGCCAAGGCGGGGGCCTACATTGTCAGCCCTTTCGTGGGCCGTCTGGATGACATCGGAATCGAAGGGATGGCCCTCATTCGGGACATCGTGCAGGTCTTCCGCAATTACCAGTATGAGACTCAGGTGCTGGTGGCCAGCATACGCAATCCCCTTCATGTCATCGAGGCGGCGCGGGTGGCCGCCCATATAGCGACCATGCCGGCGGCAGTCTTCCAGTCGCTCTTCAAGCATCCCCTCACCGACATCGGAATCGAGCGATTCCTCAAGGACTGGGAAAAGGCCCAGAAATAGGCATGCCTTCCGGCGACCGGCTGGCCGAGCTCAACGAGAGGAATCGTCGCGCCGCCGAAGCCGGTGGTAAGGAACGGGTCGAACGGCAACACGCCGCCGGAAAGCTCACCGCCCGCGAGAGAGTCGACGCCCTGCTCGACCCGGGAAGTTTCGAGGAGCTCGATCGATTGGTGACCCATCGCAGCCGGGACTTCGGCATGGAAAAAAGCCTGATCCCGGGCGATGGAGTGATCACCGGTTATGGCCGCATCGAGGATCGGCTGGTTTACCTGTTTGCCCAGGATTTCACCGTCTTCGGCGGCTCGCTGTCCGAGGCCTATGCCGAGAAGATCTGCAAGGTCATGGATCTGGCCATGAAGATCGGTGCACCGATCGTGGGGCTCAACGACTCGGGGGGGGCCAGGATCCAGGAAGGGGTCGTTTCGCTGGCCGGCTACGCGGATATTTTTCTGAGGAACACGCTCGCCTCCGGCGTGGTTCCGCAGCTTTCCGCCATCATGGGGCCGTGTGCCGGTGGCGCGGTCTACTCACCGGCCATTACCGATTTCACGTTCATGGTACGCGACACCAGCTACATGTTCGTGACCGGGCCGGACGTAATCAAGACAGTCACTCATGAGCAGGTGAGCATGGAGAAGCTGGGAGGCGCCGCCACTCACAACGAGGTCTCCGGAGTGGCCCACGTGATGGCGGAAGACGACCGGCATTGCCTCCAGCTGTTGCGACGGCTTCTCTCCTTTCTCCCCAGTAACAACACGGATGCGCCGCCGGTGGTGGAGAGCACCGACCCGCTGGACCGGGAGGACGAGGCGCTCGACCGTCTCATTCCAGAGGAGCCGGAGCGTCCCTACGACATGAAGGAGCTCATCCGCTCGGTCGTCGACGACCGGGAGTTCTTCGAGATCCACGAGCATTTCGCGCGGAATATCGTGGTTGGGTTTGGACGTTTGGCGGGGCGGCCCATCGGCGTGGTCGCCAACCAACCGGCGGTGCTGGCCGGGGCGCTGGACATCAACGCCTCGGTCAAGGGGGCGCGGTTCGTCCGCTTCTGCGACGCTTTCAACATACCGCTGGTCACCTTCGAGGATGTCCCCGGCTTCCTTCCTGGGACGGATCAGGAATGGGGTGGGATCATCCGGCACGGTGCTAAGCTTCTCTTCGCTTTCGCCGAGGCGACCGTTCCCAAGCTGACGGTCGTCACTCGCAAGGCCTACGGCGGAGCCTATTGCGTGATGGCCAGCAAGCACATCCGCACCGACATCAATTACGCCTACCCCACCGCCGAGATCGCGGTGATGGGACCGGAGGGTGCGGTGAACATCCTCTACCGGAAGGAACTGGCGGCGGCGGCCGACCCCGACTCGCTCCGAAAGGAAAAGGTGGCGGAGTTTCGTGCCAAGCTGGCCAATCCTTACGTGGCTGCCGAGCGAGGATACCTCGACGAGGTGATCGAGCCTCGCAAGACACGACGGAAGCTGGCCACCGCCCTTCTATCACTTGCCACCAAGAGAGATCGGAACCCACCCAAGAAACACGGTAACATTCCTCTTTAATTCCTCGAGGCGTCCCGGCCGAACATGTTTCGCAAGCTTGTCATCGCCAATCGGGGTGAGATCGCGGTGCGGATTGCGCGGACCTGCCGCGATCTGGGAATTTCCACGGTAGCCGTCTACTCGGACGCGGATCGCGACGGTCTCCATGTGCGATTCGCCGATGAGGCGCGTCGCATCGGGCCGGCGCCGTCTACCGAGAGCTATTTGAACATGAATGCCTTGCTCGAAGCGGCGCGCGACGCCGGCGCGGATGCATTGCACCCGGGCTACGGTTTTCTGGCTGAGAACGCCGAGTTCGCAAGACGTTGCCAGGAAGAGGGGTTGGTGTTCGTGGGTCCGACGCCCGATGGGTTAGCCCTGATGGGCGATAAGGCGGCGGCTCGTCGCATCGCTCGCGACACGGGAGTGCCGATCGTTCCCGGAAGCGAAGCGGTGTCCAGCGACCAGCACGCGATCCGGGAGGCGAGAAGAATCGGGTTTCCGTTGTTGGTGAAAGCGGTCTCCGGCGGAGGCGGAAAGGGCATGCGAACGGTGAGCTCCCCATCCGAGCTCCTGGGCGCGCTCCGCCAAGCGCGCTCGGAAGCAAGCTCGAGCTTCGGTGACTCTGCGGTCTATCTCGAGCGTTACCTTCATTCTCCTCGTCATATCGAGTTCCAGATCATGGCCGACGGAGAGGGCTCGGTGATCCACCTGCTGGAGCGTGAGTGCTCCATTCAAAGAAGGCACCAGAAGCTTATCGAGGAGTGCCCCTCGCCGCGACTGGATCCCGATCTCCGTTACCGCATGGCGGAGGCAGCCGTGGCGGTAGCACGGGCGGCAAGCTACCGGAACGCCGGAACCGTCGAGTTCCTCCTGGACAACGAAGGCAACTTCTACTTCCTGGAGATGAACGCCCGGCTTCAAGTGGAACATCCGGTCACCGAGATGGTGGTCGGTCTGGATCTGGTGAAGCTGCAGCTCCGGATTGCAGCCGGTGGGCGACTGCCTGTTTCTCAGGAAGAGATTCGGCCCCGTGGTTGGGCCATGGAGTTCCGGATCGCGGCGGAAGATCCCTTTCGGGATTTCCTCCCCTGCCCGGGTAGAATCGACTTCCTGAGGCCGGCGGGAGGTCCCGGGGTTCGGGACGACAGCGGCGTCTTCGCCGGTGGGGAGGTAACTCCACACTATGACCCACTCATTGCCAAGCTCATCGTGTGGGGTGAAGACCGTGCCGACTGTCTGGCCCGCGCCGAGCGCGCTTTGCGCGAGTATCGCGTGGAAGGGATATCCACCACCCTTCCCTTCTTTCGTAGAGTGCTCCGAGATCCTCAGTTCCGCGCCGGAGAAATGGATGTGGGCTACATCGACCGAAACTGGCGGGAATGGGCCGCCGAGTCGGAAACGGTTTCCCTGGGAATAGAACGTGACCGAGCGGCGCTCATCGCCGCCGCGGTGAGCGCCTATCGGGCAGGTTCGAGCCGGCGGAGGCGCATCGCGCCGCCGGCTGACCGTTCCGCCTGGGTGAGAGCGGGTCTAGAGGAACAACACGGGAGCAGACGCTGAAGCTGACACTGGTCTTGAAGGGTGCGGCGTTCCCTCTGGAGGTGGGAGAAAAGGATGGCAGTCTCCGCGTCCATCTCGGGGGCGAGCCGCTGGCCTTTGACCTGGGCGGCCACCGAACCGGGGGGGTGTCCATCATTCTGGGCGGCCGCTCTTTCGAGGCTCAGGTGAGTTTGGAGGAAAGGCGCATCACCGTCGAGGTGGACGGAAGGAGGTATCTGTTCGAGCGGAGCGATGTGCCGGAAGTAGGCGCTGCCCGACGGCCGCAAGGAGACGCCGAGGTCCTTGCACCCATGCCGGGTAAGGTGATCAAGCTGTTGGTCTTGCCGGGGGAAGAAGTCCGGGCCAATCAGGGTGTCGTTTTGTTCGAAGCGATGAAGATGCAAAACGAGATCCGGAGCCCTCTGGCGGGGAGGCTGGTGGCCATCGCGGTTCGCGAAGGCCAGGCGGTCGAGTCCCGCGACCGGTTGTTCACCGTCAAGGGGGAGCCCGGAGAAAAGTAGCCCGTCTCGCCCCTGTGTCTTTTCAGGCCAGCGGTACAATAATGGGAATGGAGAGGCCACCAGGGCACACCCGCCGGAACCCGGGGCCCCGGTGAAGCCTCAGGAAGTGATTAGGTAGATTGACCTCAAATAATATCCGCAGGCGACGTACCCTTACCCGGATTCTCGGCTGGGTGATCGGCGTTGTCGCCTCTGTTGCGGCGGTAACCCTCCTTCTCGTGGCCGGTTTCATCTCTTTCTTTGACTACCCGGACCATCTCAGGAAATGGATGGAGTCGCAGGCGAGCGGAATCCTCGACACACCGGTCCACATCCAGAGTATTTCTGTTGATCTACCTAATTATGCCTTCGTGATCCACGGGGTACGAGTCGAGCCGCGCGGGGAGGGCGAGCCGCCGCTCGAGGTGGCGTCGGTGCGCGGAGAGCTCAACCCGACGCGGATTTTCGATCGGCTCCTCCATTTGAGACTGCTGGAGGTGAGAGGGCTGGTCATCCGCGTGCAGGACTACGGGGGGGGGCGGATCGAGCTGCCCGGGCGTTGGGTAGGCTCGGGTGTCGCGGATGGAGGCGCGGCACGGTTTGGGGTCCTGGCAGACCGGATTCGCTTGGAGGATGCCGTTTTCGTCTACAACAACGTGAATATCCCGTGGCGTCTGGAAGCGGAAGAGCTGGCGGCGAATCTCGAGAGGCAGGGCGCGGATCGTTTCCAGGGCGAGATCCACTACCAGCGCGGCTCCGTTCGCATCAAAGAGCGGGGGCCGGTGGAAGCGGCGCTCCGCGCGCGTTTCAGTCTCGTGGGGCGGGAGCTCCGGTTGGAAGAGGTTGTCGCTCGTGGAGAGTTCTACCAACTCTCGTCCAGTGGCCGGATCGGATGGGGCGAGCGGCCGGAGGCGGAGCTCGCGTTGAGCGTCGAGTCCGAAGTGGGGCCCGCCGCGCGTCACCTTCTCGGGTTGCCCCTGTTGGAGAGCGAGCCGGAGGAGCACGATCAACCGGCGACTTTCCAAGGGACCCTCTTGATGGGTCGTGGTTGGCATCTGGTACGCGGCGTGGCGAGAGTTCCCCGAGCCCGCTTCGCAGGAATGCCTCTGCGCGACTTTACCGCCAACGTTCTTTGGGATCGGAACGTGGTTGAGGTGCGGTCGGGGGAAGGTTGGGTGGCGGGAGGAACGGCTAGGTTCGACTTCCGACAGGCGATTCCACTTAGCTCCGCGCCGGCCGAGGTGACCCTGTCACTGGAAGACGTGCAACTGTCGCAGCTCAACGAGCCGGGAAATGAGGAGAGCGAACGGTTCGGCTCCCGCGTCTCGGGAAGCTTGGACCTCGCCTTTCCCTTGACGAATCCTTCTCTTGCCAGCGGGCGGTTCGAGCTGACCGGTGTGGCGCAGGAGGAGCCTGGAATCTCCGGTCTCGACTTCACCCTGGGCGGCGCCATGGAGGAGGGTGCCCTTGAGCTCGGCGAGAGTCGCTTCGAGACCGAGGGTGTCGTCGCCACGGCGGCGGGACTCTATCCGCGAACCGGCTCGACCACGCTGCGATTCGAGTTAGATGCCCGAGATCTCGCTCGCGCCGACCGCCTTCAACGAACACTTCGGTCGCTCTGGCATCCCGAACGGCCGGCGGCGGAGCTCAGGATCACCGGAAGCGGCCGGGCTCGGGGTTTTCTACGAGAAAGACTTCCTCGACTGACGTTCGAGGGAACCTTCACCGGTCGTGATGTCTATTACCGGGGCATCGAGTGGGGCGCCGTCGAGGCGGAGGGGAGTCTCAGTAGCGAGGCGGTCCGCTTCGATTCCTTCCGCGCCGAAAGGGGTGACGCGCAGCTCTTTGGCAGAGGCACACTCTCGCTGGGAGAGGAAGCCCGTCCGGGAGCGTCCGACGAAGTCGGTAACGATGACGGCGTGGAAGGACTGGTCAGGCTTAATAGGGATTTTGACCTCCAAGGGGAATCGATTCGTTGGCCGGCCTCCGATCTCGAGCTCCTTCTCCACGCTCCCATAGGGCTCAGCGGGCTTCTTTCTGCAACAGGCAGCTTCTCCAACACTCAAGGGAGATTGAGCGGAACGGGGAGGGCCTCGCTCAGCGCGGGCTCGCTCCAGGGGCAGGAGTTCGACACCGCTTCGACATTGGTAACGGTCCGAGGGCAAGAGCTGATTCTCGACGAGCTTTCCGTCTCCCGTGGGTCGGCCGAGCTCCGCGGGACGTTCCGGCTGGACCTCCAGAGTCAGGAAGTCAAGAGCGACCTGCAGGCGACGCGGGTGCCGGTCGCGGCGTTGGGCCTCTCATCCTGGGACGTCCAAGGCGAGCTCGAGGGCTCCATAGCCATCGCTGGGAAACTGGAAGAGCCAAACGTTGACATGGAGGGCGAGGTCACCGGTTTGAGACTGGCGCAGACGCCGCTGGGGCACGGGCGAGTGGAGGCTCACCTGAGCAGCGGAACGGCGCGGGGCGCCATCTCGATCGCGGGCTCTGATTTGGAGCTCGCGGTCGAGGCGCGAGGACGGCTCACACCGGTTGTTGCCCTGGCGGGCACCGCTCGTTGGCGTGGTGGCGACCTTGCTCCGCTCATACGGTCGGCCTTACCCTCGACGGGCCTCCCAGAATCTTTGCGTCTCATCTCCACCGGGGAAGCCTCGTTCGATGGAAGATTGGACTCCATCGCCAACATGTCCGCGGACGGCAGATTGTCCGGCCTTTCCGTGGAAGTATCCGACTACCGCCTCGCCGCCTCGGCTCCCGTCGAGCTGCGACTCCGACAGGGAACGCTCCAGACGGGCGAATTGGAGCTGGTGGGCGACGATACGCGCATCCGGGCGCAAGGTGGAGTGGGCCTGGTGGACGGGGAGCTGGACCTGAACGTGGGGGGAGCGGTCAACCTCCAGATATTGGATTCCGTCTTCCCATCGATGTCTTGGTCCGGGGGAGCCGAGCTCTCCGCTCATTTAGGAGGGGGATGGAGCCACCCCTCCCTCACCGGATACGTCGATCTGGATCAAGGGGCGTTGAGCTTCCGGGCTTTCCCGCATGCGATTGGCGACATCCGCGGGCGGGCTCTGTTCGATAACCGGACGATTCGTCTCCATCGCATCGATGCCTCGTTCGGCGCCGCTCCCGTTATCCTGACCGGGACCCTTACCTTGAATCGACTGCGGCCGGATGCCTTCGACTTGAGCGCTTCCGGAAAGGGTCTACGACTACGCTACCCCGAGGGGCTGGTGGCGGAAGTGGACACCGAGCTGAGACTGACCGGAACGCCCGCGAGGCAGGTCCTTTCCGGGCAACTGGACGTTCGCCAGGCCACCTGGACGCGCGAATACGATATTGCCGCGGGGATCCTCGGCACGAAAGACCTCATCGACTTCCTGGAGGGTCCCGAGGAGCAGACGTTCCCTGATCTTCGCCTGGATGTGCGCGTCAATGCTCCCGACAGTCTTCGAGTCCGGAACTCTCTGGCCATCATCGATGCGCGAGCCGAGCTCCAGCTGCGAGGCACTCTAGCCCGGCCGTCGTTACTCGGCCGTGCGGAGGCATTGCAGGGCGAGGTCTTCCTCCTCGGGCAACGGTACAACGTTCTGTCTGGGAAGGTGGAGTTCGTCGATCCGAACTCGATTCGGCCTTTCTTCGATCTGACGGCGGAGACCCGCGTACGGAGCTATCGGGTGGAGCTCCGTCTTGCCGGAACGCCCGACCGTTTCTTTCCCGAGCTGAGCTCCGATCCCCCACTGAGAACCGTTGACATCCTGAGACTGCTGGCCGGCGCCACCGAACGGGAGCTCCACCTGGGTAGCGAAGAAGAAGAGGTGGCGAGTGTCGGGGTGGCCAGTCTACTCACCGAGAGGCTCAACCAGGAACTGAGCCGGCGAGCGGAACGGCTATTCGGACTGGACCGCATCAGCATCGATCCCTTCTTGGTGGGACAATTCTCCAACCCCACCGCCCGCGTCAGCATAGGAAAACAGATCTCGCGTGACCTGGCCATCAATTACTCGACCGCTTTCGGTGAGACCACGGAGTCCATCGTGGTGGTCATCGAGTATACGCCCGAGGGGCCGGTGACCTGGACCATCTCCCGAGATGAGACGGGCGCCTTAGCGGTGGACATGAAGTTTCGCAAGAGCTTCTGACATGACCCTGAACCTATCCACCGTGGCGCTCGCTCTGCTACTGGCTCCGGGCAGTGCCTCGGAACGGTACACGGGTCGATTGGTCAACGCGGTGGAGTTTCACCTGGCCCAGGGGCAGTTGAGAGAGGAAGCGAGGGCGCTGGTGGAGGTGCAACCTGGAGTTCCCTACGATCCGGCCGCGGTTCGTCGCTCTATCAAGCAGCTATTCGCCCTCGGCTCCTTTAGCGACATCAAGGTGGACGCCCGGCCGGTGGGTGACGGTGTCTCGCTGACGTTTCACCTCTACCCGCAAGTCACAGTGGGGGAGGTGCGCGCCGTCCAGGCAGCGGGGAGCGCCACCGAGGTCGCCCCCCTGCGCGAGCTTATTCTGCGAGAGGCGGCGATACATCCGGGCGAGCCCTTCGATGCCACTCGGGTGGAAGCGGCGGGAGTCGCCATCGAGAGCTGGCTCAATAGACGGGGCTTCCTATGGGCGCGCGTCGAGCCCGAGGCTCTTTTTTCGGAAGCCCGGGCCGATGTCATCTTTCATGTCCAGCCCGGGTTCCCGGCGCGGGTGAGCGACCTCGGTATCGAAGGATTGCCTCCTTCTGTGGAGCAACATGCGAGACGGGAAGTCGGCCTCCAGCCGGGCGATCCCTATGAGGTGGAGTCTCTCCAGAGAAAGCTGGACCGAGTCCTCGAGGAGTGGAAGACGAGGGGCTTCTACCAAGCGACGCTTGCGGTCAGGGAGTCCCCCCAACCCCCGGATCACGTACGGATCGACATTACCGCGGAAATTGGCCCGCGTGTGCTGATCGAGGTGAAGGGGGTCGAACTGAACGAGGGAACGCGCCGCCGGCTGATACCCATCGAGACCGAGGCCAGCGTCTCGGAGGACCTGATCGAGGAATCACGGGCAAACCTGGAGGACTATTTCCTGGAACGCGGGTATCCGTCTGCCAGCGTGAACGTGGAGCGAGAACGGGTCGGCAACCAAAGACTGACCTTGATCTTCAACGTTCGGACCGGGGACCGCCTGGAGATGAGCGCCATCGAGATCGTTGGCACCTCGACCATCGACCCATCGGAGATTCTTTCTCTTCTCTCCACCAAACCCCGGGGTCGCTTTCGCTCCTCTCCTTACGTGGCCAGCGCTTGGGAAGTGGACCTCGAGGAAGTTCGCCGGTTTCTCCTCCAGCTGGGGTATCACCGCGCGGTGGTGAGCTCGGAAATCCGGGAGGTAGCGGATGAGCCGGGTGATGTCGAGCTCATCGTCCACGTGGATGAAGGCCCGCGGGCGTTTCTGGACAGCATCACCGTGCAGGGAGCCCGGCAGATCTCGAGCGAGGTCATCCTTGCCAACCTCGACTTGCGAGTCGGAGAGGCTTTGGGTGCCAGCAAGCTGGTGGGGGCCCGGGAACGTACCATCAATCTCTACCGAAACCAAGGCTTCCGGCAAGCGGTGGTCGAGCTGGCAACCGAGTTGGATGAAACCGGCACCCGGGGAACCGTGAGTCTCCTGATCCATGAAGGCGATCAAACCCGGGTGGACCGCATCATCATCACCGGCCTGGAACAGACGAGAGAGGAAGCGGTGCGCCCCCACATCGCCCTTTCGCCCCAGGCGCCCCTGTCCTCCGAAGATCTGCTCGAGACGCGACAAGGTCTGATCGGTACCGGCCTCTTTCGAGACGTGAGCATCGAAGTTCTCCCTCCCGACGCCGCCACACGCGCCAGCGACGTTCTGATTCGTCTCGAGGAGGGACCTCGGACCACGGTGGGATACGGATTTGGTTACAGCGAGCGGGACTTAGCCAGAGTGGAGGGACAGATCACGCGCCGTAACATATTCGGCATGGATCGTTCCGCCAGCCTCTTCGGACGAGCCAGCTTTCGGAGCAATCGCCTCATATTCACCTACGAGCAGCCCGACACGTTTGGACTGAAACTGCCTTCCTTCGTTTCCGCTTATCGTGAGGAGGAGGACCGAGACAGCTTCGATTTCATTCGGCTGGGAGCGGGAATACAGATCTTGAAGCGTCTGTCGACGACCCAAACCCTCTTCTTTCGATACAACTTCGAGAAGACCAAGATCTTCGCCCTGGAAGTCGACCCGGAAGAGCTCGATCGCGAATTTCGAAACATCCTGCTCTCCACGGTTTCTGTGTCTGCGATCCGGGACACTCGCGATGATCCGGTCAGCCCAACCCGAGGTGAGTTTCGTTTGCTCGACCTGGAGTACTCGGCCATGTTTCTGGGCTCTCACTCGCCTTACTTGAAAGGACTTGCACAGCAGTTTTGGTACTTCCCGGTTGCCCCCCGGTTGGTGGGGGTGGTCGCGCTGCGGGGCGGTGCTGCCCAGACGTTTCGGGAGGATCGCGACGCCCTGATTCCCATCACCGAGCGCTTCTTCGCGGGAGGAGCCAACACACTGCGTGGATTCGGACTCGATGAAGCGAGTCCTGAGACCCCGGGTGGCCAGCCGGTGGGGGGCAATGTGCTCATGCTGGTCAATCTCGAGCTAAGGTTCCCCCTCTTCAAGAAGCTCGGTGGGGTCGTCTTCTCCGACAACGGCAACGTGTACCGCCGCATACAGGTCATCGAGCTCTTGAACTGGCACTACAACGCTGGCTTCGGCTTTCGCTATGACACAGCTTTCGGGCCGCTGCGCGTCGATTACGGCGTGAAACTCAACCCCAGGCCCGAGGAAGCGCGCAGTCGCTTTCACGTGAGCCTGGGGCATCCATTCTGAAGGGAGTCATGGAAGCAACGGATCTTCTTGGCAAGCGGAGCAAGGGGGAACGACGGGCGATCCTGTGGGTTGCCGGCGCCCTGGTTCTCAACGGCGCAGCCGCCCGAGCCGAGATCGTGGATCGCATCGCCGCGGTCGTCGATCGAGACGTGATTACGCTCTCCGAGGCCGAGCAAGCTGCCGAGCTCCGCGCCCTGCGGGGACAAGAGGAGCTCTCCATGGCCGAAGTGGTGGAGCGGCTCATCGACGCCCGGCTGGTGGAGCGGGAGGTCAGTCGCTATCCGGAAGAGGCGGTACCGCAGGGACAGATTGACACGGTCCTCACGAGCATGCGGGCGTCCTTCTCTTCCCAGACCGCCTTCTTCGACTCCCTGACCGAGCGGGGACTCACCGAGGAAGAGCTCCGCCTGCTCATCGGCAAGCAGATAAACATCCAGCGTTATCTGGAAAGCCGATTCCGGCCTCTCGTTTATGTGTCGGATGAGGAGGTAGAACGTTACTACGACGAAGTACTTCGGCCCGATATCGAGGCCGCCGGCGAAAATCCGCCTCCCCGGGGCAGCATGGAAGCAAGTATCCGACGGATTCTCGAGGAGAAGGTCTTCAACCAACGCATCGACGAATGGATTGGGCGGCTCAAGTCCCGATCCAGCATTCGCCGCTACGTCTGGTAAGAGGTGGTGTCACTGGAAGCCGTCCTCGGTTGCGCTGCGCAAAGCTGCCCGCACCGTTTCCAGCCCGAACGTGTCTCCCAGCGGAAGATCGGAAAGGGTGGCGGTGATGGCGGCCGCCAGATCGGCCTGTTCGAAGGGAGGAGGAGGCGCTACTTTGCCCTCGCGCAGTCCGGCTAGCACCTCCTCCAGGAACGCCAGATAGGCGGCAGCCTCCGCCCGCAGGCTGTAAGTCTCCTCGACGTGCTCTTTGGCAAAGCGCCCCATGGCCTGTCGCAGCGCGGGTCGTTTTTCAAAGAGCTCGAGAGTCGCTGCGATCTCCTTGACCTCGGGTGGTCCCAAGTCGATGCGGGCCACGGTGTATTCGGGGAACTCCGCGAAGGGACCGGTGTTGGAGACGAGCACCGGTTTGCCCATTCCGAGAGTGCGAATGAGGGTGCCGGAAAGCTCGCCGGTCGATGGGAAACGGAGATTCAAGACCACGTCCGAAGCCAGCATGTACAAGTAGAAGCGATCCATCGGCTGACGTCCGGTCACGATGATCTTGCCCGCCAGGTCCGCAGCACCAGCGTAGGAGTCGATGGGAAAGCCTTTCTGGACCTCGCCCACGATCAGGAAACGAGCGTTCGGTCGATCTCGAGCGAAGAGGCGGAAACCTTCGAGCCCTTGTTCGATTCGCTTGGCCCGGGTGACGAGCCCAAAGGACGATACCAGGAAGCCTTCTTGGGGTAAGCCCAGTAGGTTGCGCGCCGCAGAAACGTCCTGGGTGGGAAGGGGCGGTGGGGGCGCGTAATGGTGGGGAGCTCTCCCGATATACTTGCCCACCGGCATGCTCCCGAACCTGCGGCGCAGCCACCGTTGCATGAACCGCGTCAGAACGAGCACTCCGTAACTTCTCTCCACGACCCTTTCGCACAGCGGGAACTTGGAGACCAGTAAGTCACTGCCCAGCGCTTGCGCGATCTGCCTTCCCAAGGCCGCTCCCCGTTCTCCGTAGGCCCGCTTCATCTCCGCAACGTAGAGCTCGACGTTGGACCGCTCCACCGACAGCCCGAGGAACAGGTGCTGGAGCACCAGGTCGTGCAGCACCACGACTCCCGGACGGCGAAGCGCGGCGTTGAGGGCGTACCGGTGGTAGGAGCTGTTTCCGAGCTGGTAGAGGTTCAGGTCGAAGCCCTCTCGCCGATCGACTTCCTCGAAATCGCTGGCGTGATGCCAGGGAAGTCTCGCCGTGATTTCCGAGTCGGAAGGCGTGTATCCATCTACGAACAGATGAATGTTCGCCCCCTCCGTCAGGTAAGGAAGGAGCTCTTCGCTGTAGTCCGCCACCCCGGTCTCCATCGGGCTGAGAGGACTCCAATAGGCGATCTTCATCGGAGAGGAGCGGTCAATTCGTCGATGACGTGGTCCCAGCCGATGCCGTTTACTTTGGGTTGTCCCTGCTCGCCCATCTCACGGGCACGTCCTCGGTTGGCGTAAAGACTCGCAACCGCCTCAGCGATGGCCTCGGCCCGTGGCTCCACCACCAGACCGTTCAACCCGTGCTCCACGAACTCGAGCGTTCCGCCAGAATCCTTACACGTCACCACCGGTTTTCCGGACAGGAACGCCTCCACCGTGACGTAGCCGTAGTCCTCGTCGAGCGGGGCATAGAGCACGGCGAAGGCTCCCGCGTACAGATCGAGAAGCTCATCCTCCGGCAGGAAGCCCTTGAGCACCACCCGGTCCCCGAGCCCCAACCGTTCCACCTGACGCTCGAGGTTCTCCCGTTGCGGACCGGTTCCGGCGATGACCAGTTTGGCCTGTCGCACGTGCCGGAAGGCTTCCACCAGCAGGTCGCATCGCTTCAAGGGGTCGAGCCTTCCCGCGAAGAGCGCATAATCACCGAACGAGCCACGCTTGTAACGACCCACGTAGTGGGGAGGGGGGTACAGTGGCGTGGACTCGATATCGTTGTAACGCTTCAGACGAGAGGATACGTTCCGCGAGATGGTGAAGACAGAACGCGACTCACGCAACGTCTTGTTGTCCATGCGGACGATGGTTTGCCGGATCTCTTGCTCCTCGGGATCGTCGGTGAAGCTGCAGTAAGGAGTCCCGTAGAGATCGTAGACCTCGCGGTGCTGGTGGAATAGCCAGGTGAGCTTGACGGGATGTCGAACAAGATAGGACGGGAACTTGGTGGCAATGACCATATCGATGGGCATGCCGTTGGACTCGGTGATCTCCACCCAGCGCCATAGCAGGGCTTGCTTCACGAGATCCCGAACCGGGTACCACTTGAAGGGTATGTTCACGACGTCGACGGCGTAGCCTCTTGTCTTGAGCTGCGCCGCCAGCTCGCCTACCAGGATCTCGGCCCCTCCGACGATGAGGGGAGCCTGGACGGCACAAATGCAGATGGCTCGGCGGGGCATGAAACGTGCGGTTTCAGCGCTTGGGGGATGCGGACAAGGCTTCCATCCGCTGTGCGATGGCGCGGAGCTCCTCCCGGGCTTCCCGTAGCATCCCCTCGAGGTAAAGGTGGTTCTGCTCGCCGCTCTCGAAAACGAAGTCGATGCGCTTGACCAACTCGTGCACGTGACGAATCAGCTCTTGTTGCAGAATCAAGTGTCGTTCGTCGATTTCTTCCATCCGCTTGCCGTATAGACCCAGCAGGTGGTCGTAGTGGGCGGAAATGCGGTCGAGCCGGTGGTCGACGTATTCCACCAGCTCGTTGTCGAACCGAACCTGCGCGGAGTTGAGCTCCACTTGGCGTTCCACCAGAGAACCCCAGGCGAATTTCAAGAGTCGCTGGAGCGGTCCCCGCAGGGGAGCCAACCATCGTCCGATGAGCCCCGGGGGAGCGCTGTGGAGCGCCACCGACACGTTCCAGAGCTCGTTAAGGCGCTCGCGGCTCGGTGAAGTCGGCATCTCCGCGGACGTCTCGCCCTGCCGGAGGGATCCCAAGGGGGCATGCGGCGGCGAGGGGACAGGGTAGGAGGTCGGCCTTACCAAAGGGAACGCTTCCGATCGCACGCGCTCCCGCGCGTCGCGGAGGGCATCCGAAACCTCCTGTTTGGAGGGGACGGGTTGGAAGTCCGCTCCCAGCCCGCCCCCGCCGGTCTTTTTCAATAGCGCGACATCAATAGCGAGGCATTGAGGGATCGATCCGCTCGGCCCAGGCGAGGATTCCGCCTTCCAGGTTCCTGACTTTTCGGAACCCCATCTCCATCAGGAACTGGACGGCGCGCGCGCTTCGAGGACCGCTCCGGCAGTGGACCACGATGTCGTCGGCCGAGCTCAGCTGGTTCATCGCCTGGGGAAGCTCTCCCAGCGGGATCAGCTTGGCTTTCTCCAGATGCGCGATGTTCCACTCCTGTGGCTCCCGCACGTCGAGGATGTAAACGTCCTCTTTCTTGTCCAAGAGCGCCTTCAGCTCTTCGGGAGAAATGGTGGGCACGCCCGACCGGCTCGCCGCCACCGGCTCCTGTCGCGGGAGGCCGCAGAATTGTTCGTAGTCGATGAGTTCTTTGATGGTGGCATGCTCGCTACAGAGGGCGCACTCCGGATCCTTGCGCAGCTTCAGCTCCCGGAAGCGCATCTTCAGGGCGTCGAAGAGCAAGAGCCGGCCGATGAGAGGATCGCCCTCTCCCAGGACCAGCTTGATGACCTCGAGCGCCTGCATCGTCCCCACGATACCGGGGAGGACACCCAGCACGCCACCCTCGGCGCAGCTCGGCACCAGTCCCGGCGGTGGCGGTTCCGGGTAGAGGCATCGGTAGCACGGTCCCTCCTTGGCATAGAAAACCGAGGCCTGTCCCTCGAAACGGAAGATGCTGCCGTAGACGTTCGGCTTTCCGAGAAGGACGCAGGCATCGTTGACTAGATACCGGGTCGGGAAGTTGTCGGTGCCGTCGGCCACGATTTGGTAGCTCCTGAACGTATCCAGGGCGTTCTCTGAGCTCAAGCGTTCCTGGTAGGTGTCGATTTGGATGTGTGGGTTGATTCCCGCCAGTCGTTCCTTGGCGACTTCCAGCTTCGACCTGCCCACGTCGGCGGTGGAGTAGGTGACTTGCCGTTGCAGGTTGGAGGCGTCGACGACGTCGAAGTCGACCAACCCGATGCGGCCGATGCCAGCCGCCGCCAGGTAAAGACCCAAAGGAGCTCCGAGCCCACCCGCGCCGATGAGCAGCACCTGGGCCTGTTTGAGCTTGGCCTGACCTTCCATGCCCACTTCGGGCATGATGAGGTGTCGACTGTAGCGTTGAATCTCCTCGTGGCTGAAGGCGACTCCGGTAGGCGCGGTGCCGGTGGCACCGCCGGCAATCGAGGGAACGATGCTCACCACGTCCGAGTCCTTCAGGGGGGTTTCTTCTCGGTCGAGGTAGCGGATGTCTTCCTCGTTGACGTACACGTTGACGAAGCTCCGAAGCTTGCCCTCATCATTGAATAGGTGCTTGCGAAGCGGCTGATAACGCGCGGTGAGATTAGCGAGAAGCTCCGCCACGGTTTTGCCCTCGAGCTCGACCGCTTCGAGTTTATCGGTAAAACCCCGGAGGGGCGTCGGAATCATTACCTTGACCGGCATAACAATACTCCTTCTCTGGAAATCGCCCGACCTAAGCCGTTCGAAGCTCCTCGGTGTCGAAGGCGCTGCGATCTTCCTTCATGACGAAAGACCGCACTTCGGTCGGCTCGCCCTTCTGGACAGAAACGATGACGTAGGAAAAGAACGGAAACCCATGATCCAAATCATACCCCGAAGGAAACGCCGGGTGATCGGGGTGTGAGTGGTAGAAGCCCAAAAGCGTCAATCCACGAGCCGTCGCCTCGGCCTCGGCTCGTTGGTAGTCCTTGGGGGTGATGAGGAAGCGGCGGTGGCGCTCGCCGTCCCGGGAGTTGGCGAGCGGTTGCACGTGCTGCACTTCCTTGACACCGTGCTCCGAGCCCGCCTGGTTGCCGAATAGGACGCCGCAGGCCTCGTCGCGGTAGCTCTCCCGGCCATGACGGCGGATGGCCTCCAGCAGCGGTTCAGGGATCTGGATCATACTTCCATGGTCCTTCGGAAAGATATTTGTCCCCACTGTCTGGGAATATCGTGACCACCACTCCTTGTCTCGCATTTTCCGCAATCCGCAGAGCGACCACCCAGGCCGCCCCGGAAGACAGGCCCACGAAGAGACCCTGCTCCCGCGCCAGGCGCCAGCAGGCCCGGTGTGCATCTTCGGTCGAGACGGTCAAGGTCTCATCGGCGAGCGAGTCATCATAAATACCCGGCACCATGGCGGTCGCCATGTGCTTCAACCCCTCGATGGCGTGCATCGGTGAATCCGGCTGGAAGGATATACACCGGATCGCCGGGGAGAGCTCCTTGAGCCTCCGGCAGCAACCGACGAAAGTCCCGCTCGTTCCCAGCCCGGCAACGAAGTGGGTGATGCGGCCTTCGGTTTGTTGCCATATCTCTTCCGAGGTGGTCCGGTAGTGCGCTCGCCAATTGGCGGAGTTGTTGTACTGGTCGGGGTAGAAGTATCGATCGGGCTCCGAGGCGGCGAGCTCGCGGGCCTTGAGTATGGCGCCGTCGGTTCCTTCCAGCGCGTTGGTCTCGATGATATCGGCACCATAGGCCCGGAGAATCTGCTTTCTTGCCTTACTGGCATTGGCGGGCAGGCAGAGGCGCACCGGGTAACCCTTCGCCGCCCCCAACATGGCGAGAGCGATCCCGGTATTGCCACTCGTTGCCTCGAGGATGGTCCTGCCCGGCTTGAGGAGCCCTTTCTCCTCTCCATCCCGCAGCATGGCGAGGCCGGCGCGGTCCTTGACCGAACCGCCTGGGTTGAACCACTCGGCTTTCGCGTAAATCGCAACCCCTGCAGGAGATCCGGCGGGAGGCCGCACCCGCAGCAAGGGGGTTCGGCCCACCACGCTTTCCAGACTCGTCGATCTCAAAGAAACCCCTATTTCAGAATAGCTTAGCATCCGAATGCTCCCTTGTGGGGAAGCTCCTTGCGGGTGTTGTATTCCTTTGCATATTATGAATCTTAACCTTTTCAGTCAAGTTTAATGGGAGCAGGACACCCGGGAGGTAAAAAGTGGACAACGGTTGTAAAGAATTGAGACTAGAAACCCACAACGGGACACCGAGTCAAATGCCTAATCACCTGTTTCTAAAGGTGATAGCGGAAATCTCTTCTTTGGCATGAGACTTGAAGACGTTCTCGCCGGGTGGAGGGAGCCCGTCCTGAGGAAAGGGAAGAACTCATGAGAGCGACTGATATCGAGATCTCCGACAGCATCTACGAGGCGGAGACAGAGCCTGCGGCTGCCGATGCGGGGACCCTCGACAACGTGGAAGCGGACTTCGAGTCGCCTGCTGACTACGGACGCGGAGAGCTCGACACACTAGGTCAATACCTCAAGGAAACGCACCGTCACCCGCTCCTGAACCGGGAGCAAGAACAGAAGGTCTCTCGGGCCATGCGGAGGTCAGAGCGAGCGCTCCGGCGAACGAGCGTGGACCGGTCTAAGAGACGGGCCGCCCAGAAAGAGTTCGACGAAACGAGGGCGCGGATGATCGAGAGCAACTTGCGTTTGGTGGTCTCGATCGCGAAACGCTACAAGAACATGGGCATGGAGCTCAGCGACTTGGTGCAAGAGGGGAATATCGGCCTCATGCAGGCGGTGGAGCGATTCGATCCGCGCCGGAATCTGAAGTTCTCGACCTATGCGACCTGGTGGATTCGGCAGGCCATCACTCGCGCCTTGTCGCAGAAGTCCCGCACCATCAAGGTGCCCATCAACAAGCTGGAACTGGTTCGTATCGCCAGCCGCGCCAAGGTCAAGCTGGAAGAGCAGCTGGGACGGACACCCTCCACCAACGAGCTCTCCAAGGCGGTGGGCGCCCCCGCCTATCAGGTGGAAGCCGCTCTGCAGTCCATTCCTCACCTCGAGTCGCTCGATGCCCTGGCGGTGGAGGACGGCAGCCCTCGCTGGGAGCTGCAGAGCGATGAGCGATCGGAGTCGCCGTGGCAAGCGGTCGTCGATCGTGACATGCGCGAGAAGGTGAGAGCGACCCTAGAGCTTCTTCCGCCTCGCCAGCAGCTCATCGTGCGCATGCGCTTCGGTATCGGATTCAACTCCGAACACAATCTCGAGGAGATCGGAAAGGTCTTGAATCTAACACGAGAGCGAGTGCGGCAGCTGGAATTCGAAGCCTTGCAGCGCCTGCGAGCGGCCGGGGATCGCCGGGCTCTCAACTACTTCTTGAAAAAGTAAGTAAGCATTCTCATTCGGGGACAGCTATCCGATTTAGATCAGGTAGCTGTCCCCGCATGAATCCCACCGAGAAGCGTTGAAATCCAATTGAGGAACAAGAGCAGGAGCATGGGAACGAGACCCAGGTCGAGCAGTCTGCAGTAGACGCGGATTCCCTCCCGGAGGCGGGGCAGGCCCAGCCAAGCGAGCCGCCCTACCGACTGTAGAACCAAATAAGCGAGAATCAGAATCCCGATGCGGTGATGGGATAGGCTTCTCGCCCACTCCCCATTCGCCGCCGCCACCAGGGATCGAGTCAGTCCACACCCCGGGCAGGGAAGCCCGCTCACCTGCTTCATGATGCAGACGTTCGGCACGGGTGTTCCTCCGATCCGCAGAGAATCTCCCGGCTCGACCGGTCGGAACAACAGAGCGAACAGCAGGATCGAGCCACAGGCCGCCAGTATGACGAGGTGGGGCGCCGCGGGCTCACGCGTCATGTCGATTCCCTCGGAAGACTCAGCGAAAGGCCCCCTTAACCTCAGGCTTCGTCAAGACCACCAGACTCCAGATTCCCACCGGAAGACCGATGAGGCAACACGGGCTGACGCAGGGCACCATGGCCACCACGCTGGCGCCGACCGCCAGGCCCCACTGGCTGAGCTTTCTCATTTCCAGTGAGGAGTAGATGATGAATCCCGCCACCAGAAGGCCGAGGGCGCTGGAAGTGACCCCGAAACCGCCGGAGATCCACTCCGTGAGCTCTTCTCGCGCGGTCTCCGCCATCAGGGTGCCGAGACTGAAACCCAGAAGATGGCCTAGCAAGCTCAAGAAGGCGAACAGACCTCCGACAACCCCGGTGATCAGAAGTCCGGTGGCGGGGCCGGAGACTTCCCGTGAAGCAACTGCAGGAGACGGCTGCGGAATTTGAGGCGGCGGTGGCGGTGGTACGCTGGACATGAACGACCTCCTTCAATGGGGGTTGCGAAGTCCGCGACTCCTTGTATATCGATTCGGCTCCTCGGTTCAACCACCGGGAATTGACCCTAAAGACTGGGAGGTGAGCGACGAGCTATTTGAGTTGGAGCACAAGGCTGCATACGATAGGGCAATTCTGGTCACGCTGGTAGACTGAGCCATGCTGGTCGTCACCGCCCTTGGCGGCAATGCCCTTCTGCGGCGGGGAGAGCCCATGACCGCCGAGAACCAGCGCCGCAACGTGCGGATTGCCGCCGAGGCGCTCGCTCCGGTAGCGCTGCAGCACCGGCTCGTTGTGGGCCATGGAAACGGGCCTCAGGTTGGACTCCTCGCCCTGCAGAGCGCCGCATACGGCAACGAGGGGGCCTATCCCCTCGACGTTCTGAGTGCACAGACCGAGGGCATGATCGGATACATGATCGAGCAGGAGCTCGGAAACTTGCTGCCGTTCGAGCGGCCCTTCGCCACGCTGCTGACCATGATCGAGGTCGATCCGCGCGATCCGGCGTTCAGGAATCCGACCAAGTTTATTGGCCCGGTGTACGACAAGGAGGAGGCCGATCGCATCGCTGCCGAGAAGGGCTGGGTCTTCAAACAGGACGGCGACAAGTGGCGAAGGGTGGTGCCCTCGCCTGAACCCCAGCGCATCTTCGAGCTACGCCCCATCAGGTGGTTGCTCGAGCACGACACCATCATCATCGCCGCCGGGGGCGGGGGCATCCCGACCATGTACCAGCCAGGCGCGCCCTGTACCCTGGCGGGGGTCGAGTGCGTAATTGACAAGGACCTCGCATCGGAGCTACTCGCCCGCGAGCTGGAGGCCGATCTGTTTGTGATGCTCACCGACGTCCAGGCGGTCTATGTCGACTGGGGCAAGCCCACGCAGAAGGCGATCCGGCGCGCCTCGCCCGCCGCACTATCCCGAATGGAGTTTGCTGCCGGTTCGATGGGGCCGAAGGTGAAGGCGGCGTGCCGGTTCGCTTCGGCGACCGGCAAGCGGGCGGCGATCGGTGCCCTAGTGGATCTCAGTGAAATCATCGCCGGGCACACGGGCACCACGGTATCCTCTCAGGAGACTGGGATTGTCTACAGCGTCTGACCAAGGAGCCGAGACAGGCCGTTGGCGAAGTCGTGTCCAACGAGGCGCGGCGAAGTCAAGTCACCCTCGGAACAGTGTTCCGAGACTCTGGGCGATAAGGCGTTTGACGTGACCCCGCCTCGAGCTCGCGAGTAGAGCCTGGTTGAGCTCCCGTTCTACCCCCATATAGTTGCGTTCCGAGAAGCGCCGACGGAGCCAGGTGGTAAGACGCGGCCACGTCGAGGGCTCCCGGATCCCAGCCCCGATGGGAGTTCAAGACTCGCTTTGCCCCGCGGAACAGCGCCGAGTACTCGCGTGGGATCCGGTTTCCCCCATGCTCGCAGGTGAGCACCAGCCGGTCACGAACCGCGACTCGCCGGGGTCGTTTCTGCAAGGCTCAACCGGGAAGCTCGATGTTCACCGACCCGCTATGGTTAGAGACATCTGGGAAGAGTTGCGGCGGTCAGTGCCCGCGCCGGCAGTACTCCCGGGCAAGCTCCACCAGGACGTCTCGGCAATCGAAGATGTCCTGCACGTGAACATACTCCTCCAGGCCATGGAGACCAGCCCCGCCCGGGCCGAAAATCACGCTGGGAATCGCCGCCGCGGCCAAGAGGGCGGAATCGGTCCAGGCGGTGAGCCCGCCGAACTCGACGCTTCGGCGGGTTGCGCGTTCGACAGCCCGTGCCATCGCCTGCGGCAATGCATGGGATGTCGAGAGCTCGTAGGGCTGGCGAGCAAACCGTAGCTCATACTCTGCCTGGAAGCGGGGGTCCTCCTCGCTCAGCCGGCGCAGTAGCTCGTTCAGCTCCGAACTGATTTCCGACTCCAGCTCACCCGGGATGGTGCGACGTTCGATCTGAAGACGGCATCGGTCGGGATAGCTCGAGAGCTCTCTTCCTCCTTCGATCAATGAAGCATGGACGGAAGGCGTGCCGAGACGGGGGTGAGGGGGGACCGAGCGCAGCTTGTGGTCGAGCGCTTCCAGAGCCACCAACACGCGTCCCATGTGAGCGATCGCGTCCACGCCCTCGGCGGGACGGCTACCATGAGCGGCCACGCCGCGCGTCTCGATGCGGAACCAGGCGAAGCCTTTGTGCGCGACCAGGATCTTGAGGTCGGAAGGCTCGAAAACGACCGCCGCGTCGGCCTGGACGCTCCCCACCAGGGCCTCGGTTCCCGAGGACAGGTACTCCTCGTCCACCACCGCGGCTGCCACGATTTCCCCTCCCTGCTGAGGGTCCTTGGAGAGGATGACCGTCGCCGCGAGCATGGCGGCCAGTCCGCCCTTGACGTCGTGCGCGCCCCGCCCATAGAGCCTACCGTTCTCAACACGCGCCTCGAAAGGCTCGGCCATACTCTCGGCGCTCACCGTATCCATGTGGCAGCACAGGAGGAGGCTGGGTCCATCCTCGGCGCCGGGTAGGCGGGCCACCACGTTGGGTCTACCCGGCTCGGCTTCGACCATACCGGACGCCACCCCGTGGCGGTCGAGGAAGCTTTGAATGAAGAGGGCGATCTGTTCCTCACCGGGGGCACCGGAAACCAGCTTGGGGTTGACGGAATTGATGCGCACCAAGTTGCGTGCGAGCTCGAGGGTCTCTCGATCGTCCATGAAGCCCTATCTGAGTTGGTGGGCGCGCGAACGGCTCAAAGGTAATGATCTCGGGAGGCGCAAGTCAAGGATGAACTCGCTCGGGGGTTGGTGTTACCATGCACCGCCCACGGAGTGAGCGATGGCAGTGGTGAGCGTGAGAAAGTCGGTCCGGAGTCGAGGTAATAACCACGTCGTCGACATTACCGCCGACGTCGCCGATTCGGTCGCCCGGGCGGGGATCGAGTCCGGCATCGCCACAGTCTTCGTGACCGGGTCTACCGCTGGGGTCACCACCGTCGAGTTCGAGCCGGGCCTGGTCGAGGATCTGGACACGGCGTTCAACCGCCTCATACCGCGAGAGCTCGACTACCGACATCGGGAGCGCTGGGGAGACGACAACGGCCACAGCCACGTTCGTGCTTCCCTTCTCGGTCCCTCGCTCACCGTGCCCTTCAACGACCATCAACTCGCGCTGGGCACCTGGCAACAGATCGTGCTCATTGATTTCGACACGCGGCCTCGAAGCCGAGATTACCTGATTCAGATCGTGGGTTAGCAGGGGGTAGGAGTCGCTCCAGGCTCGAGGAGGGCCACCATGATTGCTTTAGTAGACGAGAGGATCGAAGCCTACGCCACCGACCACACCAGCGAAGAGCCGGAGTTGCTGGCACGCCTGGCGCGGGAGACGCACGAGACGATGGAGCTCCCGCAGATGCTCACCGGAAGGCTGGAGGGAAACTTCCTCCGCCTGATGGTGCGGGCGGTCGAGGCACGACGGGTCCTGGAACTGGGGATGTTCACCGGCTACAGCGCGCTGATGATGGCGTCGGCGCTTCCCGAGGACGGTCGGCTCATTACCTGTGAAGTGAACTCGAAGGCTGCGGCAGTGGCCCGCCGCTACTTCGCCGAGAGCCCGCACGGGCACAAGATCGACGTGCGCATGGGTCCGGCGCTGGAGACGCTCCGCAACCTGAAGGGGCCCTTCGATTTCGCTTTCATCGATGCGGACAAGGAAAACTACCCAGCCTACTACGAGCTCTGCCTGGAGAGGCTCCGACCGGCGGGCGTCATGGCGGTGGACAACGTTCTGTGGAGTGGTCGGGTGCTGAACCCTGAGGACGAGGCAACACGCGCCATCGTCGCTTTCAACGAGCGCGTCCGTGGAGATGACCGGGTGGACCACGCCCTGCTGACGATCCGGGACGGTGTGATGCTGGTGGTGAAGAAGTAGCTGAACGGGCCCTAGGATCTCTCGGAGACAGCCTCTTGGGATTTTCTGGGATCCACCAGATCGTAGTCCCGGATTTTCTTGTCCAGGGTGGGGCGGGTGATCCCCAAGATGTCGCTGGCCCGCGACTTGTTCCAACGCGTGAAGCGCAGCACGTGGTCGATGTATTGCTTCTCCATGTCCTTGAGTGACAGCAGCTCCTGGGCTAGCTGTGAGGGATTGGCACCCGCCAGCGGAAGATGCTCGCCGAGGAGTACGTCCCCGCGAGACAAGGTCACGCCCCGGGTCAGCGCGTTTTCCAGTTCGCGGACGTTCCCTTTCCATTCGTAGTTCATCAGAAGCTGCATCACGTTATCGGGCACCTTGCGCACGTTGGTATGAAGCTGGCGGTTGATCTTTTCCAATAGGTAGGCGACGAGGAGTGGAATGTCCTCTCGCCTTTCTCGCAAAGGAGGAAGAGTCACTTCCACCACCTTGAGTCGGTAGTAGAGATCCTCCCGGAACAACCCGCGGTGGACGAGGTCCTCGAGATTGCGATTGGTGGCGCCGATGATGCGCGCCTCGGTTCGCTGCGTTTTCTCCGCTCCCACCCGGGAGTACTCCCGGTTCTCCACCACCCGGAGCAGCTTGGCTTGGAGGTTGGGCGAGATATCACCGATCTCATCGAGGAACAAGGAGCCGTTGCCGGCGATCTCGATTTTTCCGCGACTATCACGCACCGCTCCGGTAAACGCCCCCCGCACGTGACCGAACAGCTCGCTCTCCAGTAATCCCTCCGCCAGCGCCGTGCAGTTCAGGGCCACGAAGGGCTCGGGCCGGTTGTCGGCGTTATAGTGGATGGCGCGTGCCACCAACTCTTTTCCGGTTCCCGACTCGCCGCGAATGAGGACGGTGGTCTTGCTTCGGGACACCATTCCGATGGTCTTGAAGACCTCGCGCATCTGGGTGGTGCGGCCAATGATGTTGTCGATGCTCCACTCGCGAGACGCCTCGGTGACCAGGTAGTCGAGCTTGGCATCCATTTCCTGCATCCGCATCGCCTTGCGAATGCTCAGAATCAGCTCGTCGTAGTCGATGGGCTTGCAAATGTACTCGAAGGCGCCGAGCTTCACCGCCTCGACCGTGGTGCGCATGTCGTCAAAGGCGGTGATCATGATGACGTAGGCCTTGGGAGCGACCGCCTTGATCTCCTTCAGAACGCCCAGACCGTCGAGGCCGGGAAGGTGAATATCGAGTATGACCAGATCGGGCTCCAATTCCTTGAAGCGTTGTACGCCCTCGTTGCCGTCGGCAGCGACGTGGACCTCGAACCCTTCCCCGGCAAGTTGACACTGGAACGTTTGCCGAATCAGGCGGTCGTCGTCAATGGCTAGGATAGACTTCATGGGGCTCTTTTCGCGCCTCGGTCGACTCGCTCTCCGGCTGAACCTCCGTGTAGGTGAGATGGATGGTGATGGTGGTTCCCACCGAGACGGTGCTCTTCGCCTCCACCGTGCCGTCGTGGAGCTCGATCACCTTGCGGGCGTTGGTGAGGCCGAGGCCGGTACCGAGGCTCTTGGTGGTGAAGAAGGGCTCAAAAATGGAGCTCAACTCCTTTTCGTCGATACCTGCTCCGTCGTCCTCGATCTGAATCACCGCTTGCTTCCTTCGCTTGCTCTCCATGGAGAACGTCCTTACCACCACGGTGCCGTTCGTCGCCACCGCCTCCGCGGAATTGAGCAAGATGTTCAGAAAGGCTTGGCGGAGCTTGTCACCATCCACCAGGATGGGTGGAAGATCGGTCGCATAGTCCCGAACGATTTGGACCTTTTTCTCTTCCAGCAGGTCTCGGACGAACCGCAAGGCGTCCTCCAAGAGTGCCTCCAATGAGAAAAAACTCTTGGTGAGCTTGGGCGCTCGGGCGTAATCGAGTAGCTCCTTGACGATTCGCTCCACCTGCCGGATGCCGCTCTCCGCGATGCCTAGTTGCTCCCGCTCCTGGTCGGGGAGCGACGGGCTCTTTCCAACCTTCTGGATGTTGAGCTTGATGGCGGTCAGGGGATTCCGGATCTCGTGAGCCATGGCCGCCGCCAGCCGTCCTATGGTGGCCAGTTTCTCCACCTCGATGAGTCGCCGGGACGTCCGCTCGATCTCACGCCGGTCTTCCAGGATCTGAGCCGTCATCTGATTGAAATTCGCGGCCAGCTCGCCGATCTCGTCTCCCTGTGCAATGGGAATGCGGTGCTGCAGATCGCCCTGGGCGACCTTGATGGTTCCCTCCACCAGCGTCTCCAGCGGGCTACTGATACGTTTGGCCAAGAACATCGCCCCCAGCGTACCCAAGGCCAGACCCAAGAAGCCCAGGCTGACCAGACCGATTCGGGTACGGTGGATTTCCGCGTTGAGCTGCTCCAGGGAGAGTCCGAGCTTGACCGCGCCCCACAGCTCGTTCTCACCGGCCAGAATCGGTGCGACGATCTCCAGGACCTCGACGTCGTTCTGCTCCGGCGACTCCAGCTCGAAGCGGAGCGTCCCCATCAGGACACGGCCGTCCTCCAAGCTGCCCAACTCCGCCCCCATTTCGAAGAGCTCGTCGGGAAAACGATGGCGCGCCTCTTGGTTGGATGCCAGGGCCTTGGCGTTGCGGCTGAAGATGATGGCGTAGAGGACGTCGGGGTCCTCCGCGGCCTTCTCCATGTTCTGTTGCAGAGCCACCGTGTCGTAGTAGAGCAGAGGGGTCACCGAGAGGTCGGCCACCGCCTTGGCCAAGGCGGCGCCGTGCTGGCGGGCCTGCTGGAGGATCACCGCCGTCTGCCGGCGCTCTACGAAGAAAACAACGATCATCATGAGGAGCGTGATGAGCGCGGTAGAGCTCAGCATGAAGCGAGTCCGCAAACTGAACGGACGGAGATCGAACATGGGAGTTAGAGGTCCTTGGATTCGGGAGTCTCCGGCTTGGGCTCTTCGAGCCAGATCTTGTTCATCTTGATGTAGGGGTAGCCCATGGGGGAAAGGGAGAAGCCTCGCACGTTGGGTCGCACCAGGAAGCGGGAACGGTCGTAGTCGAGGGGAACGATGGGGGAGTCATGGAGGATCATCTTTTCGATGCGACGGTAGATGTCGTTCCGCTCCTTGTAGCTGGTCTCCGACCAAGCGAGATCGAGCAGCCGGTCGACCTCCGGATTACTGTAGCCGGAGCGGTTCATCGGGGAAGTCGAGTGAAAGAGCACCCGCAAGAAGTTGTCGGGGTCGGGGAAGTCGGCCACCCACCCGTTGTAAAGGAGAACCGGACGGTCGCGAATGGCAGCGTCATCCAGGGCGAGCACCCGCTTGACGTTGAACGGCTTGACGTCGACGCCGATCCGGGACATACAGGCCGCAACGCAATTCTGGCGGGCCTCGGAGAGCGGGTCTCTTCCGAAAACGATGACTTCCAGGGGGGGGAGACCCTGTCCCTCAGGATAGCCAGCCTCGGCCAAAAGGCGCACCGATTTCTCCATGTTGTGCCCGTAGGCGGCTCCCATCGGGAAGAACCCAGGGATTCCGGGAGGCACGATACCGGTGGCGGCCGGTGTGCCAGCGGTGAATCGACTGGCATCGAGGAGGCTCCGCTTGTCTAGTGCGAAGTTGATGGCGCGCCGCACCCGCGCATCGTTGTAGGGCGGCACTCTGCTGGGCAGAATGTAGTAATTCAGCGCTAACAGTTTGTCGGTCTCCACGCGCACCCAATCGTAGTACTCATCGATGGGAGCCTCGATGCAATCCACCAACTCATTGAGAGGTTTCTCTTCCTTGGCCTTGGGCGCGTTCCAGATGGCGCGGAAGATCACGGCGTCCAGTTTCGGACGTCCCTCGAAATAATGCGCGTTGGCGTCCAGACGGATCCCCTGCGGGACTCCCTGGAAAAACGGTATCGCCGGGTCTTCTTCTTCGCCTATCCAATGCGAGAATTGGAATGGCCCGGTGCCAATCGGAGCCTGGAAGAAATCGTCCCCCTTCGCCAGCAGTTCTTTCTTCGGCAGGATCTTGGAGCTATACATGCTGAGAACGGATAAGGCGGGGACGAAAGGCGTGGTGAAACGAATCTGAAATGTGCGCTCATCAATCGCTTCGAGTCCTGCTACCGTGTTGGCCCTGCCCGCCCGAAACTCCTCGGCGCCCACGATGCGCGTGAAGTAGTGGTAGTTGGTCTCGTTCAAGCCCGGGGTGAGCAAACGTTGGAAGGAGTAAACGCAATCCTCCGCGGTCACCGGCTCTCCATTGTGGAAACGCGCGTTGGGACGGAGCTCGAACGTATAGGTCTTGCCATCGGAGGAAATCTCCCAGTATCGGGCCAAGGCGGGGACGATGTTCAGATACTGGTCGAAGGCGGTCAGTCCCTCATAGATTTGCTGGATGAGCATGATCTCACTCGCGCTGGTGGCTCGGGCAGGATCGAGCGTCTGAATCGGTCTTTCCCAGATTGGAAACCGGAAAACCCCTCCTGGAACCGGCTGTGCCGGCTGGGCGGAGGCGGTGGGGGTCGTGGACCGATGCTTGGCGGCGAGAAAGAAGGCGGCCGCCGTGACCAGGCAGAGGACTAAGAGCGCACCGGGAATGAGCCAGGAGTGAGACCTGACCCAGGGCCTTCCTTCTGCCCCGGAGTCCTCAGAGCCGAAGGTGGGAGGCGTGAGTGATTTTTGCTCCATAGGGGCTTGCTTCTTAAACCCTCGTGAAGGCTCGATCGGCGGCCCGAGCGTACCGATATAGACAAGGAGTCAGCTCCCCCCTGTGCGCCCAGATTAGATGATTAGAAGCCACTTCGCAAATGAGCTCTTCGTCAGAGGGACCTAGAACTTCAGGATGCCTTCCCCCACTTCCACCGCCTGGCCTCCCACCCGCACCTGGGTGGGACCATCAGCTCCCCCGTCGACTTCCACGTAAATAGTACTGGGGCGTCCCATTTCATACCCTTGCTCCACGATGAGATGCGCGGTGGGACGCGCTTCCATGACTCCGTGGCGGACGAGATAGGCCCCCAGCGCTCCCGATGCGCTTCCGGTGGCAGGATCCTCAGGCACACCCAGAAACGGCGCGAACATGCGGGCGTGGACGGTTGAGTTGGCGTGGATGGTCTGGCGGGTGAAGATCATGAGGCAGTTGGTGTCGAGGGCCTGGAAGACCTTGCGCATCGCTCCGAAGTCGGGCTGGATCTGCTCGAGGTCCTTGAGGCCCTGGGCCGGAACCATCAGTTGCGGGATGGCGGTGGAGACGACTTGGGCGGGGAGGCCGTCGGGGAGGAGCCGATCCTCTTCGAGTCCTACCGCGGGAGCCAAGAGCGCACGGTTCATGGTGCTCTTGAGGAACTGAGGTCGCGCCTGGGTCATGTAGACGCGTACGATCTCCCCTTTGCGGACGTGGATATCCACCGGTAGAACGCCCGCGCCACACTGCTGAAAAATCCGGTTCGCTCCTTCCTCGAGCTTCAGCCGACCTCGTTGCGCCAGAACGAAACAAGCTCCCACCACCGGGTGTCCCGCCAGAGGTAGCTCGGCGGTGGGAGTGAAGATGCGAAGGCGAAACGCTGCGGAAGGATCGTCCGCGGGTAGAACGAAGGTCGTTTCGGAAAGGTTCATCTCCCGGGCGATGGCCTGCATCTCCTCGGTAGTCAGGCCGACGTCCTCGGGAATGATGGCGAGCGGGTTTCCGGAAAAGGCGCGATCAGTGAAGACGTCGGCCTGGATGAAGCGGACCTCCTTCATGGCGGCCATGATATCACCGACCGAATATGGAACCCGAGCTGAGCGTCCTTCTTCCTCGCTTCAATGCCGCGACCGCGCAGGGTGCGGATGAATTTTTGAGCACCCTGCTAAGCCGGGCTGACGATCTCGAGCGCCGCCGGCAGGACCTCGATGTGGACAGGAACCGTCTGCAGGAACTCTCCGTCGGCGAAGACTTCCATCGGCTCGTTGGACTCGATGTCCACCCATTTGGTCTTGGTATAGAAGACCTGTGGATGATCGAGATGGTCTCCACCGAAGACCCGGGGAAGCATTCGCAGCAGGGTGGCGCGTGACACGGCCTTCACCAGGCAGAGATCGAGCAGGCCATCTTCGAGGGAGGCGAGTGGGGCAATGCGCATCCCGCCGCCGTAGCATCCAGTGTTTCCGACCGCGGCGAACGTGATCAAACCTTGGTAATCGCCACTGTCGTGTCGGACCCTTGCCATGACAGGCTCGAAGGCAGCCAGCGTTCGAACCACGGAGTAAACGTAGGCGGCCGCGCCGGAGAGCAGTCGGGTTCCACCCTGTGCGCGTCGAGCCACCTGGGAGTCGAACCCCGCTCCCGCCACGCCGAGAAAGAACCCCGCATCCGTTCGACCCAAGTCAACCCGCCGCCTTGCTCCTCCCAGCAGGGCAGCGCAGGCGGCGTCGAGATCCGCGATGCCGATAGTGCGTGCGAAGTCGTTACCTCGTCCACAGGGGATGACTCCCATGGGGGGGCGCGCCGCGCTGGGAGCGCGGAGGAGGCCGTTCACCGCGGCGTGGAGGGTGCCGTCTCCCCCCACCACCGCTAGGACATCGGGAGGATCCACGGTCGCCCCCTGCGCCTCCTGGGCGGTGTGCTCCTTGGAGCGGGTCTCGACGAGAGAGACCTCGGCCCCCGCTTCTCCTAGAATCTGGGCGGCACGACGCGCCTGGTGGGCGGCTCGCCCCCCTCCTGCCGTTCGGTTGAGCAAGAGCACGATCTTCATGGGATCAAGACTCGCTCGCCATTAGATAATAATGATGAGGCGATGGAAAATGGACGGCGATTCATGAGCGGATACCGAGCCTCAGTGGGAGGGAGCTCCCTGGTCGCCATCCTCTCCTGGGTAGCCTTCTGCGTAGCCTGGTTCGACACGGGGGTCAAGACCCATCTTCCGTTCTTCCCGGCGATCCTACCCGGTGGGCTTTTCGTCGCTTCGCTGGGCGTCGTCTTGTTCCTCGATGGATCGCTGCGGCTCTTCGACGAGAGGCTGGACAACCGCCTGGCACTTCTCTTCTTCGTTCTCACCCTGATAACTCGCTCACCCCTCGTCGCCTTTGCCTACGGGATACCCAGCTCGGATGCCGCCATCCATGGTGTGATGTCTCTTCACATCGCGGAGGGAGGCCACCACCCGGTGTTCGCGTACGGAGAATCGTACGACGGAAGTCTCAAGGCTCATCTCAGCGCACTGCTCGCCGCAGGGAGTGGCGAGCCGGTCAGGAGCTTCGTGGCGGCCAGCGTACTCTTGTATGGCGGCTTCGTGGTTGGGCTCTACGCGCTGGCTCGAACGATCCTGACACGCCCCGAAGCCGTTCTCGCCGCCGGCTACGCCGTTTTCGCCCCCGGGTTCTTGACCGCTTGGGGAGTGAAGGGCGATGGCAGCTACATCGAGGTGCTGGCCTTCGGCACCGCCAGTCTGGCGTTGGGCGCTCGCTTGCTCAGGGAGAGCGAGGGAAGGATGCGGCGCGCCTTCTGGATGGGTGTTCTCGGCGGCTTGGCTTTCTGGGCGCACATCCTGTCGACCTACTACTTGTTGACCGCCGTCTTGGCCTTGTTGGCCGCCGACTGGAGTCGCCGAGTCTTCGGCCGTGTGGCGGTCTTCTTGGGCGGCTTCTGGCTGGGGAGTCTCCCTCTGTTTCTCTGGAATCTCACACGCCAGGGGCAAAGTTACCGGTGGTGGACTCAGGATCCGTCATCGCTCGCCGAGCGAGTGACCAGAACCCTCACTCAGCTTCAGGGCATGATGGTCGACTCTCTTCCGGTGCTCGCCGGCTGGTGGCCCATGGAGCTTCCCGCCGAGCCCGCGTCGCCCCTGCGTATCGTCCTGGTGTTGATCTTTCCCGCCGCTGGCATCGCCTTCGCCGTCCGGGAGCGCGCTAGCTTGCGAGAGCTCTTCCGCGGACGGCTCACTCCGGCGGCCCTCGCCATCCTCTTCGCGCTTCTGGTCGTCGCCGTTTTCGCGCAGAGCACATTCGGCTGGCTCACCGAGGAGCCTCGCTACCTGATCTTCCTCTTCTCGGTCATCCCTATCTTCCTCGCTTCCACTCTCGCCTGGTTGGCGTGGCGTTGGCGGCTCGCCGCCCGGCTGGTCGCCGCCGCGATTTTGGCCCTCAACCTCTACGGGAGCGGGCTCTACGGCTGGCAGGCCATGGAGAGTGACGCGCTGAATCGGCAGTTCGTGCAAGATCTCGAGGAGCTGGGAGTGCGTTATGCCTACACGGATTTCTACATCTCTTACAAGTACAACTTTCTGTCTCACGGCAGGCTGCTCCTCACTGCCCAGCTCGGGCCCGAGCAGACGGAGCGCTATCTACCCTATCGGGACGAGATCGCGAAGGCGGAGAGGATTGCCCTCATCCCCCGCAGTTTCCGGCTGGCCCGGCGCATCGGCCAGCGCCTCGATGCACAAGGAGTCACCTATCGACGCAAAGATCTCCTTTATCCCGTGATTTACGACCTGAGCGAACCGGTGAGGCTCGAGACGCTTCGTTAAGTAGCACGCCCGTGCAGTATCGAGCGGATGTCTTCCAGGCGATAGAGCTTCCCCCTGCCGGCCCCGTGGCAGGTTTGCCGGACGCTCTCCCAGGTCGGGAGCGACTCGAGATTCTCCGGCCAGAAGGGGAACGTGCGGCACTGGCGGGGACGGACCGGGTAGATGGTGCAGCCCTCATCCCAGAAGATGCAGTCTCCGTTGGCACGGATGCGAAGACTCGGCGCCCCGTCCAGCTCTCGAACCATATAGCGACTTCTGAGGGCGTGGAGTGAAATCTTGAGCCAGTCCGCGATGCGCTGGGTCTCCGGGCGGCTGGGGTAGACGCCCCCCGCCTGGGCTCCCCGACAGCAGTTGTGACACTGCTGACACTCGAAACGCAGGCCGCGGTGGTAGAAAGGCAGAGCGACCATTTATCGAGTGACATTATTACAGGCCCACGCTCTCGAGACAGACATTTTTGATGCGGGGTATAATCACCGTCTTCGGCTGGTCCCAGTATGAGCTCCTATCTTCGCGCCTCCTTGGGCACCGCGTTCCTCTTCGCTGCCCTCGGCCTCTCCCGCCACGTCGACGCCTTCGTTCGCGTGTTCCTTCGGCAGCAGACCGGGGAGTCTCTGATCACCGCCATGGCCAGGAATCTGCGTCTCGGAGAAGCGGCAGGGGAGGTCTTGACCATGATGGGCTTCGGGCTCTCCTTGTGGCTCGCACTGTCGCTCCTGCTTTTTTGGCTTTCCGGGCGTCCTCTGGGAGAGCTCTTGGGTCGGGTAGGGAGCTCCATGGTTCCGCTCCTCCTTCCGGTGGCTCTCACTCTCCTGGCGTGCCTTTCTCTCATCATCTCGCCGCAGTTTCCCTATGGCGTGAATCTGGCGCTCACCTTGGCCTACGAAGGCTCTTTCGCGCCGCTTCTCGCTTGGAGCTCGTTCGGCCTCTCGCTCCTTCTAACCATCAGCAACGTGATCGAGCCCCGTGAGGTCTTTGATTTTCTCGCCTCGGCTCGCTGGCCCGGGCGCCTGGCGGGGGAGGCGATGATAGCCATCGCGGCGCTCACCCTCTTCGCGATAGCGACCCCGTCCTGGCTATGGAAGGACGGCGAGGGCCAGGGGAACATGTTCAAGTACCTTCGTATGGCTTCGGCCCTTTCCGCCTCGGGAAGCCTGGATATCGCGAACGCGGAGGGAGCGGCCGAGCGGGCAACCCTTGCTGGCTTCCTCTCAAGAGTCCCGCAGACCGCCCGTCGGTGGTTGGACGAAGCCGCCGAGCTGGGAGGAGCGGTCGTCGACTCCGCCAGCCGCGGACAGCTCTATGTCGGAGACGTGGTGGCCACCCGCGC
>Ga0209619_10000107_pt1 | contig 47779 bp, 45 predicted proteins | sample Rifsed16ft3_FD_184011 | JGI IMG/M metagenome (GOLD analysis project Ga0209619, IMG submission 184011) | Soil microbial communities from Rifle, Colorado, USA - sediment 16ft 3 (version 2) | ecosystem: Environmental > Terrestrial > Deep subsurface > Rock core/Sediment | place: Rifle, Colorado... | reverse complement strand
CTCCACCCGCTCGTGCGCGGGCGTTTCGAGCCCGCCGCTCTGGAAGGGGTCGTGCTTCACGTCCCCAAGGAGGGCCCCCGCGTGGCTCCCGGTCGCGTCGATGAACGCGGGCAGGTCGTCCGGTGAGTGCGCCACGAGCAGTTTCGGGATCATGAGGCTCTCGGGCCGATGCCCCGTGTACCGACGGGCCATGTAGATGATGCCCGCCACGAGGATCCCGAACAGGAGCACCATCGGCTGGAACTGCGGCGGGTTCTTCGAGAAGTCGATGCTGAGGAGTACGATCAAGCCGACGAAGAAGATCAGGAGGACCATGACCATGGACGCCTTCTGCTCCCGCCGCTGCATCGCCTCCGCCTTCTGCGCGTTCACGATCTCGCGGCCCTTGCCCGCGGGGACCACGCGGATCTTCGGCTCGTTCGTGTCTTCGGGGTTGTGGTAGACGACGATGTCCTGGAGTTCGTCCCGCGGCAGCAATTCCGCCATGGAGCGGGCGAGCATCGACTTCCCGGTACCGGGGTCGCCGATCAGCATGACGTGCCGCTTCTGCTCCGCGGCCTTCCGGACGACCTCGACGCCCTCGTCCTGACCGATGACCTGCTCGACGAGCTTTTCGGGGACCTTGACCTCGGCGGTGCTGCGGAACTCGAGATGCCGAATCCACTCGTCGACCGGAGACAGGTCGGCGGGTGCCTCCTCTGCCATGCACGGAACCTGTGTGTGGAAGAAAGAGGTGTGGGCCGTAGATAAGCTTTTAGGCTAGAGTGTACCGTTGTAGACGCGCCGGGCCTCACTTCGCGGACTTCTCCGCGATCAGCGACGCGAGCGCTTGGAACCCGTTCTCGACGTTCTGCCCGGTCTTCGCGCTCGTGAACAGGAACCCAGCCTTGTGAACTTCCGCGACCTTCCGTACGTCGTCCTCGGACATCGCCTGCTGCTTTGCGAGGTCCGCCTTGTTCGCGAGGAACTGGATCGGGATCTGCCCCGTGACCTTGTGCACCGCCGCGATCCAATCGTGGAGCTCGCCGAGGGTGTCCTTCCGGGTCACGTCGCACACGGCGAGGATTCCCTGGGCGCCGTGGAAGTATGCCTCCTTGAGCAGCTCCCGGAAGCCCTTCTCGCCCATGATGTCCCAGATCGTCATGTCGACGGCGATGTCCGCATCGGCCTTCGGCCGTTTCACGAGGAGCTCCTTCTTCGAAACCTTCGCGCCCAGCGTGGAGATGTATCGATCGTCGAACTGGTCGTGGATGTATCGGCGGATCAGCGCGGTCTTCCCGACGGCGCCTTCGCCGACCAAGCACACTTTCACTTTCATCCGTTGCGCGTCGACCATGTCCGCCCCATCCTATCGGGTGTATTTCAGCCTGACGGCCCTTCGATATAAAGAGATATCCCGTCCGTTATGCCGGATGATATCACGGGCTCGGCGGCGTCTCCACGGTGCGCGCGAGTTGGTCCGCGAGCCCAGCGAACGACTCCTCGACGTTGTGGCCCGTCTTGGCGCTCGTGAAGAAGTAGTACGCTCCGTGCGCCTCCGCAATCGCCGCGAGCTCCGCCTCTTGGACCGCGACCTTTGCCTTCAGGTCCGCCTTGTTCCCCAGGAAGATGAACGGGACGTCGCCCGCGTTCGCGCGCGCGAGGTCGATCCAGCCGTACAGGTCCGAGAGCGTGTCCCGGCGCGTGAGGTCGCACACCCCCAGAATCCCGTGGGCACCCTCGAAGTACGACTCCTTGAGGAGTTGGCGGAACCCCTTCTCGCCCATGATGTCCCAGATCACGAGGTCCATCAACGCCTCATCGCCCCGCCACACGCAGGGCACGGACTTCTTCGTCACCTTCGTGCCGATGGTCGCGATGTACCGGTCGTCGAACGTGTCGAGGACGAACCGTCGGATCAGGCTCGTCTTCCCAACGCCGATGTCGCCAACGAGGCACACCTTTGCCTTGACGTGCTTCGCATAGGACACGGCTCCCTGCATTCCAAACGGCGAGAATTTCCCCCGGGCATATCCCTGTTGGTCCGACTATCACGCATGATACGCGCGGGCCCCGTGGCGACGTGTTTCAGGCCGGGGCGTCCTTCCTTCCGAGCTTGTCCTTCGCGATGCGCTCCGCGAGATCCTGGAAGGCCCGCTCCACGCCCTCGCCCGTCTTCGCGGACGTGAAGAAGTACGGGGAACCGTACGCCTTCGTGGCCTGGACCAGTTCCTCCTCGCCGAGTTCCGTTTGGTCCTTGAGGTCCCACTTGTTCGCCATGAACTGGATCGGGATCTTCCCCGTGACGGAGTACACGCCCTCGATCCAGTCGTCCAGGTCGTCGAGCGTCGTCTTGCGCGTCACGTCCGCCACGGCGATCACCCCTTTCGCGCCGTAGAAGTAGGCCTCCTTGAGCAGCTCCCGGAACCCCTTCTGGCCCATGATGTCCCAGATCGTCATGTCGATCTTCACGCTCTCGTTCCCGTCCCACGGCGGAACGGAGAGCTCCTTCTTGGACACCTTCGTGCCGAGGGTCTGGATATACTTGTCGTCGAAGTCCTCGAGGACGAATCGGCGGATGAGGCTCGTCTTCCCGACGGCGGCCTCGCCGACCAAACAGATCTTAATCTTCATGCGGCGGACGTCCATCGGCGCGGACCCAATCGCGTGGTAGCCGGAAGTCCCGCTATAAACGTTTCCGCCTCGAAACCCCGGATGATAACGGCGCGCCTTGGAGGGAGGGAAGGGAGGTCCGGGGCGGTGGGGGCAGAGGGATTTGAACCCTCGTCGGCGGGTTTCCACCAGGCGGGGCGCGACCCCGCCCGTTTCGGAACCGGGTCATCGCTCCAGTCTCTCGTCACGGAGTCGGCAAACCCGTTCGCGCATCATTCCCTGACTGGAGCCCGCTAGGATACCGGGCTACCCCATGCCCCCGGCGGGATCAGCGCTGCCGCATCTTCTGCTCGCGCTTCCGTCGGCGCATCCGCTTCTTCCGCCACTTCCAGCGCATTTGGCCGCGCTTCTTCCATGCCCGGGAACTCCGCTTCACCGGGCGCCCGTAGGCCATGTCCCTTATTGAGCTTTCCACGCCCGCAGAGTCCGAGTCACCGTGCCGATTCCCGTCCACGCGGGCGCGACGCGTGGCGGACGAATCGAGACATTCGTCTGACAATCGTAAGACATAAATAGCGCAGAGGTCCTGTCCCGCACGAGGGATGGACGCATGACGGAACTGCGCGAGATCGAGATCGAGGAGGCGAAGCGGATCGCTGAGCTCAAAGGGATCCAGCCCGGCCGGGTCCGGGGCACGGAGCAGGTCCGCTTCACGAGCGGGTCGAACGAACGGCTGGAGGTCATCGACTGGACGGACTTCGAGGGCGCCGTGCGACGCCGGAACCTCGGGATATACGAGAGCGGCGGCTGGATGAAGCTGATGCGGAAGCGGTAGGCGTCCGAGCTCCCTTCCCATGCGGTCCCATCATCCGACGCTTTATTAGCGTCGCTCCCATGCATCGCGCGCATGGGTCTCGAGTCGCAGGTGCTGAAGCGGGTCGTCCCCTCGCCGGAGGAGGAGGCGAGGATTCGAGCGACGGTCGAGGATGTCCGAGGTCGCGTGTCCGCGGCGATCAAAGAGCGCGGCGTAGACGCGGAGCCCCTCCTCGTGGGCAGCGTCGCGAAGGGCACGCACCTGTCCGACCCGGAGATCGACATGTTCGTCGCGTTCCCACGGGAGACGCCCCGCGAGGTCCTTGAGCGGGTCGGCCTCGAGTTGGGGGAGTTCCTCAAGGATCGCGTGCGCCAGTACGCCGAGCACCCGTACACGCGCGGCCGATGGAACGGGCTCGAGGTGGAGATCGTTCCCTGTTACCGGATCGAGGACGCGTCGCAGAAGATGAGCGCGGTCGACCGCACGCCCCTCCACGCGGCCTACGTGGTCCAGAAGATCGGGCCGAAGCAGCGAGACGAGGTCCGCCTCCTGAAAGCGTTCTGCGAGGGGATTGGCGTGTACGGCGCGGAAGCGAAAGTCCAGGGGTTCTCTGGCTACCTGTGCGAACTCCTCGGCCTGCGATACGGGACGTTCCGCGGCGTTCTCGAAGCCTCGCTCAACTGGCGGCGTGGAGTGGTGATCGCGCTCGAACCGGTCACGGGGAAGGACTTCCCCGACCCGTTCGTCGTCATCGATCCCATCGACGCCGGACGGAACGTCGCGAGCGCGGTGAGCGAGGAGTCGCTCGCCACGTTCATCTACGCCGCCAAGTCCTTCCTTGAAAAGCCGCGGATTGAGTTCTTTTTCCCGAAGCCCCGCAAACCGTTGACCGCCGTCCAGGCCCGCCAACTCCTCAAGCGCCGGGGGACGACGTTGGTCGGCGTCACGATCCCCGCCCCGAAACTGACGGACGACATCCTCTATCCACAGGTCCGTAAGGCGCTGCGGGCCATCGAGGACTTGCTGCGGAAGGCAGACTTCCGGATCATGCGGTCGCGGTTCTCGGTCACCGCCGGCGTGGTCCTGCTCGTCTTCGAGTTCGAGGTGTTCGCGCTCCCCGCCGCGAGGAAGCACCGCGGACCGCCTGCCTGGGTGAAGAATGCGGACGAGTTCCTGAGCCGCTGGAGGCGCGCGCCCGATGCCCTGAGCTGGCCGTACATCGAGGGGGGGAACTGGGGCGTCGACGTCCGGCGAAAGGCGACGGACGGACTCGCCTTGATTCGCGCGCAACTGCACGAGCTCGGCCTGGGGTCCCACCTCGATCGGAACGCGGGTCGCGCGCGGCTCATGAAGGATGCCCAGCTGTTCACGAAGACGTTCCTCTCTGAGGTCACGAGCCTCTTGGATCCCCTGTTCCCGTGGGACCGACCTAGCTGACAACGATGCGGAAGGAGAACTGGGCCTCGTTCCCGGCGGCATCCCTCGCGAGGATCGTAACTTCGTGCTGCCCTCCGGTCAGGGTCGTCTCGAGGACGTAGACTGGTCTGTCAGGGTCCCGCGTCGGTGCCCGGGCGGCTGCGTCGACCGTGTACTCCACGAAGACCGTCCCCGAATTCTCATGGATGGTCGCGTTGATCCAGAACGTTCCATTCCCGATGGCAAGCCCCGGACCCTGCCCGGGAGATGCGACGACGAATGCCCGGACCCCTTCGGAGTTGGCCACGTAGACCCCGCTGATGACCGGCGGCGTCACGTCCACGAACGGCACGTTCAGGATGAGAATCCAGAACGCGAGCCACGAGAAGAAGAACGCGCCTCCGTGGCCGATCCAATCCCGCCGCTCGAACTTGCTCACGTCGACCTTCGGCCACGGCAGGAGGCGGAAGATGCGGGGAAGGAAGAAAGTGACCCCTAGGCCCACGAAGAACGCGACGATCGGCGCGCCCGCGATGGTGATGCCATACAGGAGGATCGCGACGAGGGCGGCGAGGGCGATCAGGACGAAGGCGGCGCGCGCCGCCTGCATCTCCTTCTTCATGTATGCGACTTGGTCGAACTCGGGAAGCTCGAATGCCTCGTCCTCTTCCCTCTTCCGTTTCTTGGCGGCCTTCACCACGGGCGGCTCGTACGGGAGGGGCCCATAAAACCCTTAGCGTTCCGCGGACGGCGGCTCGCTTCGCGGGCTCCGGCGCGCTCTCAGTTCCTCCGTCTCGACGTTCACCTGACGGATGGAGGTGATCATCACGCCGACCAGGAGGCCGGAAACGAAGCCCGTGGGAACGCCCGTCAGGACGCGGGTCACGTTCGTGCTCTCGTAGGGGGTCAGGAGTTGCGTGAAGCCGTCGACGACCACGGGGAGGATCCCGAGCAGGACGACGAGGGTGGCAAGCACGCCCGGCCCGAGGTGCTTCCGCCCCCAGGCCTGGAGGCGCTTCGGCAGCGCGTTCACGATCCCCTGCGCGAGGCTCGTGGACGGCATCGCGAACATCGCCGCGAGGAGGCCGAAGTTCGCGAACAGGTAGATCGACTCCATGCGCGCGTCCATCGGCATCTGGTTCCCGTTGAGCCAGATCGAACGATATGACAGTTGGTGGCACTGGGCGTCCGCGACGTAGTAGACGATTCGCGGGTAGAACCAGAACGCGTCGTACCGCGCGCCGTTGTCGATCGCGTTGGCGGCCCCGTCCAGGCCGGCGGCGGCGCCCGGCGGGACCGTGTACGGAGCGACGACGTTCGAGGCGGTCCAGGCCACGGAGAGGATCAGCGTCCCGAGCAAGATTTTGCTGAAGAACATCCGCCCCCGGAGGTCCCGCACGTCCCTGCGTAGCGGAGGTGCCGTATAAGGGGTTTTTGGCGGGGATGCTCACAGGTTCGGCCGGAACCGTTTCAGGAGCAGGGAGTTCGTCACGACGGACACGGAGGAAAAGCCCATCGCCGCGCCCGCGAACACCGGGTGGAGGAGGATCCCGAGCGGAAAGAACACCCCCGCCGCGACGGGGATGAACGCCGTGTTGTAGAAGAACGCCCAGAACAGGTTCTGGCGGATCTTCCCGACCGTCCGGCGGCTGAGTTGGATCGACGCGACGACGTCGCGCGGGTCGTCCTTCACGAGGACGATTCCGCCGGCCTCCATCGCGACGTCCGTCCCGCTCCCGATCGCGATTCCGACGTCGGACTGCGCGAGGGCGGGGGCGTCGTTCACCCCGTCGCCGACCATGGCGACGACCTCGCCGGCGGCCTGGAGCTCCTTGATCTTCTCCACCTTCTGTCCCGGGAGGACCTCCGCGAGGACCGTCTCGATCCCCAGCTGGGAGGCAATCGCCCTGGCGGTCCGTTCGTTGTCCCCGGTGAGCATGACGACGTCGATCCCCATGCGACGCAGCGCCGAGACCGCCGCCTTCGAGTGCTCCTTGACCGTGTCCGCGACCGCGATGACGCCGCCCACGGCTCCATCCACCGCCAAGATCATCGCCGTGCGACCCTGTTCCTGGAGCCGCGTCACCGCCGCCTCCGCCGACCCGAGCGGGATCCCGGCGGACTCGATGAGCCGGCGGTTCCCGAGGAGGATCGCGTGCCCGTCGACCCGGGCGCGCACGCCCTGGCCGGAGATGGCCTCGAACTCCGTCGGGCTCGACACCGCCACGTTCCGCGTCCCGGCGTGCCGCACGATCGCCTCCCCCAGCGGGTGCTCGGAACCCCGTTCCGCGCCCGCCGCGAACCGCAGCACGTCGGACTCGGAAAGCGAGACGGGGATGACGTCCGTGACGGACGGTTTTCCCTTCGTCAGCGTGCCGGTCTTGTCGAACACGACCGTCGTCACCCGGCGCGCGTTCTCGAGGTGCTCCGCGGCCTTGATCAGGAGTCCGTTCTCCGCACCCTTGCCCGTGCCGACCATGATCGCGGCGGGCGTCGCAATGCCGAGCGCGCACGGGCACGCGATGATGATCACCGCGATGAAGATCGAGAGGGACCAGCTGAACGGCTTGCCGGCGAGGAAGTACCACGCGAGGAATGCGACGAGCGCGGTCGCGACCACGGCGGGCACGAACATCGCCGCCACGCGGTCCACGAGCCGCTGGATGGGGGCGCGGGACTGCTGCGCGTCCTCGACGAGCTTGATGATCTGGGCGAGGGCGGTGTCCTGCCCGACCTTGGCGGCGCGGAATCGCAAGAGGCCGGCCTTGTTGATCGTCGCCCCGAACACCTCGGCGCCGGAGGCCTTGTCCACGGGGATCGACTCCCCGGTGAGCATGGACTCGTCGACGGTCGACGCGCCTTCGACGACGACGCCGTCCACGGGAATCCGCTCCCCGGGACGGACAACGAGGACGTCGTCGATCCGGACCTGCTCCACGGGCACGTGCTCTTCGACCCCCTCTCGGACGACCGTCGCGGTCCGCGGCTGGAGGTCCATGAGCTTCCGCAGGGCGTCCCCTGCGCGCCCTTTCGCGAGCTCCTGCATGTAGCTGCCCAGGAGGATGAGCGCGATGATGAACGAGGACGCCTCGAAGTACACAGCCCGCGGGGGCGGAAAGAACGAGGGCAGGAACGCGACGACCGCGCTGTACCCCCACGCGGCGCTCGTCCCGAGCGCGATGAGCACGTCCATGTTCGCCATTCGGTTCCGGATGGAGTCCCACGTTCCGCGGTAGAACCGCCAACCGACGGCGAACTGGACGGGCGTCGCGAGGAGGAAGCCCCCGTAGATCATGAGGTTCTCATACCACTCCTCCATGACGAAGGACCAGCCGAGCGCGCCGCCGAGGAGGGGGATCACCATCGCGATCGCGACGAGGGGCGCGGAGAGCACCAGGGCGATCGCGGTGTCCCGCTTCAGCTTCTTCAGCTCCTCCTCCGGGCGGAGGAACGTGAGCTGGCACGTCGTTGAGCAGAAGTAGTACATCCGGCTGCGGACCTCTCCCTTCAGCTCCGCGTTGGCCTCGTTCACATACATGCCGCACACGGGGTCGACCGCCATGTCCAACTCCGGAAAGTCGATTGCCTGCTCCTATAACCGCCTTTGGTTCCCCGCAGGGTGACGCAGGACGGTAAGTCCAAATACGCGGGGTCGGGGTGCGTGCCGCGGATGAAGGTCGCGATCGTCGCGCCGTACTGGTTCCCCGTCCGGGGCGGCCCGACGACGTACGCCTCGGAATCGGCGGCGGAGCTGCGCCGTCAGGGCCACGAGGTCCAGATCGTCGTCCGCAAAGGGGGAGACCGGGGTGCCACGGTCGTCGACGCTCCGGGGTTCGCGTTCGCGCGCCGCGCGGCTGGGGAGCTCGAGTCCTTCCGACCCGAGGCGGTCCACGCGCACGCGCACTGGTACGCACTGGCGGCGGCGCTCCGATACCGGAGGGCGCACCCCGCGAGCCGCGTCGTGTTCACGCTCCACACGCCGTTCCCGCGCCGCTCGTTCTGGCGGCGGTTCGCCTTCCGTCGTATGATGTCCCGCGCGGATTTCGTGACCGGCGTGAGCGCCGACCTGCTGGGGAGGACCCTACGCACGTACCGACCCCGCGCCCGGACGCGAGTGACGTGGCCCGGCGTGGCAGTCAAACCCAGCCTGCCCGGAGACCTGGACGAGTTTCGCAGGCGGTTCGGACTGGAAGGCCGGGGTCCCCTGATCGGCTATCTTGGCCGGCTCTCGTGGGAGGGCAAGGTGCGGGGCCTGGAGCGGCTCATCCACGCGATGCGCTTGGTGCGGCGATCCGTCCCGACCGCGACCCTGATCGTGGGAGGGGACGGCCCCCACCGTGCGCGCCTCGAGGCCCTCGCCGACGCGGAGGTGCCCGGCGGCGTGCTATTCCTCGGGGACATCCCCGATCCCGCCCCGCACTTCTTCAACACCGCCATCGTGTACGCGCACATCTCCGAGCAGGAGGGGCTCCCGATCGCCCTCCTCGAGGCGATGGCCTGTGACCGGGTGGTCGTCGCGAGCGCGACCGGCGGCATCCCGGAGGCGATCCGCCACGGGGAGAACGGCTTCCTCGTGTCGAGCGAACCCGCCGAGGTGGCGGCGCGGATCGTCGAAGTCCTGCGGTCCCCCGACCTGCGCGATCGGTTCGTGCGGGCGGCGAGGGAGGATGTCGCGGCCAGGTTCACGTGGCCGCGAGCCGTTGACCGACTCCTCCCCCTTTTCGGTGTTCCCACCCGCCACCGCGTCGTCGTCACGGTCGACCTTGAGGTGGACTACCACGCCCCGGGGGGGAGCGTGCGCGGACTCGAGGAGGGACTCCCCAAGCTCCTCGAGCTGTTCGACCGCCACGGGATCCTGGCGACCGTATTCGCGACCGCGGACCTGTGCGTCCGCCACTCGAGCGTGATCCGCGAGGTCGTGTCGCGGGGCCACGAGCTCGGTTGCCACGGGCAGAGCCACGACGTCGAGTACATGTCCGGACGGTCGCTCGACTGGCAGCGGGAGACGATCCGCGGCGCGACGGACGCCCTCGAGAAGGCCGCCGGCGTTCGCCCGAAGGGATTCCGAGCCCCGAACTTCAGCGCAGACGGAGACACGATCCGCGTCCTCGAGGAACTCGGTTACCGCTACGACTCCTCCGTCCTCCCCGGCCGTGTCGTCCGCGGCATGCGCGTCGTCCGGCGCCTCGACTTTCGGGTCGCCCCCCGAGACCCCTACCGGCCCTCGCGCGAGGATCCGGCGCTTCCCGGGGACGCGAGGATATGGGAGCTTCCGGTGGCCGAGAACCCGCGGTCCCCGGGCGGGCCGATCGGACTCGGGTACGTGAACGCGTTCGGCGTGGAGGCCACCCTGGACGCGGTGGCGGGGTCCGCCGCGGACCCGTGCATCTTCCTGATCCACCCCTGGGAGCTCGTCGACCCGCCCCCCGGGAAGGTCCCGCGTTGGATGCACACGGCCTGCACTTCGGACCCCACGAAGCTCGACGAGTTCCTCGGGCGCCTCCGCAGGGAACACGACCTCACGGATCTCGGCGCCGTGATCGCGCGCCTCCGGTAGCCCTCACCGGTACAGGTACGGCGGCGCATCGTGCGAGACCGGCTTCGCCTGCTCCTTCAACGCCTGCAGGTGCGCCTCGAGGCTCTTCGCCTGCTCCAGGAGGGGCGCCAGGTCGATCTCGACATCCTCGAGGAGGCTGTCCGCGGCCCGCACCAGCTGTGCGGCGGCATGCGCGTCCGGCATGTACGGCCGGGCCTCCGCGAGGAGGGCGATCACCGGGTACTTCTCCCAGCGACCCTCGTTGAGCAGCATGCCGGCGACCCCCGACACGATGCCGGTCTCCAGGAACGGGATGTCCGCGGTCCGGATGTCCGCGTTCGCATCCTCGGTGCTCCCCACGCCCCACACGTGGACCTCCTCCACTCCCTCCTCCTGAGGCGCGGGGAGGCCCTCCAGGCAGATGATGCGCCGCGCGCGCTGCGCCTTCGACCACTCGATGAGCGTTCGCGCGATCGCGCGGTGCGCCCTCGCCGGCAGGGGGATCTCGCTGATGAAGCACCCGAGCCTGGCGGCGGGGGCCGCGTACACCCGGACGGGATACTTCGGCTTGTGCGCGTAGACCATCGAGAGCGGCGGGAAGTCGTCCGAGTCGACGGCCATGATCTGGTCCATCTCGAGCGCGGAGATCATGTACGTGGCGGCGATCGTGCTCACGAGCCCCACGCTCGGGAGCGCGGCCATGACCGTGCCCTCGGCCAGGTCGACGTCCTTGAACTTCCGAAGGCGGATGTCCGTCATAGGCGGTCCCGTGATGGACGCCGCGCCGTAAAGCTTTCGAACCCCCCCGGGGGAACCGTAAGTACCGCCGGCGGTCGGAATATATATTGGCGACGCATGTACTGGGTTGTTCGGGACGGAGGCCTAAGGTATGGAAAGCAGGAAGGTTCAGAAGGTCGGCACCTCGACGTTGACGATCTCGCTCCCGAAGCCGTGGGTCGAGAAGTACGGGCTGCGGCAGGGGGACCAGGTGTTCCTCGAAGAGGAGGGCGCATTCCTCAAGGTCACGCCCGCCTCCATGGCGGTTCGACGCACGGGCTCGCCGGAGTACGTGATCGACGCGGACCTGTGCGACGAGCCCGGCATCCTGCACCGGGTGATCGTCGGGAACTACGTGCTGGGGCGCGAGCGGCTCCTGATCCGTGCGACCGGGCGGCTGAAGTCCGAGCACCTCGCGGAGGCGCGCGAGGCCTCTCGTCGCCTCATGGGCATGGGGATCATCGAGGAGACCTCGTCGCGGATCACCCTGCAGTGCTCGATCGAGCCGACGAAGTACCCCGTCGACACCCTGATCAAGCGGCTCTACAACCTGAGCAGCACGATGCTTGACGAGTCGATCGAGGCACTCGTCACGTCGGACCGGAGGCTCGCGGAGGACGCGCTGCTCCGGGAGGACGATGCGGACATGATGTACTGGCTGCTCATCCGCCTCCTCCTGAGCGCACAGGCGGACGACAGCCTGCTCTCCCAGCTCGGACTCCGGAACCGCCTCGAGATCGCCGGATACCGCCTCATCGCGAAGGAGCTGGAGACGGTCGCGGACTACGGCGAGGACATCGCGCGGAACGTGATCGCGCTCATCTCGGAGAAGGCCGAGGTCCCGACGGGGCTGGTGCGGCAGCTCCGGGACTTGGCGGAAGGGGTGCGGGACGTGTACAGCAAGGGGATCGGCGGCCTCCTGTCCCGCGACCTCAAGCTCGCGAACCAAGCGATCCTGGCGCGGGACGAGATGAAGAAGAAGGAGATGAAGTTCATGAAGGTCCTGTTCGAGGAGGTGGAGGAGCCCTCCGTCCTCCTGAACTTCCGGAACATCATCGACGGCATCCAGCGGATGGCGGACTACGGGCTGTCGATCGCGGTGATTGCGTTCAACCGGTACCTGGAGCGGCCGTCGAACCTATGCAAGCCGGCGACGTGACGAGGTGGTCAGCTGCCCGATCTGCGTGCCTTGGACACCAGTAGGCGGCCGAAGGCGATGCGATCCATCCCCCCGGAGTAGAACGCAGCCAGGGCGTCGGCGGGAGAACATGCCATCGGCTTGCCCCGCACGTTCAGGCTCGTGTTGAGGACGACGGGAACGGAAGAACGTTCCTCGAACCTCTTGATGAGGCGCCAGTAGCGTGGGTGGACGTCCCGTTCGACGGTCTGGGGACGACATGATCCGTCCACGTGCGTGACCGCCGGGATCTCCCTGCGTTTCTCCGGTCTAACTTGGAACGACAAGATCATGAACGGGCTCGGGCGACCATTCACGAGGTACTCGTCGGCCGCCTCCGCGAGCATGCTGGGACAGTAGGGCCTGTACGCCTCCCGGAACTTCACGCGGGCGTTGAGGATTTCCTTGTTCTCCGGTTTCGTGGGGCTCATCAGAATCGATCGGTCCCCGAGGGCTCGCGGCCCGAACTCCATCCTCCCCTGGAACCACCCCACGATTTCATCGGACGCCAGCGACTCCGCAACCGCATCCTCAATGTCGTCAACCTCGTCATACGGGATCTTGCGCGCGTCGAGCTCCCGCGCGACCTCGTCCTCGGAAAACTCCGGTCCCAGGTACGGATGGCGCATGACCTCCCGGACGGGGTCCCCAAGATCTCTGGCGACCGCGAGCGCGGCGCCAAGGGCGGACCCGGGATCGTTCGCCGCAGGCTGTACGAAAACCCCGTCGAAGCTCCGAGCCTCGATCAAGACTCCGTTCATCTTGCAGTTCAGGGCCACGCCCCCCGCGAGGCACAGGTTTTCGCTGACGCTCCACCGCTTGACAAGGTCCACCATAACGTCCTCGAGGCGTTTCTGGACCGCGTAGGCCACGTTTCGGAGCCGTTCGCCCTCCAGGTCCTCGATCCCTCGGGCCCGTGGGCCGAGTTCCTGTTCCAGAGCCTTAATTGCGTAGGGGGGTGCGAAGCCTACGAGATTGTCGTCCACGCGATACCCTCCAGCCTTGAGCCGGCATGCCCGTTCCATGACCGCCGAGGCCCTCGGGTCTGCGCGGCCGTACGGGGCCAGACCCATGATGCGACCCTCACCTTCTCGCGTTTCGTAGCCCAGGTACTCGGTCACGGCGCTGTAGAAGTACCCCAGACTGTCCGGCCAATCCACCTGCCTGCGGAGCCTCAGGCTGGAGCCGTTGCCATCGTACAGGGAGGTCGCCTCGTGGCTTCCCGCCGCGTCCGCGACCAGGACGTCCGCGCGCGAGAATCCCGAACAGTAGTACGCGGAGGCAGCATGGGCGATGTGATGGGAGACGCCGCGCACGCGCTCCGGGTCGAACCCGAACCGTCGCGTCCCCCACGGGTTCCCCCGGATCTGCGCCTGCGCGAAGAAGGTCAGGGCGTCCCGGATGAGGTCCCGACCGAGGCGCGGCTTGAGAAAGGGAATCCCACGCGCAAGGAGGGGGCGAAGCAGCTCCCGCCACCACCCGATGCGGATCGGCTTGAAGATTGCCACATGGTCGATCCCGCCGGGGTCGAGGTCACCGGCGGAGAGACAATACGCGACTGCTTTTGAGGGGAAGGGGTGGCCCACGCTGTGTTTCACTCCGATGAACCGTTCTTCCTCCGCTGCCGCGACGATCTTTCCATCGACGACGAGCGCGGCGGCCGCGTCGTGCCCAAAGCTGAGGCCGAGGACCTTCGCCATCGTTCCCTCATCCCGTCGGACGTCGGAGCGAGGCGGCCACCTCCGGTGCGACGGAAACGCGCGTGGCGAGGCTCTCGACGGTGTCGGTCGCCACGACTTCATCGCAGCCCGAAAGCCGTTTCATGGACTCGCCCACGAAGAGGCCATGGACACACGCTGCCACGACATGGCTCGCGCCTTGCTCTCGGACCATCCGTGCGGCGGTCGCAATCGACGTCCCCGTGGAGATGACATCGTCGACGATCGCGACCCGCAGGCCCTGGACCCGCACGCTCTTGGGCTCTACCTCGACCGTGAAGCTGTCGATTCTCTTCTTCTCCAAGTAGTCCCACTTGGCTCCCAAGGAGTCAGCGAGTTCCTGGGCGAACCGGCGGGCGTTCGCGTCGGGCGCAAGGACAACGTCGATCGCACTTCCCTTGAGATGCCTCGCGATGGCGGGGATCCCGCTCACGTCCCTGGCGGGGATGTCGAAGAAGCGGAGGATGCCGGGCTCGTGCGCGCTCACGGTGTAGACGTCGTCGGCCCCAACCTGGATTCGGCGCGCAAGGGCGCGGGCGCTGATGGGCTCGCCAGCGCTGAACTTCTTGTCCTGCCGACCGTAGCCGAAGTAAGGGATGACGAGACTGACGTGCCGAGCCCGTTCGTCCGCGAGCGCGTCCTGAAGCAGCATGAGTTCCACGATCTTCTCGTCCGGGTGCGTGGATTGCACGAGGAGGATGTCCTCGTCCGCGACGTCTCCTTCGAGGCGGATGTATCGCTCATCGTCCGGGAATCCCCCGGGATGTTTCTCGAATGCGACGTCTACGGTATCCGCTCTCAAAGCGCTAGCGAGGGCCTTCCCGAGCGCTCGCGACGCCGAGCCGGCAACGACTTTCAAGGAGACCCGCGCGGAATACTGCCTTCGGTATTTCAAAGGTCCGCACACGGAATCATCGGGAAGGCCTTTCGCATCCCAGACACAGGGCGAGGAGCGTTTTTATAGAAGCAGCGCCGATGATTCTCCCCCTCATGGACTTCCAGAAGATCGTTGGCTGGGCAAAAGGCCACCGGAACTCCCTCGTCGTCGTCGCGTTCGTCTTCGTCCTCGCCGGGGCGGACCTCATCGTGAACCGTCCGAAAGGGGATGTGGAGTGGCTCAGTATTCCGCTCCTGGCCGCGGGGCTCGCCCTGCTGGTCCTCATCTTTTGGCCCACCGCCAAACCCGGCCCCCGTCCGCGAGGCGACACGATCGCACAGCGCATCCTCTGGAAGCTCACCGTCGCGGGCCGTCTCGTGCCGCTCTTCCCCGTATTCGGGATTCTCCTCATCGTTGCCGATCTCGCCTACAACGTCTACGCGTCTCGGACTCCTGCGATTCTCACCCACGACCAAGCGGTGCTCTTCCTCGGCGCCGTCCTCCTCGCCTACCGGTTCGTCCCCCGTCGCTATGACAGAGAACGGGACTTCGTCCTCCTGTTCGCGGGCACCCTCAGTCTCATCCTCGTCGTGCCGCTCGTTCTCCTCCGGGCCCTTTCCGGCAACCTCGGAGCGAGCGTGGACGCGTATTCCACGTATGCCCTTGCGCCGCAGACCAGCGCCATCCTGAACCTGATCGGCGTTCAGAATACCCTCGTCCCCGCCGGCTCGTACGACGGCCCAGGGATCGCGTTCGTGACCGCCGCGGGGGTCCCGGTCCAGGTGTTCATCACCAGCGCGTGCTCCGGCATCTACAGCTTCGCCATCTTCACGGCCGCGTTTACGGCGTTTGTCCTGACGGAGCAGCGGAAGCTCACCCGTCGCGTCCTCGCGTTCTTCGCACTTGGCGTGATCTTCGCCTACGTCGCGAACGTGCTCCGCATGGTCGCGATCGTCTGGATCGGCTATTCGTTCGACACGCCGGAATCGGACATGCAGAACCTTCTCTTCGCCCACTCGAACGCGGGGTGGCTCATCTTTCTCGGATGGATCTCGTTGTTTTGGGCGCTTCTCTTCCGCTTCCTGCCTCGCGAGGAACCCGCGGAGAAGGGGCCAGCAGCAGGGGTCGCACCGCCCCGACGCCGCGGCACGTTCTGCGGGATATGCGGGGCCATCCTCACGCCCGCGATTCCGGCGACGCAATGCCAATGCGGAAAGTTCTATCACGTCGATTGTCTCACGACGGAGGGGCGTTGTCCGAGTTGCTCCACGCCGAGCCCGGCGGCCGTTCCGTTGAAGCATGCGGCGTAGCCGTCCGCGCCTTGCGGAGGACGTAGAGGAACTTGAAGTCCACCCGTTGGAGCACGGACGGGAGCTGGTCTCCATTGAGTTCACGCCACGAATAGACGGCGGCGACCTGCAGCTGCGTGGCGGCGACGTCCTCGAGGAACTCGTCTCGGACGTAGAGGTGGAAGTAGGTGAGGCCGGGCCTTGGGCGGAAGCTGGCGCGGCTGCGTCGAATGTGTACGTGGAGGTCTCGCGGACTCTCCGGGCCGGACGGGGGCGGCCCGAAAAGGCGGTATTGGAGCACGCGAACGCGGATTCGCCAACGCAGGACCCGAGCCCGGGTCATTAACACGAGCATCGCCGCCACTCGCCCGGGGAGACCGCTGCGCTGCGGCCCACGGGGCGGCGCTCGTCCCGACCTCCCGGGTCTGCTCCCGGATCTACCTCCTGTCCGGACAAGGAAGCGGTGTAAGAGATAGGCGATCGAGTAGTCTTCGAGGGTCCGATGGTTCAGGGCCATTAGGATAGTCCCCCCGGCGCGGAGCGCGCGGATCATGTCGCGGAGGGCGTCCCTCCTTCTCTCGCGCCCCGGCACGTGTGCGAGCGCCTGAGAGAATACGAGGATGCCGTCGAAGGTCCCATCCCGAAAGGGGAGGCGGGCGGTGTCCGCCGCCAAATGATGGACCCTGTGAGAAGAGGCCCTGCTTGCCGCATCCCTGATCAAGGGCAGGGAGATGTCGAGTCCCACCGCTTCAAACCCTTGTCTTCCAAGCGCGAGGGACTCTCGACCGGCCCCGCATCCCACCACGAGGACGCGTCCCTTCGTTCCGATCCATTGCACGACGAGGCGTTGTTCGAAGGGGAGGAGGCCGGCCTCGGCGAGCGAGGTCCAATGGCGTCGTTCCTCTTCATCCGCGTACGCGTCGGCAACGGAACGCCAATCCGTGCCAACGCGCGTGTTTGCCTGCCTGGATGCGGTCGAGACACCCTCGTGATGGAGAGGCAACGCCCCGCACGTGGTCGCTCACTTTATTAGGATTCCGGCACATCGGTCGCGCCAGCGCTCCCTCAGAAGGCCCGCGGCGATCCCATGCTCCCTCGAATCTTGTTCGTGTACCAGGCGCCCTCACCGTTCGTTCTCCAGGATCGTGACATCCTACGGCGCCACACGGAGGTCATTGAGTTTCGCTGGCTCGACCATCCCCGACCGGCCCGGGCCCTCGCGCGGATGATGGCCCGGCGCCGGCGCTCGTACGATGTCATAGTTGCGTGGTTCGGAGATACCCATGCGTCCACCGCGTTCCGGGTCGCGCGATGGCTGCGAAAGCCGTGTATTCTGATGATTGGCGGCTACGACGTGAGCGACGTGCCCGGATATGGCTTTCTCTCCAGTGCGAGGAACCGGCGGCGCGCGGAAGGACACTTCGCCCGCGCAACCCGAGTTCTCGCGGTGTCCACGGCCCTGCAAGGGGAACTCGTGCGGCGATTCCCCGACACCGCCGTGAAGACGACGGTACTGCCGACGGGGGTTGACACGGATCGATTCTGTCCCGCGGGCCGCAAGGACCCTCTGGTCCTCTCCGTGGCTCCCATCGAGAGCTGGGCGAGGGCTTTGGTCAAGGGATGGGACCGGGTCGTCGAGGTTGCGCGGCATCTCCCCGAGGTTCCCTTCTACTTGGCAGGCGGGTCGGATGAGGTCTACGCACGTCTGAAGGCCCCTTCGAACGTCTTCTCGCGCGGCCGCGTGCCACACGAAGCCACCCCCGCCCTGTATCAAAGGTCTGCGGTCGTCCTGCATCCATCGAGGTCGGAAGGCTTTCCCAATGTGCTCTTGGAGGCGATGGCTTGTGGGTGCGTGCCGGTCGCAACCCCGGTTGGTGGCGTGCCAGAGCTGGTTGGCGACGCGGGAATTCTGACATCGAAGAATCCACCCGAGATTGCCGAGGCAGTCAAACGGGCGCTGGCTTCTCCCGAAATCGGCGTTCGGGCTCGCGAAAGAGTTCGCCGCGAATTCTCGATCGCCCGTCGGGAGCTCGGTCTCGTCAACGTCCTGTCGGATATCGCGTGAACCAATCGTCGACTCCTCATGGAGCACTAACGTCCTCAGCGTTCTGCAAGACCCGCTCCCCTCGAGGGTACCCCCCGGGCTCTCGGGTTGGCCGTAGAAAGCCGATGGCGAAGCCAACGTGGCGCACGAGGCTGTAGGGCACCACGTGGAGCCCGAAGGCCGCCTCTTTCCATGATCGTCCACGCCTCCGACGGGCCGCGTCCGCGGTGATGAGAAGCCCTACATCCAAGAATGCAATTGGCAAGAGGAGAGGGACCACAAGCCACGCGACGAGGTTCGCGAGCACAATCGCCGAGAGCACAATTCCAACGAGGTAGTTGCGGAGATATCGGACATTCGCATAGCGTCGGCGCATGTCCGAGGCGACGATCCTCATCTTGCGGCGGGAGCGGAACAACTGGCCGTCGCCGACGCTCCACAAAAGTACGGAGCGGAAGTAGGTCATGTAGTCGAGAGCCCCGTCGTCCGCCCATCGATGGACGCCCATTGTTCGGGGCAGCCGGTGGAGGCGGTATCCGAACGCCCGGATGCGGTACGCGAGATCCCGGTCCTCCGCCCCCCGGAGGAACGGTTGGATCCCACCAGCGGCCTCCAGGGCGGTCCGTCGGTACAAGCCGACAGGGATGGCTTCAGGCTCGCCGGAGCTCGCATCGAGGAGGCCCTTCGCGTATCGCAAGAGCACGGAATCCCCCGTCATTTCCTCGACGTCCTGCCCGCAAACCGCGGCGATCTCCGGTTGCTGCCTCAGGACCCGCACCGCCTCCGACAGCCAGTCCTCCGCGATGACATAGTCACCGTCGAGGAACAAGACGAGCTCGCCCCGGGCATGACGAAGGCCGACGTGTCGCCCGGCGGCCGCGGACAGCGGCCATTCTGGGAGGAGTTGGACAATCGTGATCGGGTAACGTCGCGCAATCTCGACGGTGCGGTCGGTCGATGCGGAGTCGGACAGGACGACCTCGGCAGCCCGGACCGCGCCTTCGTCTTGCGCGCGTCGGATTGCGCGGAGACATCCTTCCAAAGACGCACCGATGTGGGCCTCCTCGTTCCGGGTGATTACGATTGCGGAGAGGTCGACCGCCACGGAGGCCCTCGTCACGTTGCGCGACGGGCAACCTTCCTATAAAGGTTGGTTCCTCGAGGTTCTGTTCCAGGTCAGGTGATGAACGGCCCCTCCCGACGGAACCCGTGGCATGTGCCTGTAACTTCACGGGTGACGGTCGGGCGGCGATACGACTCCCGGATTCAGGCGCTGATAACCCGAGCGAAAACGAGCGGAACGCTGGTTTCCGACATGGAGACTTCGGCGCGGAACCCATGCGCCCGAAGCTGTCTCAGGAAAGCCCGAACCGTGTCATATCTCCGATCACGCGCGGACCACAGCCTCTTGGGATGAAGCCCGAAGGCGATCAGGTAGTGTCTCCAGCCTCTTGAGTAGCGCCGCAGGAAGTTGAATATCAGGATTCCTCCGGGACGGAGAACACGTCGGCATTCGGAAAGGAACTCATCGCGTTCATAAATGTGCATCAGCACGTCGAACGCAGCCACGGCGTCGAACGATCCATCCCGGAATGGCAGCTGGGTTCCGCTCCCGACGAGCACGCTGTTCCCGTTGTGCTCCGCTTTGACCAAGAGGGAACGGTTAACTTCCAGGCCGACGTATTTCCACTGGCCGCGTATCCACGGCGACGCACGGCCCCTGCCGACGCCGATCTCAAGGACGAAATCAGGGCGCTGACCGGAGATTCGGTCCCGCACCCACGCGAGCTGGGAATCCTCAAAGGGCCCGGGCTTACCGGGATCCCACCAGCTCGCGGGCTTCCGAGAGAAATGCCTCCAGTCGAACTTCATGCTGGGATTCCGGGGTACGGCGTCTTCCGCGCACTCGTACCGCGACCGTTCATCGATCTCCCCCCTTCGGGGTCCTGCCCTTGCTCTCACGGACCTTTGGTCGATCCCAATACGGACTCTTACACCTCGGACATACTCGCGGTGGTTCAACTCTGTTGCGGGGCGGCCAAATGTGGCCGCACCGCTCGCACTTGAAGGCCGATATCTGAACCTTGCCCATCGAGCGATGATATATCCTCTATGGTATATTACTTCCGGTGGCCCCCGCGAAAGTAAGATATGCGCTGGAGGGTTTCAGTGTCCCTTACGATCTGGTCAAGCTGTAGATGGGGATCGACGGGACGACGCTTTGCGACGCCGGCCGGCTGGCCCTGCCGGACGGGTCTCCGTGGAAGGCAGCCCGCGACACCGCCATCACCCGAGAAGTTACAGCTGCCGCCAAAGCCGACCGGATTCTAAATCACCCGCTTCGGCGACAGAACCGCTCCTCGAATCTGGTTCGGAACGTTCAAGGGCGATCACGTCCATCGGTTGGAGGGACGGGACCCCGTGCACGTCGCCCATCTTTCGGACGTGTTGCCCCCGGGAATCGGCGGCGTGGAGACCGCCCTCGGGACTCTCTTCGACGCGATGCCCGACGTGCGGTTCACCGTCCTCGCGTCGTCGGCCTCTCTTCGACCGTCCCGGCGACTGCCGCCAAACGTGACGGTGCGCCCCCTCATCTTGCAAGAGATCGGGCGGTCGGTGCTCGGTGTCTTTCCGGCCCGAATCCGGCGGAACTCCGGTCTCCTCACCTATCCGTTGCACGAATGGGAGCGCCGGCAGAGGGTTGTCCTCATGTCTTCGGACCTTGTGCACATGCATAGCTTCTCCGCCTTCCGTTACTTCGCGAATTTTTCTCTCCGACACCCGAGCGTGATGGCTCGCAGGCTCGTCGATTGGCTGCGGGATTTTGAGGACTATGGGCCGGGCTTGATCTTCACGGACCACTCCCTGTTTGCCGGCCGTCGTCAGCAATTCGATTCTATCCATGGCGGATTGCTCGTGGAGCGTCTTCGTCACATCGTGTGTGTAGAGAGCACAGGGAAGGACAATGTGGAGGCATTCGCAAGGGAGAATGGCCTTGATGTCGACGCGCGGTGGATTCCCAATCCAATCGACACAAGTCGGTTCTTTCGAGGGCCGACTCATTCTCGACAGCGACTCGTGATCGGCTACGCGGGCCGCTTCGAGAAGCAGGGCGTTGACCGCGTTCTAGGATTGATTCAGGAGGCACCGGACTGGGCAGAATTCCACTTGGCCCTTGCGGGCTCCGATGCAGACCGCGAGCGCGCGGGAGCACAGCTCCAAGGTTTCCCCGTGCGCATCGAGTGGAATGTCCCCAATGAGTCAATGCCCGAGTTCTACAACGGGATTGATCTCTTCGTGGACCCATTGGGATTCGGGGCCCCCCGGACATCGCTCGAGGCGCTGTCCTGCGGGCGCATTGTGATTCGCCTTAGGCGACCGGAGTCGATGCCGGGAGAGCTTCCCGTCGAGGTCTCACCCGTGGTTGACGTTTCCGATCCTGCGGGTTTTTTCCGTCGGATATCTTCGTTTCGCGATCGGGAGACCCTCAGCCGAGGAGGCGATGCCTCTCGACGCCTTGCAGAGGATCAGTTTTCCGCTGTACGGGTCGCAAACGAATACCGCGTTGCTTACCGCCAAGTTGCGAAGGGACATTAGGGTTGCCCATGTGCGATGAGTTCGGGCACAACGCGTGGATTCTCATCCCATGGCGCGGACAACTAACTCAGCGGTGGGCTCCCCGATGGTTCTGGATTGCGCCTTGGAGGACATGTTCCACCTGCTCGGCGGTTTTGGCCCAGGAGCATTGGCGCTCCGCATACAGTCGACCGCGGACTCCCATTTCGTGAGCATCCGCAGGACTCTCAAGGATGCGCAGGATGGCACTCGCCAGAGAGGGTGGGTCGTCCGGTGGAACAAGAAGTCCCGCTTCCGACGCCTCAAAGAGTTCCGATATACCGCTTACGCGCGACGCGACAATTGGACGGCCGCACGCCATGTACTCATAAACCTTGAGGGGCGAAAGACCTATTGCTTCGTTCCGCTCGCGTGCGAAGGGAGCGACGCAGACGTCCGCGCTTCCGATATAGTCAGGAACCGATTCGTGGGGTATGGATCCAACGAAGGAAACTTTCGCTTCAACCTTCGTCCGTCTAGCCAGGTCTGCGAGTTTCTGCCGGAGCGGACCGTCCCCCACGATGAGGAGCCGTACCAAAGAGTCGCTTGAGGCGATCAAGGGCATGGCTCGAATGAGATTCTCCACACCCTGCCACCGCACGAGATTGCCCACGTAGACAATCCAGTGGGCTGGGGGAATCCCAATTGTTGTCCGTACGGCGTACCGATCCTTCGGTACGAACCGTCCCAAGTTTACCCCATTCGGCACGACAAAGATCTTGTCGGGCGACAAGTCCCCGCGAGCGCGCACTACCTGTGCCAAGCGCGAGGAGACCGTCACGACGCTCTCCGCTCTCCCGTACATCCGCCTTCTGATGCGGGCCTTGAGCGGGCGCAAGGGCGTCCGCGAAATTCGACCTTGGAGTTCGGCCTCTTCCTCGACACCATTGACTTCAACGACAAAGGGCACCCTGGCGAGGAGCGAGGTCCCGAAGGCGACTTTCGGTGAGAGTCTCCGCTCGTAGACGACGTCAACTGCGGCGCGTTCCGCAAGTTTCGCGCAGAACCGGACCACCGCAAGATCAGAACCGTTTGGTCGGGTGTGATGGTCAACGCCATCCCCGAGGAACCGCGCGAGACCCGGAGGGGTTGCTGTGACTAGATCGATGTGGTTTCCGCGTTCCGCTAGGGACCGTGCCAACTCGCGGACATGGATCGCGTCCCCCCGCGGGGTGTCGAGAAGAATGTCCAAAGCGAGAAACAAGACGTTCACGCGGAAATCCTCATGTGCGGTCCGTTCGTATTTCTCTTGAGGGCCATAATGGTATCGGGCTGGCCGAAGCTAACTGAGTGCGAGCCGCAACACCCCTCGTAGGTCCGCAAGGAAACGGCGTCGCGTGAACGCTTCCATTGCGAGCACGTACAGCAATATGAAGGCGATCACCCCAATTCCCAGCGTTGTAAGCGATGGTGGCAGAAACAAAAGGGCGATGGAGGTAATGACGGCAGCAAACAGTGAGGCCGCGATAGGCGGAGCCAGAGTCCGGAACCAATCGGAGGACGTAGCTCCCACGAGGCGGCTGGTCGTTCGCGCCGTCGCAAACGACAGGACGACTGCGCCGACGAGCGCCGCCAGGCTTGTCCCCGGTAGCCCACCATAGAGCGTGGCGGGAGGAAGCAGGACGACGAGAATGGCAACCTCGAGCCATGTAAGGAGGAAGACTGTGCGTGAGCGGCCGAGCGCGTACAGTGCGTCCCCTGTGATCGCGCCGTACCCGATGAGGAGACCGACGGGAGCAAGGAGCTGCATCGGGGCTACCGACGCCTGCCATACCGGTCCATATACGGCGAGCACGAAGGTTGGCCCCAGAACAGCCACGCCAGCGGTCAAGCACCAGGCGATCCAGCCATAGTAACGAAGGTTCTCGAAAACGGCGCGGCGGAACCGTTCCGGAGATTCTGAGACTCGCGCGAGCACGGGATAAGTGACGGGCGCCAGCACGGAGGTGAGGTTGCTGGTGAAGTACACGCCCCAGGAGTATGCGATTGTGTAGAAGCCCAGAGGCGCGAGGCCGAGCAGCGCGCCCACGATTGCGTTGTCGACGGAGTGTGCTACGAAGTTCGCGATCGTAGCCAGCGTGACGAACTGCCCGAACCGAATCATGCGGCGCGCGACATCCCGCCTGAGTTCGAATCGAGGCCTCCACCTAGTGGCCAGGAATTGCAGAAGGGATCCGATAATGACACCCGCCAGGGCTCCATAGACGGGACTCCAGTACCCCAATCCAAGGATCGCGAGACCTATCGTGAGGAAGGCGCCGCTGAACTTGCCGGCGCTGTCGGGAACGGCCGCGCGTCGGAAGTCCAAGGCCCGGGTTGCGATCGCACGGGGCACCATGCTCAATGCCTGAAACAATAGGCCGATCGAGAGGAGGACGATGGGGAACGCCAGCCGCGGCTCACTGTACGCGATGGAGGCGGCCCACCCCACGCCGAGGGAGGTGACCACCAGGGTTGTCGCCACCGCCATCCTGAGTGTGAATGCTGTCGGAAGTGCCTCCTCCAATCCATCCTTCCTTCGAATCAAGTCCATGGAAATGCCGAAATCCGACCCGATTGCCAAGAGGCCGGAAAAGAAGACGGCGAGCGCAAAGATCCCGAAATCACTTGGAAGGAGGAATAGGGGTACTACCAGTTGCGAAATCCGTCCGATGATCGTCCCTGCCATCTTCAGCACGATGATGACTAGAACGCCATGCGCGGACCGCTGGCGCAGACTGCCGGACACGGATACTACGGGCGGCATCCCTGCCCCCTAGTAAATAAGTGTGCCGTCCTGGTTCGCGGGCGTCGGCCGGTTTTATCCTACCCAAGCAGCGATTCATACGTGGCTGCGACGCGGGAGGCAACGATTTCGGTATCGTGCATGGCCCGCGCTCGAGAGAAAAGCTGTTCCGCAAGCTGTCGACGTTGAGATTGGTCTCGCACCAGTGACTCCAGCGCTTCTCCCAGTGAGGATTCGTTCACTGGAAGCACGGGAGGATCGAGAGACCGGAGATCGGGAGCGATTCCTGCTAGGACCGGCACCCCCATCGAGACGCACTCGACTGTGAACATCCCATACCACCCGATGCGCAACTTGTCAACCGCAATGTCCGCCTTTGCGTACCGTTTAAGCGCCTCCTGATGGGTCACCCCTGAGACCTCGTCAAGCGTTACGTCATGACCGCTAAGGCGCAGGTTGTTCACAGCGGCTCGTATTGTCTCGGATCCAAACACGTGGGCGTATGACGGGTTACGGAGGTGGGCATGCACAACGCGCACAGTCCCTGCGTGCTTTGCCTCGGGGGGCATCGGAGAGAACCGCCAAGGATTAGGAATCCAACGAGCGCGCCCTCGAGCCTCCGTCGGAAGGCGACCAAGGAGGTCGGGAGTCGCCACGAGGATTGCATCGGCGCGTCGGCATTCCACCTCGACTCCGCCCGCCCGTACCTCTTCGCCGTGGAAATGGCGAATGACGGGCTTCCCCCGGTTCCTTGCCCATCGCTGGGCGGCAACCGTCCACGTCCCCGAGGTGTGCACGTGGATCAGGTCCGCGGCGTCCATGAGTGTCTTCAAGAGCAGCCCGTAGGAGGCGTGACGAAGCGCGCGCCCAGGACGCGAAGACACCCAATCCCAGCTGAAGCGTACATCCTCTGCGAACTGCAAGTGGTTGTTGTGGGTCTCGAATACGAGGCATTCCGCTTTTCCGGTTGCCGCAAGTCCTGACCGGAGCTCCGCCGCGACGTTGGCGGGATTCCCGATGTGCAAGACCCTTGGGTTACGAGGCAAAGCTACTCCGCGTTCGCCTCATCGCTCGGAATGCTATTAATGCATGCGAACGAGAGGAAACGCTTTAAGCCTGTGTCTCGCGTCCCGTCTCGTATGGGCGGAAATGAACGCCCCTTCACCGTTTCCCTGATCACTGCGACGCGTGATCGACATGAGTGTCTGGTCCAACGCCTGCCCGTTTGGACTCTCGCCGGTTTCGACGAGGTGGTCGTTGTCGACGGCACATACGATGCGGGTACGCGAGCCCGAATTCAGCAGCTCTGTGAGCGCTTTGGCGCGGTGTACGTGCCTGCGCCCCTCCGGCTTCGCGACACGCGTTCGCTCTCCCGAAACTTGGGAGCACGTATGGCGACCGGGACGTGGATACTCTTCCAAGACGATGACGACGACGCCCCGGTAACCATCGACAATCAGGCATTGGAGCTCGCCGGGCAAGGCCGGGACTGGCTTGCTGGTCCCATCGGGGAGATCATCGTCTGGCACCGGAAGGCCGCGTTCCTCTCGTTCGGCGGTTACCCAGAAGACATGGTCGCAGCCGAGGACTGGATCATGTCGAACCGCGCCCGCGCCAAGGGTGTGGGGGGACGCGAGCCGACCTGGTTCCAGGGTTCCCTTTCGTTCCCGCCCCCGCGCGAAGACCCGATCAGCCGGGTGCGCAATTCCTTTTGGTATGGGCTGACCCTGCTCCTCTTCCTAATCCGTTGCCCCAAGAGGAACGAGGTCATCGCCGGCGATGCCCGACGCCTCGCGAAGCAATTGCGTGCTTCGTTCGGCGAGCCGAGGCGGTGGATGTACATCGCAATCGGCCTTCTCGGCCGGGCGTTGAGTCCGCTGCACTGCGCCGTGGTTCTGATGCGATCGGGCACCTCTGCGTTACAGATGGAGCCGTATGCAAGTTGGGGGGCCGTCAGGTAGGGGCAGCAGATCGGATGCCGAGTCTGCTGCGGGAGGGCGCAACTGACTCCGTGCCCGCCAATGATTATGTAGGTTGCCCATCATGGCGCACCCGTGCGAGTGCTCCTGGCCTCTCCCTATCGGCGGGGCACCGCCTCAGGGGTGGCCACGTTTGTGAGCTTCCTTGAGAGACGACTCGAGGCGGAGGGTCTCTCCCCCATCGTGATGGAGCCGGGCAAAGGCGCCCCGGCTCCGTTCGCGAATGTTCGGCTGGCGGTACGCACCGCCCGCGAGGTTCTTCGTCGACGTGCGGAACTCGTCGCCGTTCATTGCCAGATGCTGCATTCGCAGGCAGTCGCGGCCGGGTTTGTGGGAAGGGCGTTGGGAAAGCGGGTGCTTGTCACGGTGCACGGGCGTTCCCCGCGACCCCGTGGCCTTCGCGGGTTCGCGTTCGACGCGTTCGAGCGGCTCGCTCTCAGAGTCCCGCACGAACTGATCTTCGTGTCCGAGGATCTCCGCAGGGCATTCCGAGGGCGGGGTCGCGTCGTCCCAAATGGGGTGCCCGTTGCGGAAATCCGGTCCGCTGCCTTTCGAGCCCGACAGCTCCGGAATGAGTTGGGCGTGGGGAACGCATTCGTCGTCGTGTACGTGGGCCGCGTGACGCTCGACAAGGGGATCCTGACGCTCGTGCTCGCCTGCGAGCGTGCGAGGGCGACCCTGACTCGAGACCTGCGCCTGATCATCGTCGGACCCGTAGAGGAGCGGATTCGTCCTGAGTTGGAGCGACGCGCCGCGGCGAGTCGTGGATGGCTCATCCTCCTGGGGGAGCGGTCAGACCCGTATGCGTTCATCGCGTTGGCGGAGCTTTTCGCCCTCCCCTCCACCCGCGAGGGAATGCCGCTGAGTCTCCTAGAAGCGATGGCGGCAGGTCGTCCCGTGATCGCAACCGCCGTCGGGGACATCCCCGAACTCGTAAAGGACGGGCAGACCGGCCTCCTTGTCGCCCCTGGCGACCTGGACGGTCTCGCAAGTGCGATTCGCTGGGTCGTTGAGCATCCGCGGGAAACGGGGGAAATGGGCGCGCGCGCCGCAGCGGTCGTTGAGGAACGGTACAGTGCGGAATCGGTGTGGTCCCGTTATCGGGAACTCTACACGCCGCCGACACCGGAAGCTTCCACCGAGGGTCCTCGGTCACCGCTACCCTAGTGAGATTGGAGGGTGCTACACGAGGGAGGTGTCGTCGGTGCTGCCGTCGTAGACCTTGTACCGTGTCGCATAGACGGACGCCGGGAAGACGACAAGCTCGGGGTACTGTCTCCCATCGTATGCGTTGCCAAACGCCTCGTACGCATTGCAGAAGTCGTCGTTCTCCAGGTAGCAAGAGGGTTCGTACTGCGGGACGTTGAGCCAACAGTCCGGCCACGACACTCAAGGGCTCGCAGGCCGACTCTGTCCGGTGCGCGGGGTCGTCTCCCGTTGCCCTCGCACGAACTCGGACTCAATCTGCGGGTCTTCGTCCCACGGGGCTCGTAAGGCGTCCGCGATGGCGGATGGTTCCAACTCCAATAAGGCTCGAAGAAGCCGCGCCTTCCGGTTACCCTCCGGAGGCTCCCCGACGCCGCGAAACACAGGAACGCTCGTCAGGAAGAACGTTGGTGGCGCTTTTCTGCCAAAGACGGATTCGAAGACGCTCCGGATGGAGGGATGGTAGTCTGCCCGCGACCCGGCCACCCAACCATCGACGCCAAGGTGGAATACGGACGCTTGGTATGCGACGATGTCAGGCATGATGAATCGCCAGGGGTCCTTGCCGGGAAGCATCTCGGAATGGCCGCAGGCCCCGCAGCGGAAACCCGCCTGCGTGCCGGGGAACCACGGGAAGCGTCGTCGTCGCCCGCATGCCGGGCAGTTCGCCCAGAACGGCCCCGATTCGGATTGTGAGGAACCGGCCTCGTCGCCCGGAGTGGCTTGGTTGGTAGCCGCAGGCCTCCGGTCTCCGGCGATTCCTGCCGGGTGCTCCGCGATTTCCGCCAGTTCTTGGACCACGAGGGCGTTCAGTTCTGCCATCGGGAGGAGGACAACTCCCGCCCCCTCCCGCTCGAGGAGCAGGAGAAGCAGATCTCGCTGAACGCGTACGAGCCAGTCCCCGAAGTCCGCGGTCTCCTGCGAGGCTCGTTCGAGGAGGACGAACAGTCGGTCGAGACGACTCACCATCAACTCCACGGCGGTCTTCGACAAGGTCCGACCCGACTTCCGTTCGTGAGCCACATTGTGTCGGACGAAGTTGACCAGTTGCTCACGGAGGATTGACAAGTCGCTCGTCGTCGGCGGTGGAAGCCAACGGAAAGGCTTGTGGATGTTCGCCGTGCCGATTCGAAGCTTCGGCGGGTGTTTTACCTGTTCCGGTCGACTTCCTCGAAGCGGCATCCCGAAATGGATGTTGTCGGGTCTCATGTCCGGGGAATAGTGAGTTCCGACGAGATACAGTGCGACGCCCCGCCGGTCCCGGCGTGCGATTTCGTCCGATTTCAGGACCATTCGGACGACTCCGAGGTGCGGGAGCTGTCCGTCGTGCGCGATCTCGACCGCGATGGCATCGGGGTCTCCGAGCGTGGAAAGCGAAGCGTCCTCTGCGTCCGTGGGCGAGCACCCGAGACGCGTCCGGTAGTACCGACGGGCGGCGTCCGCGAGGGAGCCCCGTCGTTCCGCGATCGCCCCCCCATCGGCGCGCGCGGAATGGTACCTCCGGCACTCTCGTGCCGCCTCGGCCTCGCGTTCGAACAGGCGCCCGACGTCGGGAAGGCTCAGTGCGGGGCCCCCTACTGGTCGTGGACCTCCCAAACGACCTCGAACGCCTCGGCGAACGGATGTCGGAGTTCGGCGCCGCGGTACTGTGCGATGTGGCGATGCGCTTCGACCTCTTGGGGTTCGAGCAGGTTCGCGTCGAGATAGGACTGGAGGGCCTCCATCTTCCCATCGAAAGCCGCTTTGGAGATTGGAACATACACATGGGGGCGGAACGGATACACGTTGCGATGCGTGTAGATGGACGATTCCCAAAGCCAGAATCGGTCGACGCGGCGACGCGCAGCGCTTACCGCGATTCGCTGTGCGGCGATGTGGTCCTGATGCGCCTCTCCGTAGTGGTGCGTGATCACCGTGTCGATGTCGTGCGACTGGATGATCTCGTCCACAAACCCTACCGTGTCCCAGTCGTGCTGAAGTCGCCCGATCGGGAACTTCCCCAAGATGTACTCGCCGGTGCGCCTGCCTTCCCGCAAAGGACGCGACGCCTTGGACCACGTCTTCTTGATCGTGTCCCAGGTGTGCTTTCCGTAGGCTCCCGGCGCAAGGGCGACCCCCCAGACGCGATGGCCCTTGCTCTTCTTCTCCAGAAGGGTCCCGAAACACCCGAGTTCCACATCGTCAGGATGAGCCCCCACGGCCAGAATGTTCATGAACCGGGTCGCCAGGGGCTGCAATCGACCACCTCCACTTGAACCCACCGGTGGCTCTCTCACTCCCGCATGACTCGAGCCAAGACGTGCTCGAGTTTCTCGGCCGCCCGAGCCCACGTGCACTGCGACGCCGCGAAGGCGCGGCCACGTTTTCCCATCGTCTCGGCCTCGGTTTCGTTGGCGAGCAACCTGACAATTCCCTCCGCAAGCGCCTCCGGGTCCTCGGGGGAGACGACGAGTCTGCACCCGGCTGCGTCGATGACCTCACGGATCCCTGGCAGGTCGCTCGCCACGACGGGGCGGCCACATGCCATGAACCCGTAGACCTGCAAGGGGGAGAGACCCGCGACCTCATTTCGGCGACGTCCCAATCGAGCGGATCCCAAAGGTCCTCCGGGATCGTGACACGGGACTCCTGGTCGCCCCCGACGACATCGACGGCTGCGGTCGCCATCCGTTGGGTCGTGGAGCACCCCCTAGAAGCCTCGGCCATGGGGGCACGTGGGGGCGGCACTCGTCGAGTCGACCTACAACGACCATTCGCTTTGGTCCAATTACCGAGACCTTTATCGTCTGCCGCAGATCAGAGCGATGCCGGCCCGTTTTGAGTAGGAGGCTATGGAGTAGGCGGCCGCCAGACCAGGTATAGGTCCGCCCCTGGCCCGTCATAGAGCCTATACCGGGTGTCGTAAACTGACCCTGGGAACACGACCAAGGTTGGGTCTAACTTTCCGTCGTACACATCGTCGAACGCGATGTAGGCATCGCGATAAAGGTCGTTCTCGAGGTAGTAGGACATACCGTATTGTCTCACCAGACCTCCGCTTACCATGTCGGCGGTCTTTTTCATGATGTCCGCGGTCCAGGCCGTCAAGGCGTCGATACCGACGAGGATGAATGGCGAATCGTCCTCGATGGTCAGGGATGTCAGGGGAATTCGCTGCTCGCGCGAAAACACAGCAGAGACATTGAACGCCCCCATGATCAACAGCTCCGGGCTCTGATGCGTCGTTCCTGCGCCGCCAACGGGCAGTCCGTTCCGTGCAGAAACAGAGGCGACGCGGATTCCGAGGAGCCCATCGTTGGCGACGAAGTTGCCTTGTGGGAGATCGTTCAGGTAGAGGGCGGTCGAGTATGTCGCGTTGCTCATCGACGTGTTCCTCCCGACCTCGAACTCGAGGATGGCAAAGGAGGACCCACTGATGGCCAGGACCGAGGCGACCACGATTGCAGAGCGCGCGTGGGGGCGCTTTGCGAAGAGGCGGACGATCGCCGCGACGCCGAATCCCCCGAAGATTGCCAAGAAGGGGAGAATGTAGAACCCTGTGTATTGTCGCAAGAACAGGGTCGGGACAAGCGCGAGTAGAGAGAATACGAGAAAGGCTTCCATGAACCCCTTGTGCCTCTGGCGAACGAGTTCCATGACGCCGAGAAGGGCGAACGGGAGCGCGAGGCCGACGCTGCGTGTGATACTGACCCCCAGGTTGCACGCCTGGTCGATCAGGCTTGCACCAGCACAGATTTCTCCCTCAGAGTATTCGTCTAGGATTCCCTGGTTGGTGAACATCATCGCGACAATGGCAATGATGCCCATCAACGCGAGCCTCGGGGTCCATCGCCGCACCCGCTGGGAAAGAAGGATCCGGGGGAACCGGATCCGAATCACCCGGTTGATCAGGATGAACACGTAGGCCACGACGAATGCAATCACAACGACCGCGAGGAGGATGGTGAGTCGATGGGTCGCAATCGTCAGCACTAGGACTGAAATGAGAACAAGGAAATTCGGCCCGGTTGGCCGACGATACGTCCTGACCAGCATGAACACGAAGAATGGCACGAGGGCCATGAACAGGTTGCGGGACGACGCGGACCACAAGGTGAACGACATGTACCTCGGTGCGAGGGAGTAAAGGACCGCCACGACAAGTGCGAAGGCGTCGTCCCTCCGGAACGCCCGTGCCATGACAAAGGCACCAAGCGCGCCGAGGGCCCCGTAAAGGAACGAAAGGAAGAGGATCGAAGCCTCTTCCGGCACGTCGCCCATCTGGGCAAGTCCGGAGATCAGCATGGGACCCCCGCTGGGATACGAGAGCGGGTACCAGCCGAAGTATCCGAGCGGGTTCAGGACCCACGGGATCCGCCCCTGCTCGGAGATCGCGGTCGCGAGGGTGTGTACGAAGAAGGAGTCGACGCCGGTCTCGTGCTCCGTCCGCGGGATGCGCACGAGGATGTTCACGCATATCAGCGCGACGAGCAGCATGTAGACGGTGCGCCTAGGCGCTTTCACGACTCGCCTCCTTCCCCGCGATCACCACATAATGCGCCGCAAGGTTGGGCCGGAGGCGCACGGCAAGGTCCACGAGCGGGCTCTTCCGGTAATCCTGCCAGTACTCCTCGTGCGCCCGGAACCCGTGCCGCGCGAGGAGCTGCTTGAGCGTCGTCGGATCGTACCAACACGTGTGCTCTGGGTTCACGGCCACACGCGCCCCGAGTAAGGACTTCATGCTCGTGTTCAATGATTGTGCGTTCGGGGTCACGAGGCACAGAATCCCGTCGTCCTGAAGGTGCTCTCGGGCCCGGTCGAGGAACAACCCCGGGTTCGCGAGGTGCTCGATCAGGTCCGCCCCGACAATCACGTCGAACCTCCGCCCGAGGGACATTGTTTCCACGTTGCCGTGAACGACATTGTATCCCATGGCCTTTCGCTTTTCGACCTCGTCCTTCCAGATGTCGATGCCGAGGCTATACTTCGCGCGCTTCGCGATCTGCTCGTGGCTCCCGTGGCGGGCTTCATCAAGGCTCTCCGCCACGGCCCCAATGCAGCCACAGTCCAAGACGTCCCTGCCTTGGCAAAGCTCGAGGATACGATCGAATTTCGACCGCACGACGGGAAACCGATCTCCCGCAGGCCAATGCCGAAGGAGTCTCATCCTTCCCTCCTCATCGGGCACGTTCGCCTCGGATGCGCACGGGAATCTCCCTCGACCGCCGCCCACCCCGAGTTGCAATTGGTCCTGCAGTACGCCGGCCCATTCTCAAATCCGTTCCGAATGGTCCACGTGAGTCTGGAACACAGACCTCGCGGCCGGCCCATGGAGCCAACGCATCCCGGACATAGCGGGTTCACACGCGTCCTCCCGTAGCGACAGCCTCGTGGTAAAGCTGCGCGAGGTCCCGGGAGAGACGGGGCCAAGTCCATTGCGTCGCCCGCGCAGCAATCGTCCCGCTGGACCAGTCGTTCTTCAGCGCCCTGTCCAATGCTCTAGCAATCGCGGCGGCGTCTCCTGGTGGCACGAGGACGCCGGAACCGGCGTCCAATATCTCAGGGATTCCCCCCACGGAGGTTGCGACCACGGGCCTCCCGCAGCCCAGGGCTTCGAACAAGATTGTGGGGTTTCCCTCGGACCGACTACTGATCAGAACGATGTCTGCTGCCCGGATGTAGTCGGCGACCGCCGCGTGGGATACCTCCCCTGCAAAAGAGACCCGGTCTTCCATCCCGAGGTCCCTCGCGAGCCGAACCAAGCGCGCTCTCTCGGGCCCCCGGCCGACGAGCACGAACCGCACCGCCCACGGCAACCGGGCCAGGGCATGAAGGGCCAGGTCGAATCCCTTCACTTGGACGAGGTGTCCGACCGAGAGAACGACAGGCGCTGCGTCCTCGATTCCCAGACGCTCCCGCGCCTCCCGCCTCGGTCCCGGGCGGAACAGGGTCGGGTCGTACCCATTGGGGATGACGTGGATAGTCCTCGCGCGAACACCAAGCTGACGGAGGAGTGAGGCGTTTCGCTCCGATACTGTCATGACCGCTGCGCAGTCATGCAGGGGACCAACCACCGCGCGGCGCCAACGTCGGCTCCGAAACGGCAGAGCATAAACGTCGAAGCCATGGCCCGTCACAACGCACGGAACGTGCTCCGCGCGGGCTGCGAGTGCCGCCACAGCCCCGGAGGGGTACAGGAAGTGGGCGTGCACGAGTTCGAAGCGTCCCTCGCGGAGGGTGCGTCGGACGACCGAGACGGCCCGGCTCCAGGCAGCGAGCGGTACAGGAGTTCGTGTGGCCAAGAGGGGGCTACGAAAGGTCCTCCGGGGGACGGCCAGGGCCCGGCCCTCGGCGATGACGGAGGTCTCCTGCGGATCCCTATTTGCCCACCGTGGCCGGAGGAGCAGGACCTCCGCGTCTCCCACGAGCGGCAGCACGCTCTCGAGCTGATCCCGCACAAACGCCTCCAGATGGGGGGAGACTACTAGAAGTTTCAAGAACTGCCCAACCCCTGAGTGCGCCACCACTCGGCCACGTCCTGAGCGGGCGCAATCCACGCGCCGCGTCGAACTGCCTCGGCCAGGCCGAACGCGTAGACCCCATGCTCCCTGGGGAACTCCTCCGGATTCACGAAACGCTGGTGCCACAGCACGACGACGAGCGCATGATCCCGCGTCGCAGCGTCGTAGACTTCAGTGATGCGTGTTCGCGCTTGCGCCTCCGTTCTGCACGTGGAGAACAACGCTCCGTCCATGATTGCGAGCGGCAGTACGAGGAAGTCGTCGCCGAGCGGTGCGATGGGGAACTTGGGCAGGGTCTCTAGCCCGACGCGATCACGATGACCGAGACTGGCGTCGTACCGGAACCCGGCCTTCCGATGCAACTCCCAAGTCCCAGGGATTTCGAGGTTCAGGTAGTGCTGACGAATCCCCACGACCGGGTGTCCAACCACATCTTCAAGGGCACGTTTCTCGCGCGCCAGCAGTTCAGGGTTGCGGTAGGAGTCGTACGATCCGTGGAGGCCAACCTCCCATCCGAGTCGGTCAAGTCTGTGGATAGCGTCGGCTATGGGTGTCTCGCGGAATTGGTACTTCCCGACGGCAAGCGCCCATTCGCGAGGTCGCGAGGTCGCTAACCTACGACTCTCCTCAAGGAAGTAGAACGTCGACCGGATGTCGAGTGACCGCTCCAGGTCCATGATTCGTTCGAAGTTCCAGTACGGGTTCTCACCTCGAAACAAGGTCGAGAAACGACTCCAACCGCCCCTCGTCCGAAGGTGGGTGACGTACTGGTATGTCTTCCGGACTCGGTCCACGTCGTGGGTGGGCGCCAGGGCAAATGGCGCGCGTCGGGGCCACGGCGAGTCCTTCCGGACCGGCTCACTTTGCAATTCGAAACCGGACGCCGAATTCGCCACGAAACACCTCATGAAGAAGCCGGTTGAATGTGTCGCGATGCGGCGACCGGATTCGCCCGCGCACGTCGAACCAAGCGACTTGGTCGAGGGCGGGTCTTGCAGAGGCGTCCACCTCGCCGAACGTGACCCACGTGGTCGCCCTGATTGCGGACAGCTGGGAGGACGACAAGGTGCCGCGACAGTACGCGAGTCGTCCGACGATGCGGTTCCGCCTGCGGAATTCATACACGCGCACGAGGTCTCGGACGCTCTGGTGAACGGTGTCTACGAGTCTCAGGTCCAATGACACCTTGGCGAATTCTTCGAGGATTGCGATAAGTAGTTCCTCTTGCTCTTCGGAATTGGGTCGCTCCTGCAAACGCTGTTCCGCGGTCCGGAGGACCTTCGCGGGGCTTCCTGCTGCGAGCACGCCGGGAGCGATATCGGACGTAACGAGGGAGCGGGCTCCCACAACCGCGTCCTCGCCGATCGTCACCCCGGGCATGATGAAGACGTTGGCGGGTATCCATGCGCCCCGTCCGATGGTGACCGGCGCGAACGCACGCGAACCGCCTTCGAGCACGGACTGCCACACGGAGTGGGTGAAGATCCACGTCCCTGGTCCCACGCCCGCGTCGTCGTTGATTGAGACGTCGCTGTTCACATCGATGTAGGACCGGGCCCCGATGTAGCACCCGTTTCCGACGCGGAGGACGCCTCGCCCCCGGACTCGTACGTCGCTGTCGAAGCGAACGTCCTCGCCGGTCTGCAGGGCCCTGGCCGTGATGAGCGTGCGGTCTCCAATGGACGAGTAGTCGCCGATGGACGTCTGGTCGAACCGACGGCACAAGACGAAAGCCCGCCGTCCAAAACGGACGTGCCGCCCCACGCGCGCGCCGAGTCTGCGGAGCAGCCATGCCTTGAGACGAGACCCCTCGAACGGGAGGGCGTACAGGAAGACGAGGAATCCGTACGCCGGCCGCCGCGGGATCCCGGTCAGCCCTTTCATGGGCGTTTCTCCGGTGCCGGGACAGGGTTCAAGAGGACCACCCGGCTCGACCATCTGCCGATGCCGCGGCCTTTTCGTACAACGCGGCGAGCCGGGCGGCTTGGACTTCCCAACGGGTCGCGTGGTACACAGCCCTCGCCCGCTCGCGCCGCGATTGGGATGCCCCGCCGCTCCTAGTCGCCTCGCGGATCTTCGCAGCGAGGTCCTCTGGATCTCCAGGCCGGTAGAACCACGCGGCCTCGGCGAACGCGTGTCGCATCGCGCGAAGGTCCGGGAGCACGAGGGGCTTGTCCAGGAGGACGTATTCGAACACTTTGTTGGGGAGTGCGACCTCCGTGAGCGGGTTTCGTGCATACGTGACGACCCCGACATCGGACTGCATGAGATGCGAGAGGACGCGGTCTGCGCTGAGTTCTCCCCCAAAACGCACGGTTTCCCCAAGCCCCAGTCCGTCCACGAGCCCCTCTAGGTACGCCCGGTACCGGGGTTCGGCGCGGCCGTAGATTGCGAGGGCAGTCGAGGTCGTCGTGCGCAACACTGCAACCGCGCGGATGAGTGTTTCTAGGTCCCGCTCTCGGTCCACGGAACCCGCGTACACGAGGCGCAGGACCGCGATGGGGTGGAGTGGGTCTGAAGGGGTTACGGAACCCGCGAGAGCGTCGGGCGAATTGTAGACGACCGTGATTCGGTCCAAGGAGACGCCGCGGGAGGCGACGAGGTCTCGGATCGTGTCGTTCACCACGATCAACCGGTCCGCGAATCCGGCGCTGAGCCTCTCCGCGGCACGTGCGAGGCGGACCGCGAGCCGGGAACTCGGGAAGCGCGCAAGGATCAATTCGGGGAGCGCCTCATGCAAGTCGAGGGTCACGGGAATCCCTCGCAGTTTTGGTCCAAGTGCGACGAACGCGAGAAAGTCTGGGACGGAATGTACGTGCATACACTGCGGACGGAGCCTGCGGACTGCCACGGTAGCGAGGAGGAAGAAGACGAGATACTGGTACAGGTAGCGAAGTGGACCCCCGCGCCGAATCTCGATTGGCACCCTCACGACACTCACCCCTCCAATTGACTCCGCAGTAGGTCGGTCTGGCTCCCGGTTGCACACGACCGTCACGGCGTGGCCCCGACGGACGAGCGTCTCCGCCTCCCGCCGGACTCGGGGGTCCCACGGGTAGTGCGTGTAGGCCACCATCACGATTCCGTCCCCCGCGGACGCCATCGCCTACCCCAGGCTCAGGCCGATCGCCACGAGCCCCGAGATGACGTACAACACCAAAAGGGTCGCGACGAGCCGGGGTTCCTTCATCGGCCACCGGCCCATGAGGAGATATGCCAGCGTGTATCGGGTGGCGCCCTCCGGAGGGGACAGCGTCCCGTCTTCCGCGATGCGCGGGTTGTGGCACGCCTCCCTGCGGTTTCCGTTCTTCTTGATCGCTCCATAGTAGAACGTCGCCCCCGCTTCATAGAACGCCGGTGCGATGGCGATGAGACCGTAGATCTCGATCCCGCCGATGATCACACCTGCTGCGATCGCTGCTCCGAGCCCCAGCGTCCCGATGTCCCCCACAAAGACCTTCGAGGGGTACCGGTTGAACACGAAGAGGCCGAGGGCAACCCCGACCAGCGCGGCGAAGATGAGCACGGATTCCTGCGTCCCCTTGAGGGCCGCGACGAAGAACAGAGAGCCGCTCACGACCGCGATCTGCCCGCTCTCGAGGCCATTGTAGCCGGCGGACATGTTCATCGCGTTCGAGACGCCCGTCACGCCGATCGGCACGAGGAGGAACCAATAGAGGAGCGGGGTAGCCCGGAGGTCCAGGATCCCATCGAGGGGGAGGGCGATGAACGCGTTCTCCCCGATTTCGATCGTGCCAACTCCGGCTCCTCCGTTCTTGAAATGGACCAGCAGGAGGGGCAGGGCGGCGAAGACGACTGCAGCTGCTTTCACCCGTTGCCGGATGTTCGAGATGTCGTCGATGAGTCCGATCATCGCCGCGATGAAGAAGACGGAGATCGCCGCGAGGTAGGCGGGCTCGGAGATGTTCCCCGTGAGTTTCTCGACGCCCAGGACGATCGAAAGGGAGATGGAGAAGGCGAACAGGGACGTGATGCCTCCGAGCTCCGCGACCACGGGTCGCCCTCTCTTGTTGACGTCGTGCCCGACCATCCCGCCGTCCCGCATCTTGCGGATGAGCGGCGGCATCGTCAGCAGGACCACGAGGAGCGCGACCAGGAACGCGAGGATTGCAGGGACCCATTCCATCGGTCGCTCGAACGCAAAGGTCAGGATGGCGTATATAAAGAGTGCGGGCTCCACCGGGGCCTCACTCCCGCCCGAGGCTATTAGTAGGTTCGGACCTCGTTATCACTTGGGGAAGGACGCGCTCGCTTCACGGATTCTCGTCGTCCTCGTCGTCGTCATCATCTTGGTCGCGATCGTCATCCTCGTCCCTGTCGGACGACTCGTGGTCGTGATCGCCGCATCGATCGTCGGTGCGGCCGTCGTCATCCTCCCCGTCGCGGTCATGGCACCCCTCATCATCTTCGCGGTCATCGTCCCGCTCGTCGTCTTCGTCGTCGTCTCCCCTCTCGTCGTCGCGACCATCCCGCCCGTCGTCATTGTCACGCTCGTCATCGTCCCGCTCGTCGTCATCATCGCGATCATCACAGCCGTCGTCCTCGTCGTCATCGTCGGCGTCCGCGGGCACCCCGATCGCGTACAGCGCTCCATCCCCGGCCCCCACGAGGATTTCGGCGCCGCCACGTCCATCGATGTCCCGGACGAGCGGCTCCCCGCGGATCGTCGGGAGTGCGAATTCCCACTCGATCGAACCCGTTCCGGCGGAAAGGATTGTGAGCCCGAGGTCCGAGCCGACCACGATCTCCATCGCGCCGTCGGCATCGACGTCCGCGGTCACCAACGGTCCGGAAGCCCATGCGGCGGTGAGGGAGGCCTCCCACAGCAGGGTGCCGTCCGTACCCCGGTACGCCGCAACCGATGGGTCATCGGAATCCCCTTCCACGACGTCGACGAGGCCGTCCCCGTCCACGTCGACGAGCGTCGGACCCCGATACGAGAAGTCGTGTGCGGTCTGCTGCCAGAGAATCGTCCCGTCTCCGCGTACCGCAGCCACGCCGCCGTCGACGACGAGGGAATAGACGATTTCCGGAACGCCGTCTCCGTTTAAGTCGCCCATCGCCGGAGTTGCGGCCACAATCGACCCGAGGTCCGTCTGCCATTCCTCCGCGCCCGTGCGGGCGTCGAACAGGAACGCGACGCCTGCCTCGGTGTGAACGGAGATCTCCAACTCACCGTCTCCGTCGACGTCCGCCATCGGCGTCGAGTGGCGCACGTAGTGTCCCAGCGGGTCCGACCGCCACAGGGGCGTTCCGTCCACGCCGCGGAGCGCGTACACCGTGTCGTCCATTGAGCCTGCGACCAAATCGAGCTCCCCGTCCCCATCGACATCAACGAGCGCCGGCGAGGCGAAGAAGCCCTCCCCCGGGTCATTGCCGGTTTCGAAACCCCAGACGGGCGTGCCGTCCTCCCCATTGAACACCCGGTACCCGAGGCCGCCATCCTCGTTGGAGTGCGAACCCTCGGAGAACACGAGTTCGACGCCCGGGTCGCCGTCGAGGTCCGCCGCCGCCGCAGCCGCCCCGTTGTACCGCATGGGGATCGTGTACTGCGCCTTCCCGTGGGCGTCGAGCACGTACCCGAGGCGGCTGCCGTCTGCGGCCCCGCCGGGCTTGTATTCCCCGAGGAACACCTCGAGCTCCCCATCCCCATCGACATCCGCCGCCAACGGGCTCGTCGCGATCGTGCCGTTCGTCTGGAACGTCCATAGGACGGAGGGCGTCGTGATGTGCCCCACGTCGGTCGCCACGCCCGTCCGCATCTGGTTGTATCGACCGACCACGATTTCGCCGGGTGCATTCGGCTGAATCCCCACGGGGGCGGCGGCGGCGACCAGCAATCCTAGTACTAGTACCACTGAGGCTGCGACGACAATCTTCAAAGGTACCCCGATGAGCATCGACCGGAGCCTACTTGAACGTTCGGAGCCGCCTATCAAGGATGAATGCGAAGTGCCTCTCAATGGCGAAAACGACGCCCCTTGGCGGTACCATCACGGTACTTCCCGCGTCGCGCTTGATCAGCAATCATTGTCGTCTTCTCTGCAAGCATGACAGTTCTCTGGGGCCTAAGGCGGCGCCGATTCCGTCAGCGCGGGATTCCCAAACCTTGAAATGAGTCCTGCCGTTTGACGCGGACCGTGGCCGTCCGGATCCACCCGACCGCGGATGTCTCGAAGGCCGCGAAGGTCGGGGACGGCACGCAGATCTGGCACGAGGCACAGGTGCGGGAGGGGGCGCGGATCGGGGAGCATTGCCGGCTGGGCAAGGGAGTGTACGTCGACACGAACGTCACGGTCGGGGACTACTGCAAGATCCAGAATCGCGTCTCCCTCTACCAAGGCGTGACGATCGGGAACCGCGTCTTCATCGGCCCCCACGCATGCTTCACGAACGACCTCCTCCCGCGCGCGACGAAGACAGACTGGAAGGAGCGGGCGGGGGAGGACCGAATGGCGGACTGGGAAATCGTGCGGACGGTCGTGGAGGACGGCGCCTCGATCGGTGCGAACGCCACGATCCTGTGCGGGATCACGATCGGCGAGTCGGCGATGGTCGGCGCGGGGGCCGTCGTGACGAAGGACGTTCCGCCCCACGCCCTCGTCTTCGGGAACCCCGCCAAGATTCATGGGTACGTATGCGACTGCGGCCGCAAGCTCGACGAGAAGATGTGGTGCTCGCACTGCAGGAAGACGACCGTGCTCCGGGTGTCCGGATGATCCCGGTCGCGAGGCCGAACCTGGGGGAGGAGGAGTCCAAGGCCGTGCTCGACGTCCTCCAATCGGGGATGCTCGCGCAGGGTCCGCGCGTGAAGGCGTTCGAGGAGGCGTTCGCCGCGTACGTCGGTCGGAGACACGCGGTCGCGGTGTGCAACGGCACGGCGGCGCTCCAGGTCGCGCTTCTCGGGCATGGGATCGGGAGAGGCGACGAGGTCGTCGTGCCTCCGCTGACGTTCTTCGCCTCCGCCGCGACGGTCCTCCAATGCGGCGCGCGGGTCCGGTTTGCCGACATCGAAGAGGACACGTACAACCTGGACCCCGAGAAGGCAAGGGTGGCCATCTCGAAGAAGACGAAGGTGATCATGCCCGTGCACCTGTTCGGCCAGACTGCCACGATGGATCCACTCAACGAGTTGGCGGCGGAGCACGACCTGATTGTGCTCGAAGACGCCTGCCAGGCGCACGGGGCGGAGTACCGGGGACGCCGGGCAGGGGCGCTCGGCCACTCGGCGTGCTTCTCGTTCTACCCGACGAAGAACATGACCACGACGGAAGGCGGCATGATCGTGACGGACGATGAGGACGTCGCGCGGAAATGTCGCATGCTGCGGGATCAGGGGCAGAGCGCGAAGTACATGCACGACCTCGTCGGCTTCAACCTGCGAATGACGGAGGTGTGCGCGGCGATCGGGCTCGTGCAGCTCCGCCGGCTCGACGGGTTCGTCCGCCGCCGCCGGGAGACCGCCAAGGTCCTCACGGAGGGCCTCCGCGACGTGAAGGGGCTCGTCCCTCCCTCGGAACGCCCGGACCGCCTGCACTCCTTCTACCAATACATCGTTCGGGCGACTCCAGAGTTCCCGCTTTCCCGCGACGGACTCGTGAAAGACCTGAACGAAGCCGGCGTGGGATCGCGGCCGAGCTATCCCATGCCGCTCTATGACCAGAAGGCGATGGCGGGGCAGACGCACCGGAGATGCCGGATCGCGGAACTCGTCATCCCGCAGCTGTTCGAACTTCCCGTGCATCCGCTCGTGACGAACGCCGATCGGGAGGCGATCGTGGCCGCGGTGCGCGCCTCGGGCAAGCCCTTATAGCGTGTCGACCGTGCGCGAACCGTGAGCTCGGAACGCCTCGCGCGCGCGATCGAGGAAGGGATCCGACTCGAGCAGGCGCTCCGGTGGGAGGACGCCGAGTCCCATTATGGACGGTCCATCGACGCCGCCACGGGTGCCGTGGCCGAAGACCTCACCGACCTCCGCCTCCGGCATGCGAACGCACTCTTGCAGCTCCGGCGGGTCGACGACGCGCGCGCCGCGTTCGACCGCGCCCTCGAGGGTGCGGAAGCCGAGGGAAACCCGCTCGTGCTGGGACGCGCTCTGCTGGGCGCCGGGGTCTTCGCCGCGAGCTCCGGCGACCTCCCGCGCGGCGAGGGATTCCTCTTGGGGGCGCTCGAGACGTTCCACGTTACGCACGGGCCGGAGGGGGTGCAGGGCGAGGGGTGGGCGCTCCTGAACCTGGCGGCGATCTATGGAAGGACGCAGCGCCTGGACCTCTCGTTCGTCACCTTCGACAAAGCCCGCGAGCGGCTGTTCGGCGTCGAGAACTGGGTCGGGGTGGCCACCGCCTGGGAGCTCCAGGGCGAACTGCGGGAGAGGCTCGGGGACGTGGATCGCGCGCGCCAGGATTTCCACGAGGCGATGAGCTTCTACGCGAAGGAGGGCATGGCGGAGAAGGTCGAGCAGCTCCGGCAGCGCCTCGGAGGGCGTCCCGTCGTCTAGAACCGAAGGCTTCTTGACCTACCCACGATGCCGGGGGCGAGGCATGTTCCCGAATCGGATCCTCGTCGGGTACGATGGCTCGTCAGAAGCGGACCGGGCTCTGGACTTGGCCGCGGAACTCGCGAGGGCCTCCCACGGCACCCTGATCATCGAGCACGTGGTCTCGATCGGCGCGGAGGCGTACGCGGCCGGCGTGCTCGACCTGGACGCGCTCGAGGCGGCACTTGGGAAGATGCTCGATGGCGCCGTGGAGCGGGCGAACCGCGCCGGCGTCACGGCCACGAAGGTCCTCTCCCGAGGGGACGTGGCGACGACGATCCTCCGGGAGGCCGAGCGGGAGCGCGTCGACCTCATCGTCGTCGGAAGCCTGGGGCGCGGGCGCATGGCCCGAATGCTCATGGGCAGCGTCGCGGACAAGCTCGTCCGCGCGGCCCCCGTCCCCGTGCTCGTCGTCCGTTGACCGCCAACGTTTATTACCGCCGAGCGTTCCGCGACATCATGGCGACCGTCAAGGATCCGATCTGCGGGATGATGATCGACCCGAAGTACGCGGCCGGCAGCTCCGTCCACGAAGGCGTGACGTTCTACTTTTGCTCGCCGGGATGCAAGCGGACCTTCGACAAGGACCCGCACCGGTATGCGCACGCCGCGCACTGAGGACGCCTTAGGCGCGCTCGACGCCAGGGATGATCGGCCCCTTCGAGGCGTACCAGCCGGGCTGGATGTCGAACTTCTCCCGGCAATCGTCGGAGCAGAAGTAGTAGGGCGCGCCCCGATACCAGATCATGCCGCCGATCGCGGTGTGCGGGTTCACGGGCGTGCGGCATACGGGGTCCGTCGCCATCGTCCGGCGCGAACGCGACGCTTTGGATTAGGCTTTCGTTCGAATCCGACGGCGGGCCAAAGCCTATTAGTGGCTCGGAACTACGCGGGGTCGTGCGCGTCGGCGTGGTCGGTGTCGGGAGCATGGGCCAGAACCATGCGCGCGTGTACTCCGAGATCGCGGAACTCGCCGGTGTGGTCGACGTCGATGCCCAGGTCGGGAAGCGCGTGGCGGCTCGGGCTGAGTGCGAGTTCTTCCCCTCCGTGAGGGACCTCGTGAACGCCGGCGTCGACGCCGTGAGCGTGGCGGTGCCGACGAACCGGCATCGCGAGGTCGCGCTCGAGCTCCTCGAGGCGGGCGTGCACGTCCTCGTGGAGAAACCGCTCGCCGCATCGGTCCAGGAGGCACGGGAGATCGAGAAGGCGGCGGACCGAGCCGGACGCACGCTCGCGGTGGGGCACGTCGAGAGGCACAACCCCGTGGTGGCGTTCGTGAAGGACGCGCTCCGGGCCGACGAGTTCGGCGACCTCGTCACCGCGAGCGCCCGACGGGTAAGCAACTTCCCGACCCACGTCCGCGACGTCGGCGTGATCCTCGACCTCGGCATCCACGACGTCGACGTCCTCCGGTTCGTCGTCGGGGAGCCCGTCGAATCCGTGTACGCCTCCGGCGGCCGACGCCGCCACGAGAAGTTCGAGGACCACGCGACGATGCTCCTGAACTTCGCGAACGGCGTGAGCGGGTTCGTGGAGGTGAGCTGGCTCACGCCCATGCGGGTCCGGAAGTTCGCCCTCACGTGCTCGAAGAACTTCGTCGAGGCGGACTACACGGAGCAATCCGTCCTCATCTCCTCCGCGACGCTCGAGAAGTACGACCCGACGGACCTGTACCGCGTGAGCTTCCACTACGACACGCGACAGGTGGCGGTGCAGAAGGAGGAGCCGCTCAAGCGCGAGCTCTTGGACTTCCTGGCGGCGGTGAAGGGGGACCACTTGCCCCTGGTGCCCGCGAGCGACGCGATCGAGACCCTCCACGTGTGCGAGGCCGCGGTGCGGTCCCAGCGCGAGCGGACGCTCGTGATCCTCTAGAACTGCCCCCGGCCGATTCCTCGGTACACCCATCCCTTTGGCGGCGTCGGCCATAGGCGCCGCCCGTCCACGAACACCCGACGGCGCATGCCCCGGCCCAACGCCTTCCAGTCCGCCTTCCGGTAGCCGTCGTGGGCGGTCACGAGGACCGCCGCGTCCGCCCCCTTCAGCACGTCCGGAAGCTTCCGCTGGACGGCGAACCCGTGCTGGCGCTTCACGAACGGGTCGTGGATCCGCACGTCCGCGCCACGTCCTCGGAGGATTCGGATCAGCCGGATCGCGGGCGAGTTCCGCGCGTCGTCGGTGTTCTCCTTGTACGCGAAGCCCAGCACCGCAACGCGCGCCCCGGCCAGCCGACGGCCGCCCTCGCGGAGCGCATCCTCCGTCAGCGTCGCCATCCGCTCCGGCATGAAGTCGTTGACCTCCCGCGCCGCGGGGATCAGGGACGGCTTGAAGCTCCCCAGTCCGGAGAGGAGGAGCCACGGATCCTTCGGGATGCAATGACCGCCCACACCCGCGCCCGGGTACAGGAGGTCGCGCCGCGGGCACGTGTTCACGAGCCGCTGGACCTCGTACGCATCCACACCGTAGTCCTCCGCGATCAGGGCGAACTCGTTCGCGAGGCCGAGCTGCACGTCCCAGTACGCGTTCTCCGCGGTCTTCACGATCTCCGCGGTGAGCAGGTCCGTCGTATGGATGTCCGCCTTCAGGATCCTGGAGTACAGATTCTCCGCCTTGCGCAGACTTCGTGCGTCGTCCCCCCCGACGACGCGAGCGACGTTGTACAGGTTGTGGAGCAGCTTCCCCGCCGTAAGCCGCTCCGGCGTGTGGACGAGCGAGAAGTCGCGCGGCGTCCGCATCCCCGACGCACGCTCGAGGAGAGGCTTGACGACGCGGCGCATCGTCCCTGGTGCGACCGTCGACTCGATGGACACGAGGGCCCCCCGCTTCAGGGCTGCCCCCACGGACCGGAGAGCGGACCGCAGCGCCCGGTAGTCTGGGTCTCGGGTCTCCTCGTCGATGGGCGTTTCGACGGCGATGAGCACGGCGTCGGCGCTCCCGCACTCGGCGAAGTCTCCCGTGGCCGTGAGACGCTTGCCTCCGTGTTTCGCGAGGAGCGCGTCAAGCCCCGGCTCCCGGCCGGACAGGGGGCTGCGCCCCCCGTTGACCGACGCCACCTTGGCGGCATCGATATCGATTCCGAGGACGCGGACGCCGGCCTCCGCGAGCGCGGCCGCCACCGGGAGGCCGACGTAGCCCAGTCCGACGACGGCGGCCTTCACGTCGCGCGCGATGCCGCGGCGCTCCTTAATACCTTATCCTCTGGCTCTCGGCGCTGCATCCGTTGCACCGGTTGGCGACGACCGCGCAGGCGACGACGCGGGCCGCCCACTGGCGAATCGCCCGGTCGGCGCGTTTAAGAGGCCCAAGGGATTGGGATTCTCCGTGAAGGTCGCTTCCGTTGTCGGCGCGCGCCCGCAGTTCATCAAGGCCGCGCCGGTGGCGGCCGCCCTCCGGAAGCGGAACCAGGAGGTTCTCATCCACACGGGACAGCATTACGACGAGGGCATGAGCGCCGCGTTCTTCCGGAGCCTGAAGATCCCGGAGCCGGACTACAACCTCGGCATCGGGTCCGGCTCGCACGGCGAGCAGACGGGGCGGATGCTCGTGGAGCTCGAGCGCGTGATCCGGGAGGAAGCCCCGGACGCGGTCCTCGCCTACGGCGACACGAACTCGACCCTCGCGGCGGCGCTCGCGGCGGCGAAGCTGCACGTCCCGGTCGCGCACGTCGAGGCGGGACTCCGGTCCCACAACCGCCTGATGCCGGAGGAGGTGAACCGCGTCGTGGCGGACCACGTGTCCACGTACCTGTTCTGCCCTACGCAGACGGCCGTCGACGAGTTGGCCGCGGAAGGAATCCGTTCGGGCGTCCACCTCGTCGGCGACGTGATGTACGACGTCGCCCTCGCGACCGCGCAGGAAGCCCGCGGCCGGGACGTCGGGCAGCGGCTCGGGCTCGCGAAGAAGGACTACCTGCTGTGCACCGTGCACCGCCCGTCGAACACGGACGACGCGCGGAACCTGCGTTCGATCGCGGAGGCGCTCGCGACGTGCGGCCGGACCGTCGTCTTCCCCGTCCATCCCCGAACGCGGAAGGCGCTGGAGAGGCACGCGATCCTCGCGGATCCCCCGGAGACGGTGATCCTCACGGAGCCGCTCGACTACCTCGACTTCCAGAGCTTGCTGATTGACGCGGCGAAGGTCCTCACGGACAGCGGCGGGGTGCAGAAGGAGGCGTACTTCTTCGGCGTGCCGTGCATCACGCTCCGCGAGGAGACCGAGTGGATGGAGACGGTCGAGGACGGCTGGAACGTCCTCGTGGGTGCGGACAAGGAGGAGATCCTGCACGCGGTCAAGGAGTTCGAGCCCCGCGGGACGAAGCAGAAGTCGTTCGGCGACGGTCACGCGGCGGAACGCATCGTCGACATCCTAACCGGGAGATCGTAACTCCACCGCGATGAGTTTCTCGAAGAACATCCGTCGCTCCGCGAGCACACGGACGCGGAAGCGCGCGCGGGCCGATTCGAGCGCGCGATCCAACGAGCTCGGGAACACGGTGTGGATCCGCCCGCCGGGGGCGAGATGCTCCGCCGCGTCTCGCAGGAACCGAAGGAGGACCGCGTCGCCCGTCTCCCCTCCCTGCCATGCGCGCGCCGTCCAGTCCTCGCCGATGCGATCCGTCACGTACGGAGGATTGAGCGCGATCACGTCGAACGGCCCCCGCAGGCCTCGCAAGAGGTCGCACCGGATCACGGCCAGGGGAAGGCGGTTCGCGATCGCGTTCTGGCGGGCGAGGCGGACGGCGTCCGGGTTTGCGTCCGTGGCCACCGCCCGCGCGCTCTTGGCGGCGTGGAGCGCGACGAGCCCGGTTCCCGTGCCGATCTCCAGGAACCGCTCGCCCTCCCGGACCTCGGTCGTCCGGAGGAGGAGGAACGTGTCCTCGCTCGGCGGGTACACCGCCGGGTCCGTCGCGATCGTGATCGTCGGGTCCGGCCGCACAGCCCCGAAAGGTCCCACGACTTTA
>Ga0209619_10000102_pt1 | contig 48649 bp, 44 predicted proteins | sample Rifsed16ft3_FD_184011 | JGI IMG/M metagenome (GOLD analysis project Ga0209619, IMG submission 184011) | Soil microbial communities from Rifle, Colorado, USA - sediment 16ft 3 (version 2) | ecosystem: Environmental > Terrestrial > Deep subsurface > Rock core/Sediment | place: Rifle, Colorado... | reverse complement strand
GAACCAGCCCGGCAAGGGGTCGAGCGGATAGAACATCGAGCTGGCGAAGAGCAGGAGGAAATAGAACAGGTTAACCACGGTGTTGAACAGGTCGTTGCGCCGGATCTTGAGCGCGAAGATGGCGAAGAAGAAAAACCACCCCGCCGTCCCGCCCACGATGCCCGCCACCAGCACCGGCCACAGCTCCCAGCGGATGGGCACCTTCAGCACCAGCGTCGCCAGGCTCACCGCAATCGCCGCCTGCGCCACCGCCAGCAGCAGGTTGAACATCACCTTGCCCAGCAAAAACTGCGCCCGGCTCAGCGGATAGGTCAGCATCTCGTAGAAGATGCCGTTGTCCCGATCCACGAAGAATCCCCAGGCGGTGTTCATCGCAATCCCGAAGCTCGCCATCGCCAGCACGCCGGCCAGGAAGAAATCGTTGTACTGGACCCCAAGTTCGGGGAACGGTGAGCCCAGCGCGTAGCTGATGCCCACGCCGAACACAAGCAGGTAGCCCAGCGGGTAGAACAAGTCCCAGAACAGCCAGGCGAAGTTCGTGAACCGAATCTTCGCCTCGCGGTAGAGGATCGCTTCCAGTCCCCCCATCAGATTCCCGCCTGCCCTTCTTTCGTCAGCTCGATAAAGATGTCTTCCAGGCTCGCCCCGGATACTTCCACCCGCAGCAGCCGCCCCTGCCGGGCAATCTCACTGACGATTTCGAGCACGCGCGCCTCGTCTGCCTTCAGGGTCAGTTCCACCGTGTTCTGGTCAATGCTGACCTTGTGGGGCTCGAATCGCTGGAGCGCGTCGGGCAGCGAGGCCGGAATCGCGTCGAATGTCAGCGTCACGTCGTAGAGATCTTTCGAGAGCAGCTTGAGGGAATAGAGGTCGCCCTGGGCTACCTTCCGGCCTTTGTTCATGATCAGGATGTCGTCGCAGAGCTCTTCCGCCTCGGGCAGGACCTGGGTCGTCAGCACAATCGTGCGTCCCCGTGCCGCTTCCTCCCGCAGATAGCCCATCACTGCCCGCTTCAGGATCCGGTCCATCCCGCTCGAAAACTCATCCAGAAACATCACCGGCGTCTCCACCATGAACATCTTCGCCACCTGCACCCGACGCCGAAAGCCGCCGCTCAAGTCCAGCACTTTCTGGGTGGCGACCTCCGTCAGCCCGAAGCGTTCCATCACGGCTGCGGCCTTGCGAGCTGCAGCCGCCACCGTCAGCCCGTGAAACTTCCCGTAGGTCACCAGGTTGTCGCGCACGCTCAGGAAGAACTCGGCGGCGTTCTCCTGCAGCACCACCGCGATCTGGCGGCGCACCTCCAGCGGCATGCGGACGACGTCAAAGCCGAGCACTTTACCCGTCCCAGAAGTTGGCGTTAGTAGGGTGGTGAGCATCTTGATGGTTGTTGTCTTTCCAGCGCCATTGGGGCCGAGGAGACCGAATAGTTCACCGAACTCGACTTCGAATGAGATGCCCTTAACAGCCTCTACGATCTCATGCTTCTTCCTGAAAACTCCCTTGGAGCTCCTGTAGATCCTGCGGAGATCGCGAGCAACTATCGCTTTCTCAGGCTTCTCGGGCAAATCTCTAATCTCCAAGGATTGCCGTTCTGCACGTCTATCGGCGCCTTATCTACGTTCAGTCGAGTTCTTACATCTTGCCGCCACATGCAAAATCATTGAGCAGGACAGCTCGGGCAGAGAATGGAAGCCGTGAGTCAGTGTGCTGTGCCGCTGGTAGCTCGTTGCTAAGTAACGAGCCGTAGCCCAGAGGGGACAGAAGGTCTGTGACAGCATCGAGCAACAGTTGGGAGAAGTGGGCACCAGAAATAATGTAGGCATGGATTGAATCGTAGTCGCGAAAATACCGCCGACCTCACTTGGCTGCGATTCTTCCTGAAGCTTGATGTGAATGTTGATTGATTCACCGGAGTCACTGACATCGGCGACTCGTAGATGACTAAGTGCGTCCTCTTTGGCATAGGAAAGAGGCGCAAAACAAACCGCTTTGTAATACAAGCAACCATCGGATGTAATACACTAGGGGTGGGGGTGTGTGTCTGTCACCGTACTCTTACGTGAGGAGACGGCGTCAGCGCCTGCCTGAGCGTTCCATCTTGGTCCACCGGTGATAGTAGACCGACGGCTGCGTCGAGCAGCATGCTGATGTATTTCGCGGCGTTATAACGAATGGGGCCACTAACCAGCTCGCTAGGGATCACGCACTTCTCAATATCCCTGGTTTCTTGTATTATGTATGATATGTTTTGTCCAGCAGAGATCTGCATGCCTTCATGGACAAGCTGCTTCGCAGCTATAGCTTGCACCACGTTATGCTTGTATTCCGAGGGATCCTTTGACAGTTGCTTGGTTATCAGCAATTCTTCGATATCGACGCGCCCAGTCTGCAGCCTGTCGATATACCGTCGAACTAAGCGCAACGCCTCGGGAAGACGCGCGAGAAATTCTTCACGGCTCCGAGCACTAGCTAAGCAATTTATCATGTCCCGTTGACATTGCTTGATTATTGGCGGAGCATCTCGGCGGCGATATTCAATACCGCGCATCTTGACTTTTCCGTCCCTGAAGACCCCATAGTATCTGTTCAGAACTGGAAGTTCAGTGTGAACCTTCGAAGGAAGAAAAACAACCCACCGGTACATCCCTTCGAAGGAAGCTGGTAGCCCTAATCGCTCTTCGATAGCGTCACATAAGTTAACATAATCATCTTCGCTCGCATTTTCCCCGGTCAGCCAGACCGAATCAACGATTCCATGAACCACAGAAAAACCTCGTTCCTGCGCAATCTCTATAGTTTCGCGAAGAACCTTACGAGCAAAAGCACAAACGCCTATGTGTGCATCAATCTTTCCAAAGCGCGCATTCCGGTAGCCAAGATAACCGAACGAAGTTACTAAGCACCATTTCAGCGCGGCTTGTCTTTGGTCGTGGACATTCCGTAACTTTGGATCAGTTGTCTTGGTCATCAATGTCTTGTACTCTGCGCGCTTGCGTAGTAGGATGCGGAGCGTGTGAGGCACTATTCCTATTCTCTTCTCGCACAGGTTGTAGTCCAGTTCTGGAACCTGCATGGCGGTCTTGGTATGCGCGCAACATTGACATGAGATACATTCGGGTGTGAGGTTATGCTTCATCATTAGTGTCGGATATAGCGACGCGAAATCGATCTCTCCGATTTTATCGAATAGACCAATCTTTGGCTCTAATATGAAACCGCCCCGATCAGCCTTTAGGAGTTCGTATGCAGTCTTGAAATCCTCAGGCTCATTCTTTTTCCAAGGGATGAGAATGTCGCGTCGAAAGGCTTGGTACATTTGGAGTGATGTCATGTTGGTGCCGATAGTTTCACGTGAGGCACGACGCAGTGGTGTACGGCATGTTCGTGCTATCTCGATAAGTCCTTGAAGCCCGCAATCCTCGAAAATGAAGTCATTGCAGGCATCTAAGTGGAGTCTTCCGAGGAGATGGATTGGGCTCGGGCGATAATAGATACGCCCGTAAGAGAAGTATGACTTTCCACGCGTCGCTGTTGGTTGCAGAGGGCGCCCTTCGCGGTCGAGGATGAATTGGGACAGCACCTGATTCTGAAAGGCACGGTGAATTAAGTAAGGAAATACAAATGCATCACCGTTCTTTGTTAAGATGATGTCAGGGTCAATTTCCTGTATCCGTCTGGCTAATTCAAGAAGTTTCTCAGCCTCGGAACCGTTATCGATCGCCAAAACACCGCTAGGCGCTTCGATAGTTATCGAGTTAAGCGGGTCGTTGAACGACGTAACTCTAGCTGACTTTCTTATGTGAAGTGTAATCTTCGCCCCTTTCAGGGGTGGTGTCTCATATTGACATGAGTGTGCGTCATCAAGTAATTCCCAACTTATGCCTTCACCCGTTATGTGCGCACGGACAAGAGCCAAAGGAAAGAGATTCTTCTCGTATAGGTAGAGTTGGGCGACAGGAACATCTACGTTGAATAATCTGGTTTCGATCAGGTTCGTGGGATTGATGTTTCGTAGAAATCGCGTGATGTCGCTTGAGCGTTTGAAAGTTAAGCGGAGAACTTTGGTTCGCTGAAAATCATTTGGGCTTACGTACTTGTAGTCGGATGTTGTTTGAACATCGAAAAGCCGCTGTTCTCTTAGCAAGGAAGCGATGTTTGCAGGAGTCTTGGTCCACGCGTAAATGCTTGGACGCCAGGGGTCATGTAGCCGAAGCGCCTTACCTCTCCGAGTTATGAGCCAAATTATCATTCCGCCCTCAGGTGTAGGGTGGAGGTCAAAGAGCCAACCTTCCAAAAAACAAAACCTCACAGGGCATCGGCAACAAGGTAGGTGGTTTGCGTTGCTGGCTGTTTGCTAGGGTGTTTTTTGAGTGTAAAGCGTACTTCCCGCACCCTCTGCTCAGCTTTGAGCACGACCTGTGCACGGCCTGTGAGGAATTGACGGAGTAGAACATCGCTGCCGTTTCTTTGTGTCGGACAGGTTGCGACCAGTGCAATCTGCTTTTCGCGAGCGAGTTGCGCTAAGAAGCTTGAAAGGAAGTTGACGGTATGCTTTGCCTCTTTCAAGTCAACCTCAGAGTCCAGAAAAAGGTCTAGAATATTTGAGATAACTACAAGCCCGATACTCTGTTCGCAGAGGAGCATGGGTAGTTTGTCAACGATAAGGTTAACGAGCTGGTAGCATGTGAAGGCGCGGGAGACCTTAATGTCACGAAGAACTTTGTCGCGGTCAAGGTAAAGCATTGTCGCATATTCAGATGCATGATACACATCGAACGTGTTTCCACCATCAATAAACACACTTGCTGCACCAAATCCTCCATCGCCAACCGGCAACTGTGAACGAACACAAAGTCGTTCAGCGATAGCCTGGCACACTTTTCCGCCATATAGAAACGTGAATTGGTTTTTGCGCACACCTCCGAACATTTCATCGAGGTCCTTAATGCCAAAACTCAATGATCGATCTTCAAGTCGAGAAATATGACCAAGAGTAGGTGTATTCGCAACGTTGCTATTCAAGAGCGATTCGAGAGTTGCGAATGAATTTCGGGGGGACAGCGTTTGCGTAGACTCCCTCGTGAGGAGACTGGTCGGAATTCTTATGTTGAGAACGCGGCAGCGGAGCGTAGTCTCTAAACTAAAGTGGCAATTAAGGCAGCGATCTACTGCACTGTACAGAAAACTTTGAAGGTATTCAAGTTTAGAGCGCAGAGCTAAGATGGAATCGCAGACTTCGCAATAGTAGACGTAAACAAGTCTCTTCGGTAACTCTTCTGAGCTGTCAGAGAACCATGGTTCAAGCTCCTGCAGTTGCCTGATCTCACGTCTGGACATAGGCGCGAAGGTTTCAACGAGAATTGAAGAAGCATGTAAGCCTCATATCGCATAGACTGAGATAGGTCAAACTACCGCTTGCCCACACATCTCATTGAAAACCGACCACACCAACTGACTGAAACTAAGCACTAACAAGTGGGGGTATCTCCACCAAACGGTGCTACTATAATAAGCGGAAAATCATCGAACATCATTAATCACTACAAAGGCTCCTCCTATGCCCAAATCAGAAGCTCAACTCCGGCAGATCAATGCGCAGCCGATAACTTGGTTGAGTGACGGAAAACTAAAGCTAAGCATTCTGCTCAGGAACGAGGCCACGATCACAAACAGAGCACCGGAAGCACTGAAATATCTCCTAGAGGAACGATTTTCCCCTGCCCACGTGATGTCAGCTTTTCCAAGCATAACTGCAGCCGGGAAGACGCTAAAGCAGAAAGCCTCAGAAGATTACCTGCGATGCATCCTCGCGAAGGGTATCGCCGAAGTCTATAGGAAAGTTACTCCAAAGTACCGAAACGAAGCAGCCAGAAAACAGTTCTTCAAGAGATTAGTAGAGATAACCGAGAACGTGCACCTTTCGGAGTCGAACGACAAACTCCATCAGGTGTATGATAGTGCCGGCAACGATGATATGATGATTTGGGTAACAAACGAACTCCAACAACTTCTAGCCCAGAAAGCTGACCTTACAACAGAGTACTACGCAAAGCTGAACAGCGCAAGAAATGAATTCAGGTCAGCTCTGCGAGATCTCGAAAGCATAACTGGACAAACATGGCACGAGAGTGAAAACTACCACACATCACTTGCGATCACATCGTTCTTTCCCCCAGATGTCTTTGAGAGTGAAGAGACTTGGAGGTGGGGAAGTCAATGGCGGCCTGAGCTTGGTGTCCTGAACATCAACCCGCCCATCCTATTCTTTGAAGTGCTACGGCGTGGCGTCCTCGCGCGAGAGGCTGCAATATTGCTCTCGCCTAAGAATCTCGAAACGATGGAGTATGCTCCGCGAGTCCTTTGCGAGCAAGGTGAATACCTGGCTTACAAACTGTTCGAACGCAAGAATGACGGACAATTGTGGCTGGAAGGGAGGCATGGTCTTAGAAAACAGACGAGGGTATTCGGGCATGGGTTGATAGAGTTCTTCGACTTCTACGAGATGATGGTGGGAGATTCGCTATACCGCGAAGTCTGGTCTAGGCTCAAGGAATTTGGTGGCATTCGGCTAGCCGTGTCAGATTACTACACCATATTCAACACTCTGGCGTCTCGCCCTACGAATCCCAGATTTGATCGACAAGAGAAAGAGCTTCTCGTGTTGCTCTCAAAAAGACCCGACGTCAAAGCGGGTGAGGCTGCGAGGCTATTGAAGGTCAGCGTCCCTACAGCAATGAAGGCGATAAGAGATCTGTCGAAAAGAGCCGGATTGCGTTTCAATGTTATTGTCGATATGCAGAAACTCGGTCTCATAGAGAACTTGATTCTCATCAACACTGCAAAGCAAAAGGATGTAATCGGGATACTTTCGCGATTTCCTTACTGCAGGCAGGTGTTTCGCACATACGGATCTTTCGATCTCTTCACAGTGCTGGACATACCCTTCGAACATAGGGAGTTCACAAGAGAGTTCCTACAATCTATGATGGACAATGGAATCATAACGAGGTACAAGATGCTCGAGCTTAACGGAGATCTTCAAGCAGTCAACTTTGACTGCTATAACGTCGACCGCGGGAGTTGGGACGTTCACTGGGACACGTGGGGAATCGGCCTTCGTGAGAATCTCGCGAAGCGATCTTCAAACAGCTTGGACTATGCATTGCAAGGACGGAAGGTTCAGCTAGACAAACTTGATCTCCACATATTGTGGAATCTCCAGCTCGACTGTAGGACGCCACTCTCCGCGTTGGGCAGGTCCCTCAACGTGTCTGGGGCCTACATAGGAAAGAAGGTCTCGAAGATGCTTAGAGAAATGGTATTCAGATACGCCGTTTGGCCCCTCAAAATCGGCGCGGAGGACTGGGGAATGATAGGATTGGCGTGCTCGAAACAAGTGGCAAGCACCTTGGCTCAATCGTTGTCCTTACTGCCCGCTTGGAGAGGGAGCTTGGTTACTGGTGATTTTGAGGGTCTCTTCGCGATCGTCTGGTGTCCGAATGGTGAAGTGAAACAATTCTTCAAAGCAGTAGATGACAGAATTGTCAGAGGCGGCCATGCTCAGCAGGAATGTATGAACTCAGTTGGCGAGTGGCTAGTCGCCCGATGGCTGCCCGTGGACCCAGACGAATTAACACCTTGGCATCTTTTCAGCGAAGACGGACGATGGCTATTCGACGAATCAAGATATCTGACTCTGGCCAAGCAACCGTCGTAACCGTTGGCTACTGGTGAAAAGGAGGTAAAAGAAAAAGGAAGATAGGATCATCGTACGCCAGGCAGATGTTTACCACGGGCGAGGAGGATCCCAGAAAGCCACTTCGTCCTGATTGTCTTCCATTACAGCACGCTCCTGAGAACCTGTGGCTGAGGAAGCTTTCTTAACGCTTGTTGATACGCTCTTCGTTCGAACGTCGATTTGTTTAGAGATTTAATAGTCCGCGGCGTTCTGGGACCACAATTCTAAACATGCCGCTGCACTAACCCCGACTTTTCTTCCACTGCTTCATAAGCAGGCGGGCTGCAGTGTACGGATCTTCTTTGCGCCCCTCAATCATGGTAACGTGTTTCGCAAATGCCTCAGTTGATGCGAGTTCTTGAAGAGCAATGTCTTCAAAGTATCGTTTAGCCGCATCGAGGACCTCGCGGCGCAATCTCTCGGTTTGCGCTTTCTTCATTTGATCTGATTTTCTTGTATGCTCTTCGTGTTGCTTTATCGCTTGAGCTAGCGCAGTGATTCCTTCACCTGAGAGCGCGTTTGTTTTGAGTACGTGAGGTCGCCATCCATTAATAGGCTCAGACATCATTATCATCGAATAGATTTCCTGTACGGATTTGTCTGTATTCTCTTTGTCGGCCTTATTCACGACGAAAATGTCTCCGATCTCCATGATGCCTGCCTTAAGCGCTTGGATTTCGTCACCGAGCCCAGGGGCTGTTACAACCAATGTTGTATGAGCTAGGCTCTTGATGTCAATGTCAGATTGACCCGCGCCTACAGTCTCGACCATAATGTAATCCGTTGATGTCGCATCTAGGATCCGTACAACATCTTCGGTTGCGCGGGCGATGCCTCCGACCTGTCCGCGTGTGGCCATGCTTCTTATGAAGACTTTCGGGTCGGAGGCCAGGTCGGCCATTCGGATTCGGTCGCCGAGCAAGGCTCCTCCGGTGACTTGGCTGGTGGGGTCCACTGCTACTATCCCTATTGAGAACCCTTCTTCGCGATACCGTTTTGCTAGCGCGGAGATTAGGGTGCTCTTGCCTGCCCCCGGTGGTCCAGTGATGCCGATCACGTAGGCATTGCCGGTGCGTTCATACAGAGCTGACAGGATTTTGATTCTTATGCGGGCGTCGTTTTCCGCAATCGACATAAGTTGCGCTATGGCCCGTCGGTCATGCTTTACTGACCTTCGCAACAGTGCCTTCAGCATCGTATTCGAAGTTGAAACAGGCAAGCGCACGATCACGTCCCGACTTGGATGCTGTCCGGATTCTAGCTTAAAAGTAAACGCCATTGAGACACCCAAAAGAACATTAACGGCTCTTTCAGTGAAACTCAACAACTCTACTGTGAAAGCTCATGCCAAAAAAGAAAACAAAGAACTATTGGAGACGATTGTTCGGTGAAGTTTCGCAAGCTAGGCACAAGCGAGGAACTCTCTACAATCCTCGAGAATTAAGATCCTTAGCGAAACAAGCACGTCGATGGGAAAGCAATGAGCTAAGACCATGGCTCAAGAAGTCTTCTGAACGCAAGCAAGTGTTTGAAAACCCTTCAGGCATTGTTTTGCAGCGCATCTATACACCGAATGACGTTGCTCAACATAGCTACTCGGAACATTCTGGACTGCCAGGGTCTTACCCGTATACCCGCAGTATCTACCCGACCATGTACAGGGGCCGTCTTTGGACCATGCGCATGTTCTCTGGATATGGGACCCCTGAGGAAACCAACGCACGCCTTAGGTACCTGCTCAAGGAAGGCGAGACGGGACTGAGTATCGCGTTTGACATGCCGACGCTGTATGGATTCGATGCAGACCACCAGAGGGCAGAGGGCGAAGTCGGAAAATGCGGAGTCAACGTCTCCTCATTCAAAGATATGGAAATAATACTTGACCAAATCCCACTCGATGAAGTAAGCACATCGATGACGATAAACGCGCCAGCTTCGGTCCTCACATGCATGTACATAGCCGTCGCCAACAAAAGAGGGCTAGCGGGCGACAAGCTCAGAGGCACAGTTCAGACAGACATTCTGAAGGAGTACGCGGCTCAGAAGGAATGGGTATACCCACCCGAGGCTCACTTGAGAATAATCAGAGATATGATGCTCTACTCGACCAAACACCTGCCCCTCTGGAACTACATCAGCGTAAGCGGCTACCACATCCGCGAAGCAGGCTCAAGCGCCTTACAAGAGCTGGCTTTTACACTAGCAGACGGTTTCGCCTACGTTGATTTAGGCCTCGAAGCAGGTTTGAAGGTGGACGATTTCGCGCCGCGCTTGTCATTTTTTTTCAACTGCGGGATGGACTTCTTCGAAGAGATCGCGAAGTTTCGGGCTGCCCGCAGGATATGGGGGCGAGTGCTGAAAGAGAAATACCGCGCTCGAAATCCGCGCTCCATGCTCATGCGCTTCCACACACAAACCTCCGGTGTCTCATTGACTTGGCAACAACCCTTGAACAACATTGTGCGCACTGCTGTTGAAGGCCTAGCTGCGATACTTGGAGGTACACAGTCGCTTCACACAAATTCCTACGACGAGGCTTGGGCTCTACCGACAGAACAGGCAGCACTCATCGCGTTAAGAACTCAACAAATCATCGCAGAAGAAACTGGTGTTGCAGATGTCATCGACCCTCTTGGAGGTTCTTACTACGTGGAATGGCTGACGGATGAAATGGAGGTGCGGACTTACGAGTACCTCGCTAGAATAGAGGACATTGGTGGCATCCTTCCTGCTTTGAAGAAGGGCTTCATTCAGAGGGAAATTGCAGATACTGCCTATAAGTACCAGCGCCAGATGGAAGAGGGCAAGAGAGTCGTCGTAGGTGTGAATGCTTACGAAATGAACGAGCCTTCGCCGATTGAGACTCTAAAGATCGATGATAGCGTTAGGCAGAGACAGATTGAACGGTTGAAGGAAGTGAAGAAGACGAGAGACCCCGGGGCAGTTGGGACAGCTTTAGATGAACTGCGCAAAGCTCTTGAGAGTCCCAATGCCAACTGCATATATCCGATGCTCAAAGCGGTAAAGTCGTACGCAACTCTTGGGGAAATTGTTGAAGTCGGCAGACAGGTTTTCGGTGAGTGGAAAGAACCTTCGATTCTATGAGTGATACTGGGAGGTGGGAATATCTCAGCAACTAAAACCATCATTCGCAACAGCGAGCAGAGAAAGATTAGGGTGCTTGTGGCCAAACCCGGGCTTGAGTAGCTCTGCGGCCAAACGGACATGACCGCGGTGCCCTAGTTCTTTGCAGGGCCCTCAGAGATGCTGGTATGGAGGTTATCTATGCAGGCTTACTGGCAAGCCCCGAGCAGGTAGCCCAAATGGCAATAGATGAAGATGTGGACATTGTTGCGATGAGTCTCCTCAACGGAGCACACATGACCGCATTTCCCAAAGTTGCCAAAGCTCTGAAAGAAAATGACGCCAGCGACATTCTACTAGTTGGGGGCGGCATAATCCCGGAGGAAGACAAACCGAGACTGGAAAAGCTGGGCATCACAGGAAACTTCGGCCCGGGGACATCTCTGAAGGTGATAGTAGATCACATGGTGGATCGAGTCAGGAAAGAGCGCTGGAAGTAAGTTCTATGAAATCTTCTCGAAGAACTTGATGTCCAGTATTGACCCAGTGCGCTCCTTCTTGTCCTTGAAGACTGCGCGAACTCTGTCGCCTATAGCTAAGACGTCTATGGTTCTGTGAACTAGTCCTCCATAGGCTCCAGGAAACCGCACGAGTGCGACACCTACGGGCTCTTGGAGGGGATTTCCCTCGGCGTCCTGGTGAGTTATGGTGAATGCCTCGACGGTGCCTTCGTTCTCCACCGGGACATACTCTTCAAGTCGTGACATGCATCTTTCGCAGTAGATCCGCGGAGGCAGATAGTTGAGGTTACAGGAACTGCAGCGGCTAGCGACAAGCCTCCCATTCTCCATAATCTCACGGAAGAACTTCTCCCCCGCAACCCCAACTGTATACCTGAAGTATACAGGGAAGTCTCCTTCGACACGAATCGGCTCAGTGGTCATGGTTTCCACTCCGCCGGTTTGAAATACCTGATGTCCGTGATCGAACCCCTCCTTTTTGTCGATTCAGCCCACACCGCCTTGACGCGCGTTCCGATCTTGAGGGTTTCGGGTTTAGCTTCTCCGATCACGTGAAGGAATCCTGCGTGTGTAGTTCCATCGATTTCTATCACTGCTGGAATTATCGGTGTCTTGAGTCTGGTAGTGTCCGTTGAGATGTAGGATACGGAGAAAGTGTTGATGATTCCAGTATCAGGAAGATCCACCCAATCGTTCACTGGACGAAAACACCACTCACAGAAAACTCGGGGTGGCACCACTATTCGCCGGCAATGTGTACACTGCGTACCGATGATCTTCCCTTCTCTGAGACCCTTCAGGAATCTTCCTATCGCTACGCCAGTCGCCCAACTATACCTCATCTTGGGCCGGTACATGACTGAAAGAACCCTCTGTGCTTCAAAGTCCTCTTCGCGCAGTGGGACGCCGGGTGGCTTCTGCAGATGCTTGCTCACCTAGTATGTCCTCCTATCCGCGCATCACAACTACGGTGCCGATCTGCATGAGGTCTCCCCAAGCTTGTGCGACCGCTGTGCGTGGGTCGCCGGGGATTTGCCGTTTTCCCGCTTCACCGCGTAGCTGCCAGAACAATTCGCAGATTTTCATCAGACCTGCTGCTGCGATTGGATTACCGACGCCTAGCAAGCCACCTGATGGGCATACTGGCAGTTTACCGTCACGTTCTGTAACCCCTTCCGCCGTTAGTTTGGGTGCCTCTCCTTTGCGGCAGAGGAGCAGGCCCTCCATGTGGTGCAGCTCTTTATAGTCAAAGGGATCGTAGGGTTCTGCGAAATCGATTTCTTTCCTAGGATTCCGAACACCAGCCATTGCGTAAGCCATGCGGGCAGCGTTGGCGACATAGCGTGGGAAGTAGAGGTCTCTATTCGTCCAATATGTCGTATCCAGATTCCAGCCAACTCCGTCAATCCAAACTGGTGAGTCCGTTATCTTGCGAGCCACATCCTCAGACGCCAAGACGATCGCGCATGCTCCGTCGCTCACAGGACTTATGTCGAGCCTCTGAACCGGATAGGCCATCACTTCTGAATTCAAGACATCTTGTAGTGTGACTTTCTGGGCGATCTGGGCTGAGGGATGGTCGAGCGCGTTTCGTTTGTTTTTGACGGCCACTTGAGCGATTTGCTCTTTGGGAATCTTGTAAGTCTGCATGTATCTTTGCATCTCTAGAGCGAAGATCCAGATCAGGTTGGGTCCAAGGGGGCGTTCAATCATGTTGTCAAAAATTGTTAGGAAGGCGGTTTGAGGGTGGGGAAGACAGCTCGACATCTTCTCTTCTGCGACCACGAGGCATGTATCGAAGAGCCCTGATGCGACGTGCCACCATCCATGGATCAAACTGAAGACTCCAGTCCCACCTCCCACAAAACTTCTGGAATAGGGTTTGCCCCACGCACCGGCACCATCGAGTAGGTATTCACCTTTCATGTGTACGCCGTCAAATGCATCAGGTGCACTCCCGAGAGCAACTGATTGTATATCCTCGATGCGCATATTGCAGGAGTCTAAAGCTTGTCTTACGGCTTCGAACGCAAGCTCCTTTCCAGTTTCCTGAGCCCTTCGCATGAACTTAGTCATGCCCGCACCCACTACGGCGACTCGTTTCTTGATTTGCAAGTTTCTCACCTGTTGCTTAGAATGACGACTGCGCCGCTGGTAGTGGGGATTCCCCTCCAACACTGCGCGATACCGGTTTCGACTCCCTTGATCTGATGTCTGTCTGCTTCTCCACGGAGTTGGAGAACGAGTTCAACAACGCGCACGAGCCCGCTCATCTCCAGGGTATGTCCCATGCCTATGCTTCCTCCTGAAGGATTTACGGGCAGCACCCCATCTCTCTCGAAAGCGCCTTGCTCAAGTAGAGTATGTGCCTTTGCATCTCCTATCAGCCCTAGCGCCTCTAGATGCTGCAGCTCTTTGTAGGAGTATGTGTCGTCAATCTCCGCAATCTGGATATCTTTCGCCGGATTCCGCAGCTTTGCGCTTTGATAGGCTTGCTTCGAGGCCAATCTTACGTATGTAGCATCGAGCCAGTCGCGAGTCTCAAGGGTGGGGCTATCCGATGCCCATCCCAAGCCCTTTACCCATACTGGATCGTCTCGGAGGTGTTCTGCTGCATCTTCCGATGCAAGTACGACAACGGCGGCTCCATCAGCTATAGGTGCAACGTCATACTCTGTGAGCGGGTAGGAGAGTACAGGGTTCTGACTCTCTCCTTTTGCCTCAACAATCCCCCCATACATTGCCAGGCTGTTTGAGAGTGCATTTTTCCTGTTCTTTGCGACGACCATTCTACAATGATTCGTGCCAGCTCCCCGAGAGTGAAGAAATTTGCTCATTTCCAATCCCGCGACAAAACTTGCGTTCAAGCCTAGTGGACGCGTGTAAACTGGGTCGAGGGCCATGTCGTACACAGTGGATAGGTTGACTATGTCTGAGGCTTTGCTGTGCGCCTCGACCGCCACAACATCAAATAGACCTGTCAGGATCTGCATGTACGCAGCTGCAAGGCTGTACATGCCATCGGCGCTGATCGTGCAGACCGGTTTGAGAACTGCTCCAAGCTGGTCCGGGACGTACTCGTCAAATATGCTGGTGCCTTCGAGGAAGTCCTCAGAAGAACAAACGAAGCTCTCTATGTCTTTCCGTGGGTTCAATCCCGCATCTTCATATGCCTTCTGGGCCGCCTCGAAAATCAACTCCTTGTATGACACCTGAGGTGTTGATGATTTCAGTTCAGTAATTCCAACGCCGACAATAGCCACGCTTCGCAGCAGACTGGCCTCCGTTTTGCTACCCTGCAACCTCGACTGAAATTTAAAGTAATTCGACCAGGTCCGGAAGGACCGGGACCAGCTATCAAGAAACTCGCGCTTGTCTTGCTATTTGGACAATAGCTTCATTATGCTGGTTCGGCAATCGCTCACCGAGTGTTCCTAGTCGCATTCAGTGGTCTGTATGGGTTCGCCAATCGCGAGCATAGTCTCGGTGGGGATTTCGAAATTCGGGGTTCGGGAAGGACTGTACACACGAGAACTTTTCGCGGAGGCTGCTAGGGAAGCGTTCGATCGATGCCCCAACCTTAATCCAAAGAGGGATGTCCAGGGACTCTTTGTCGGTATGATGAGCGAATCCTATGAGCATCAAGCTCATGTCGCACCGCTGTTCCTTGATTGGATCGGGCTTCTTCCAATTCCGGCTTTCCGGACGGAAGGAGCCTGCGCGTCGTCGAGCGTTGCGTTGAGGGTTGCGCTTTTCTCGATAGCTTCAGGGATGTATGACGTGGTTCTTGTGGGGGGTGTGGAGAAGATGACACACCTCAGCACAACGGGGGTAACCGAGATCCTAGCGATGGCTTCGGATTTTCCATTCGAACAGTGGCACGGGATTTCATTTCCAGGAATATTCGGAATGATGGCAGTTGACCACATGCATCGATATGGTACGACCGAGGAACAACTCGCAAAGGTTGCTGTAAAGAACCATGAACACGGTGTTTTGAACCCCAAGGCACACTTTCAAAAGCGGATAAGAGTCGAAGACGTGTTGTCGTCGACACCTGTCGCGTGGCCTCTGAAGCTCTATGACTGCTGTCCCAGAAGCGATGGAGCGGCGTGCTTGGTCATTACTTCGCCCAAAGTCGCCAGAAAGTTCACAGACACCCCGGTCGATATTGTTGGGTCAGGGCAAGCTCAGGATACACTTGGTCTCTTTGAGCGTGACAATTTCAGCGGAATGAAAGTGACGCGGTTAGCAGCGCAGCAGGCCTACAAGATGGCCAACGTAAAGCCAGAAGATATCGACGTGGCGGAGGTCCATGATTGCTTTACGATTGCTGAAATAATGGCCTATGAGGATTTGGGTTTCTGCGGGCCGGGAGAAGGGGGCAAGTTGATCGATGAGGGCGTCACGCAACTAGGTGGGAAGATCCCAGTCAATACCAGCGGAGGGCTGAAGGCAAAAGGCCACCCAGTGGGGGCAACTGGCGCAGCTCAGGCTTGTGAGATTTACCTTCAGCTAACGAATCAAGCGGACCGAAGACAGGTATCCGGTGCCGAGGTCGGACTTACAGAGAATGTCGGAGGCTCAGCCTCGACCGGAGTGGTTCACATCTACAGACGCGGAGATTGAGTGAGGTAATAGGGAACATGACGACAGTCACGTCGCAGGAAAAAGGCGCATTCATCCGTGATGAGAAAGGTCTGATTCTCCCAACAGTAGAGAACTTTTACAGATTCTGTGCGGAAGGCAAGTTGATGGCCGTGAAATGCAACCATTGTGGTGCAGTGATCTGTCCGCCTCGTAGCATTTGCCCGAAATGCTTTGGCAATGACTCTGAATGGGTGGAGCTGAAAGGGCGCGGAAAGCTGTTGACATACACGATAATTCACTTCCCCCCAAGCCAGTTTCAGGCCTTGGCTCCGTACGCTGTGGGTATTCTAAGACTGAACGAAGGTACACAACTGCCCGGAATGATAAAGAACGTCAAATTGGGGGATCTTCGAATTGGAATGGATCTCTTGGTAGATTTCGAGGCTACATTGCCCAAAGAATGGCCCAAATGGCCTCGCTACTTCTTCAAACCCGCAAGCTGACCTCGCCCCAAGATTCCGCCGTGACAACCTCACCGCGTCGAAGGATCCATTAATTATCGGCCTATAGACGGGAATTCCTATTGGAATTTTCACAGCCCATGAAAATTAATATGAGAATAATGTGCTTTCGCCGGTTCTAATCATGACCAAAGAGGTGTGAAAGCTTGGAAGGTCACCTAACAGGAGCGTTCCCGCGATCAGAGGCTCTCGTGGAGGCTAGCCGAGCTGCAGCACGCGGAAGAGTCTCGCCGGACGAACTTGAGGCGGCCTACGCTCGAGACGTGGAGGCATTGGTGAATTTGCAAACTCAAGCCAAAGTGGAGTTCGTTGTGGATGGACAATTAAATTGGAAGGATCTGTTCAGACCATTTAGCGAACTTCTAACAGGTATTCGCCTTGGGGGACTAACACGGTGGTTTGATAACAACACTTTCTACCGCAAACCGATTATCGTGGATAAGGTCAGATACGCCGGGGCAAGTCTGGATACATATTTTCGATGCAGCTTGCCTCACAATGGCGCTCGCTGGAAAGCCGTCCTCCCAGGACCCTATACTTTTGCAGTGATGTCGCAGAATACTGCATACTCATCATTCGGAGACCTGATCGACGCTCTTGCTCATTCCCTGAAGGATGTCATTTCTGAATTGAAGAAGGCAGGATTCGAGTATTTTCAGTTCAACGAACCAAGCATCTGCTTCAGTGAGCCATCTAAGAATGAACTCCAACTCATCAAGCAAGCTTATGAGGTCTTGGTGAAAGGGATAGGTGCAAAGACCGCCCTACACACCTATTTCGGTGACGCAGGCAAGGTAATTGATTCGATCATCGATTTCTCCACGGATTGCATCGGAATAGACTTCTACGCAACTTCAATTGCCTCATTGGTCGAGCACGATTTCACTAAAGAGATCGGATGTGGTTGCATAGACGCCAGAAATTCCTTGCTTGAGACTCCGGATGTCCTACGGAAGCTTATCAGAAAAGTCGAAGACGACGTAGCCCCAAAGGCAGTGTATGTGACGCCTAACTGTGATCTCGAATTTCTTCCACAGAACATCGCAGTGAAGAAGTTTCACATCCTTGCAGAAGCAAAGGAAACGGTTGCGTGATCATACGAACAAGCTCTTTCCCGTCCAAGAAATCGGTAGCCTACCGAAGCCTCCTTGGTTGATATCGTATCTTCGAGGCAGGGCTGTCGAAAAACCCGAGCTGGAGCATCTCGCGAAGTGGTCGAAGATTTCAGGTTTCGAAGCGGAGAAAGATATTCGCGCAGTATTGTCGCAGCCAAAGACAGCTGAAACCGAGAAGCGCATTCGAAACTTTGCATCGCTATTTGCTATCAGATTTCTTGAATCCGCAGGACTTGACTACGTTTACGATGGCGAAGCGAATCGGATCGAAATGTACGAGCATCCTATCCGCCATTCAGAAGGCTTTGAATTCTATGGACATGTGAGATCGTTTGACGACAGGTACTATCGTAAAGCAGCATGCGTGCGGAAGGTCGGTTTCCGTGACGCCTACCATCTGGACGAATTCACGTACGCAAAGCAAGCCGCGAAACGCAAGATCAAGGTGCCTGTAACCGGTCCATACACACTAGCCGAATGGTCCTTCAATGAGTTCTACCAGCGTCGACTTGCCGATGATTACCACGATCTGAGTAAACTGAAGTCGGAAGCAAAACGCGAGCTCGTTCTGGACATAGCAACGCAAATCATCCGCCCCAATCTCCAGGCACTCGTGGATGCGGGAGCGGAGTGGATCCAAATCGACGAACCCGCAGTCACCACGAAGCCAGGGGAAATCCCGTTCTTTGTCGAGGCCTTCAATGAAAGCACGGCAGGATTGAGCTGCAAATTTAGCGTTCATATCTGCTACAGCGACTATCGCGTACTGTACCCAGACATCTTGGAGCTGAAGAAGTGCAGTCAGCTTGCGCTGGAATTCGCAAATCGAGATGATGATACAGCAGCTGCATACGCGCAATTGCAGCTACTGAACGAGTTTGAAGACGAACGGGAAGTGGGCTTGGGAGTGGCCGACGTCCATGTGGATGATGTTGAGGAACCCTCTCTAATTTGCGGCAGGATCAAGTACGCAGTCAAAACATTGGGTGACCCCAAGAGGATCTATGTGAATCCCGATTGTGGACTCCGCACTCGTTCATGGGATATAGCCTACTCAAAACTCTCTAACATTGCAGAGGGCGCCGAAATGGCGAGACGAGAGATCTCCTAGACCCAGGAAACCAGAGGAAATGACTAAGCTTACTGAAATCCTCCAGCGGAAAGGCCGTCTTCTCACCACCGAATTTCTTCCCCCGAAGACCGCAAAGCTTTCCGACCTCGTTGGCAAGGTTCTGAAGGTCGCAACACTCATTGATTCTGTGAGTTTGCCGGAACTAAAGGCCAATGAGGTCAGTGTTCCGCGGTTCAGAATGAACGCGATATTTACCGCGCTTAGACTTCGCGATCTGACTGGAGTCGAGACGATCTTTCACTTGACGCCTAGGGACTATAACAAGAATGCAGTCGCTGGACTGCTGCTTGCGGCTGCGGAAACCAATCTGCAGAATGTCCTTGTGGTCGGTGGAGATCGGTACAACAACAAAGAGGAGCATGTTCTATCCAAGAACGTGTATGATTACAGTGGCTGCACAAGTCTCGTGAAAGGCATAAGAGGGCTCGAATCGGAAGCGGAGTTGGGCACGTCCCGATTCTGCGTCGTTGTTGGAACCGACCCGACCGTGATATACACTGGTGACAGAGGGAAAGCTGAGAGCGAAGTTGCGAAACTCGTCGAGCGTCAGGATGCAGGAGCAGAACTCGCTCAGACACAACCGGTCTTCGATATGAAGTATTTCGAGTTTCTTGATCTCGCTCGTGAGCAAGGTGTTAAGATTCCCATTCTTGTTGGCATTCTGCCTCTTCGCGGCAAGGCAGACTCGATAGAGATCGAGCAGAGGTATGGGATAACTATCCCACATGAAGTGAAGTCCTTGCTCAAAGATAATGGAGGAGAAGCTGGCAAAGTCTTGGGTTTGGAACTAGCTGCAGGCTTGATGAAAGAAGGCGTGCGTTGTATACATATCTATCCGCGAGAGGACTGCGAATTCGTAACGAGCCTTGCGCGGACACTGTCTGGCTCTAACCAATTTCCATAAGAAGCGCGTCCTTCTTCACCGTCTCTCCTTCTCTGATCCCAATCGACTTAACTCGTCCAACAATTGGGGATGAGATTTCGTTCTGCATCTTCATTGCCTCAAGAATCAACAGAGGGCTACCGACCTCAACATAATCAGTTTCTTTCACTAGAATGCTCGTAACGCGACCCGGCATCAAAGCGCGGATTTCACCACCATAACGGCGTTCGACTGTTCTGTCAGTCTGGACGGGGTAGTTAGCCAAGCCAACAGCTTGAACGGCAGTGGCAAATGGTACGCCCGCAAGCCAAGTCTCCACGATGTCATTCTGGAGTGCCCGAGTCTGAGCTCTTACAGCTCTCTCACCACTCCGCACGCTCCAATCTAGAACCTCATTCTTGCCAACGAGCTCTATTTCGAACACTTGCCCATCAAGCTCTACACGAAAGTGGTTCGACGCTTTTTCTTCGACACTAGCAGAATAGACCCTGCCGTTCACTTTGGCCCTATAGTCGCGCAAACTACCATCCAGCTCTCCAGTCTTGAGCTACGGCTTTGGCTCGAGCGAAGGAACGCCAGCTAGATTTTGATGTCGATGGTTGACTCTGAACTGGTGGACTGCGGAGGGTCATCTTGGACGCAACCCCAGCGGCAACTGCGAACCTCTCAATTTCCAACAGGGCAGAGTTCATGCGTGGTAAGACGTGGTCTAGATAACTCGTGTCGAAATTACCTTGCAGAAACCCATCGTCATTCATGATTGCCATGTGCAGTGCCACTGTAGACGGAACACCCACAATTTCCATTTCATCAAGGGCAATCCTCATGCGTCGAATCGCTTCATCTCTATTTCGGCCCCACGATGACAGTTTGGCGATCATCGAATCATAGAACTCAGGTATTGTGTAACCGGAGTAGAGGGCAGAGTCGACCCGGATGCCCGGGCCAGTGGCTGGATGGTAACGGACCACAGTGCCCGGCGATGGTGAGAACCCTCTTTTGGGATCCTCTGCGTTGATTCTGCAGTTGATAGCCCAACCGTTGACGTGCACGTCATTCTGTGACATACCAAGCGGCTCCTTTGATGCGATCTTGAGCTGTTCCTCGACGAGATCGATGCCCGTTGTAAGCTCAGTGACGAGGTGTTCCACCTGTAGTCTCTTGTTGACTTCGAGGAAATAGAAACGACCTGACTTATCCAATAGAAACTCAACCGTTCCCGCATTCACGTATCGGGCCGCGGCTAGGCCTTTCTTGGCCGCGTCACAAAGTCGCTCGCGGAGTTTTTCGTCTAAAGCAACGGAGGGAGCCTCTTCCAGAAGCTTCTGATGTCTCCGCTGTATGCTGCATTCCCGTTCCCCAAGAGTCACGATCTTCCCTCGAGAATCGGCGAGTGCTTGAATTTCGATATGTCTCGGGTCGATGAGCTGCTTCTCAAGATACAACACGTCTCTCCCGAAAGCTGAAGCAGATTCGAGCTTCGTAACGCGAAAGAATCTTCGTACCTCTTCTGAGGTTCTTGCCATTCTCATTCCGCGTCCACCGCCTCCATAGACTGCTTTGATAATGACGGGGTACCCAATTCTCTCCGCCACTTCCACAGCCACGTCTTCGTCTCTAAGCTGCCCATCTGAGCCTGGTATAATGGGAACCTGTGCTTCATGCATCGTTCTGCGCGCAAGCAGTTTGTTACCCAGTTTCTCCAAGGCCTCGCTTGGGGGACCTACGAATGTAAGGTGATTCTCCTCGCAAGCGGCCACGAAACTCGCGTCTTCCGCGAGGAAGCCATATCCGGGATGTATTGCGTCACAACGTGTTCCGACTGCTGCCTTGATGATCTTGGGGATGTTGAGATATGTTTCGCCAGGGGTTGATCCGCCAAGGGGATAGCGTTCGTCAGCATAGTAGACGGGAAGCGACTCGCGGTCCGGATCTGAGTGCACAAGTACCGTGCGAATCCCGAGCTTTCGGCAGGTCCGAATTATTCTCAGCGCAATCTCTCCTCTGTTCGCAATTAACAGCTTCATCTTCAAATGCTCATGTGCCTCCGCTGCCGACCCAGGTCGAATGTCGAGGTTCACCAGCTGAATATTACTTCTTATGACTAGCAGACATGATTGTGCGAACTACGTCGCGAATCCAGTAGAGTGAGAAAGCAAATAGTATTGTCGTTGGGAGCCAATATGAGAAAATCAGCATGAGCATCCCAAGTCCCCATAGCATAAGGAGGACGCCCAAATTGTACAGCTTGATGGCTCGCAAATGGCGTCGGCGATCCTCAAAATCAACCGCCTCGGAAAATTGCTCTGCCGCCAGTAAGAAGACCCCCAGAGACAATGAGAAAAGTGTTAGTGTCGTTAAGGCAGTCTCGCTCGGCTTGACATATGCGAGTATGATCGCCATCACCGCCGCAACGATGCCTAGCATAAATCCAGTATGGCCCACCATTGTCTCGGCGCCGGCCCTCCAACTCAATCCCTTAGCCTCCTATTGATCAATCACAGTGGAATGTTACCGTGCTTTTTGGGTGGCGTGGATTCCCGTTTATTGAACGAAGCGTCAAGTGCCTTCACGAGCACGGGACGGGTTTCTTGTGGTTCGATGACATCATCAATGTATCCACGCTCTGCCGCAACGTAAGGATTGGCGAACTTCTCGCGGTACTCCTGAAGTAGCTTGTCGACAACAGCTTGATCCTTTGCCTTCGCGATTTCCTTTCTATATATGATCTTGACTGCGCCCTCTGGTCCCATAACAGCGATCTCCGCGGTGGGCCAAGCAAAGTTGTAGTCTGCGCGAATGTGTTTGCTTCCAAGGACATCATAAGCACCCCCATACGCCTTTCTGAGGATTACTGTAAGCTTGGGCACCGTGGCCTCACAGTAGGCATAGAGCAACTTGGACCCATTGCGAATGATTCCGCTATGCTCCTGATCAACACCTGGCAGAAAACCAGGTACGTCGACAAAGGTTACGATCGGAATGTTGAAGGCGTCGCAAAATCGTATGAATCGGGCCGCCTTGATCGATGAATTGTTGTCCAGGGCTCCTGCATAGTGCTTAGGTTGATTCGCGACTATTCCGATACTCCGGCCATCAAGCCGGCCGAAGCCGACAACTATGTTCGGCGCCCATTGAGGCTGGATCTCTAGAAAACTACCGATATCGGCAACACGTGTTATGACATCCCTGACATCGTAGGGCTTGTCTCGGTCCGATGGCACAATTGATGAGAGCTCATAATCCATCCTGTTGGGATCGTCACCCGTCTTCAGCACTGGTGGATCCTCAAGGTTGTTTTGCGGTATGTAGGAGAGAACTGTCTTGATTAGCTGTATTGCCGTGGACTCATCTTGGGCAAAGAAATGCGAAACCCCCGATGTCTGACTATGCACCGCTGCGCCTCCCAGCCCTTCGAACGTTACTTCCTCGTTCAACACAGATTTCACAACATCAGGTCCTGTGATGAACATGTAGCTAGTCTTGTCCACCATGATCACGAAGTCTGTGAGAGCGGGTGAGTAGACGGCGCCACCCGCACATGGTCCCATTATAGCTGAGATCTGTGGGACGACACCACTGGCAAGGACATTTCTATGGAAAATCTCGGCGTACCCGCCAAGACTTACGACGCCTTCTTGAATTCGCGCTCCACCAGAGTCATTCAAACCAATCACTGGGGCTCCGACCTTCAGCGCTTGATCCATCATCTTACAGACTTTCAAAGCGAAGGTCTCGCCAAGGGATCCTCCGAACACTGTGAAATCGTGGGCGAACACAAAGACGAGTCGTCCATCCACTCTGCCATGACCGGTAACCACCCCGTCTCCCAGAATACGCTTGTCCGCGCTTCCCAATTCACCGCTTTGAGACATGGCAAAGCGATCTAACTCAACGAAACTCCCAGGGTCGAGCAGCAAATCAAGTCTTTCGCGCGCCGTAAGCTTACCCTTTCGATGCTGCTCATCTATCCGGTCCCTTCCCCCTCCAAGGAGGGAGCGCTCGCGAAGTTCGCGCAGCCGGTCTATCTTCTTCTTGGATACTGAATCTAGCTCTTTCATCCGAGCACGACCAATGTTTGTTGTTGAAAGTCACTATTCAGCGGTCTGATTGCTTATTAGGCTGTGGCAGGAAGTCCGACAGAGTCCGAGACGAGCAGTGCTAAAGTTGAGAAAGCTCCGCCAGTTCTCACTCTTGGCTGTCATAGTTTTGGGGCTAATATTTGCAGTCAGAGGAGTCGCACTGTGGACCGAGGTGGACACTGGAGTTCATATTCAGAACTGGATTACACCATCCTCTGCCATCCCAGGGAAGGCCTACATGTGGACCTGGGGAGTCAGTGGCAATCCCAAATCTGAACCTGACCTATGGCATTTTCACGTGGTATTTGTCGCCAACGATAGCGCTGATGTGCTTCTGCTTTGGAATCTGAATGAGAGTGTTTTATTCGTTAGGAACTCGGCACGGATCGATGAAACCTTCGATGTACCATTGCCGCGAACCAGCAAATTATGGAGATGGGATTGGCTAATCCGAAATCCACATGAAACGACTTTGGGTGTGGAGAACTTCACAGTGACACATTATCCCCTCAGTTTTCCCGAAAGGCAGAATGGTGCCATGGCCATTGCTGTCGGCATATCGATCATCGCGGCATCAACCGCTGCTTTTGTCTATTTCAAGCGTCCCGGTATGCGACCGAAACGGCGGAGCTAGCCTCAATGTCTCTGCGCATTCCGTGATCGTCGATAATCTGCACGACAGTAAGCGTCAAGTAGTCATGAAAAACCCCGGAGATCACCTCTTTCTCAAATTCGATAGCCAATTTCCTTCCTTGAGAGCAGTCGTTCTGTCGCAGCGATTGCAATACCTCTGAGAACGACCCTGCGCACAGAGTTTCGTAGATATGTTCTAATTCATATAGAATGTAAGATGCAAGCTCTGTTCTGTCGATCGAATGACCAATTGCGTCTGAGATGGTTGTGACATTTCCAGCGAATCCAGTGAGCAGTGAAGACGGGAAATTTACGTTGACTCCCAAGCCGAGGATTGCATATTCCAACAGATTGCCTTTGAATCTCGCCTCAACCAAGGCTCCGGCCACTTTTCGATTATTGAACATCACATCGTTGGGCCATCTGACTGACGTCTTGATTCCATGCAATAGTGTGATTGCTTGAACCACTGCGAGAGCGCCAATTAATTGAATGCCCTCCAAAGGCTCAAAGGAGCGGGGGGGCCGCAAAACGACACTCCCCCAAATGCCGCCTTCCGGAGAGAACCATGTCCTGCCACGTCTGCCCCTACCTTTTGTCTGCTTTTCTGCGAACACGGTGAAACCGTGCGGTGCCCCCGAATTTGCCATCTGTGCTGCGATGTCGTTGGTCGATGTGCATTCCTCCAGAATCAGAAGTGATTGTCCAATCGTCGAAGTTCGCAATCTGGAAAGTAATGAATCTGACTTAATCAGCGACACATTTTGTCAACCTCTTTTCGCGAAAGAATAGGTTGATCTCAAAAGTCAGAATCAATTAACCAAATACCTATCTCTGTGAATCATTCAATCGGAATACGGTTCGCTTGCGCTGATTAGACCAAATTGAGCAGCTATTTAACGTCCAATGTTGACAAGCCATTGTATGCTCGGTACCGAAATCATTTATGCCACTTTGTGGCCGTCTGGGTTGATCTGATTTGAAGAAGACCGTGGCAAGGACCCCTACAGGTATTCCTGGCCTTGATGAAATTCTTGGGGGAGGCTTCCCTCAAGGTCGTGTTGTATTAGTTCTTGGGGAACCAGGCGCAGGAAAGACAATCCTCTCTACGCAATATCTGGCTAATGGAATTGCAAAGTTCGGCGAGAACGGTCTTTTTGTGAGCATGGAGGAAGGCAAGGGTCACTATTGGCGTGAGATGAGCGCCTTCGGCTGGGAACTGGAAGGCGCAGAGAAGACGGGCAAATTCAACTTTGTAGACGCTTCCCCGATACGAACAATTCCAGGAGAGGTGCGAATTGGAAAACTCACGATAGGTAGGCAAGATTTTTCATTGATCAGCTTGTTGGAAGTCATCCGCAGCAGCGCCAAGGCAATTGACGCTCAGCGAATTGTCGTCGACCCGATTTCCCTATTGCTCTATCAATATCCCGATGAAAGTCAACGACGCAAAGCTCTTTTGGACCTTGTCGAGGCGCTCGCAGAGACTGGCGCAACCTGTCTACTGTCGTCAGAACTTCACCGAGTTGGACTCAAAGGCCGAATAGTGCAGATAGAGGAGTATCTTGTTCACGGAGTTATCTTAATGCAAACCATTGCCGCCGGTCGAACCATGGAACGAATTATTCAAGTGGAAAAGATGCGTGAAACACAGATCGACCGCCAGCCAAGACCGTACAGAATAACCGAGAAAGGTATCGAAGTCTATCCAAGAGAAAGCGTGATCTAAGACCGAACTTGTCGACACGCTGGAGGAGCTACTTCCTTCGACGTCTCGAGCGGGTCGATGAACGCCTTTCGCTCTCTTTCTTCGGTGAAGGACTGATCGTCTCAGGTTCTAGAGGAGCCGGAGGAGGAGTGGTAAGCATTGTCCACCCTATCCATCCAGAAATCACTAGAACGAGGAGAACGAACAGAAGAACGGGAATTCCGATGGCCCAGTCTCGCCACTGAGGTGGCAGTCCAATCAAAGGAGCGAAGAAGGCAGCGAGGTATACAATAGCGATTATTACTGAAAGTATGAAAATCGCAAAACCGTAGCCTTGATCCTTACTCATGAGATCTCACAGGCGAGCGGCATCTAGCCGTCGAAGGGAATATAAGCTTTGAGAAAATTCAGGCGTCATCATAGCTGTTTGTAGCCGGGTCTCTTGCTGAGCATTTCTGGCAATCTTAGCGGCATGCGCGGATATCCCTTCGTTAGCTCGGCGATCTCCTTCTGCAAGCCCTCAAGACTGGAGTTATATTGTTTCCCGTCACGGCGTCGGCGGATCGCGAGCTGATCTGTGGTAGTCTCTCTTTTTCCGACGACAACTACGTAGGGTATCCAATTCAGCTCCGCGTCGCGGACGCGCTTGTCAACGGTCTCATCCCTATCGTCCAAGTCGGTTCTGACGAGTGACTCTCCAAGTTTCGCTGCGAGGGTCATGGAGAAGTCAAGGAACTCTGGTTTGACCGGAATCAGCCTTACTTGGGATGGTGATAGCCAAAGCGGCAAGGAGGGTTTCACGCCTTCTCTCTCCATCCTAGCACACTGATCCAGAACTGTGAATAGGTATCGCTCGATCGATCCGATGACAGCCGTATGTATTATCGGCGGAAATTGCTTACCACCCTTCTCGTCGACGAAGGAAATTCCGAACCGTTTTGCATTCCCGATATCTATCTGGAAGGTCGCGATCTCTCGCGGTCTTTCTAGCTCGTCAATTATGTGATACTCAATATTCAGAACCCAGTAGTATATTCCCTCGGGGACAAAGTTCAGCAATGCTGGTTTTCCCTCGCGTTTCACTAGTTGCATGACGTAGTCTTTGTTGGAGTCAAGGAAACTTTGCGTGATGTTGTAGACTGAAACGTAGTCCCTACCCAGCTTCCGTATTTCTTCGTAGATTCTGTCATGAAGCTTCAGCGTAACGACCTTGGCATCGTCCATACTCCTACAGTAAATGTGGCAATCCGGCATGTGCAGTTTCCTGACTCGAAAGGAGAGCAAGAGTTCACCGCTCTGCTCCAATCTGTAAGAGTCAGCGACTTCGAAAGTTCCGAAGGGAAGTTGCCTGTAGCTTAGTGTCCAGTTTCTGACGGCAGCGAATTGTTGGTGACACGCGGCGTATCTCATGACAAAGCTCTTGTTTTCGGATTCGATTCGATAGAGTCGCGAGCCAAACAGATCTGCATGTTCTTTCACAGCTGGGACCGATAGATCGAACATGTTAGTGCCTTTCACCTGAAATATGGGAATCCCCGCGGCAAGGACAGCGTCCCATGAGTATTCGCTGATGAGATCGAATATCATGACGCCTTCCGGGCTGTATCGCATGTGTCCCTGATCCGAGAAACCCTCCCACTCAATTCCAAACTTCCGGCAATATTCTAGGTATCTTGGTTCCCCACCTGGTAGGCCTTTCTTTAGGGCTTCCTTTTCCACAAGAACCTTGAACTCGTTCTCACCAGGTCTGAAGACATACTCTTCAGGATCGTAGAGTTTGCCATCAAGTGCGAGTATCTTGTAGTATGTCTTGATAGTAGCTGCCGGTGGCTTAGCTTGTTCAGGTCTTATTGTTCTCGAGAGTTCAGACAGCGGATGACCCAAGCAGCGCAGGTTGAAACTCTTATAGTAGCCGAACGGGCTTCGATGGATTTCGAATCCTCTCTCTCGCAACCTGGTCGTCACCCCCTCAAGAGTTGAGATCGCCGTGTCACGCGAGGCGAGGCTGCTTGACAGGTGGGCATATGGGTAGACGAGCACACGGCTTGTTCGAACTGAGTCAGCAACCCCTGCTATCGATTCCGCACTCTTCTCAATTACGTCGTCAGGGTTCTGTTCGTCTTCTTTCTCAATTGTGCAGAAGGCTACGAGTATGTTCTCGAACCTACACTCCTTGCTCGCAGCATCGAGCTTTTCTGGGTTTTTGACGGCTTGTTCGCGAACGGCGTACTCGAAGTATTCGCAGTGCAGTAGCAAGAGTCTCATGCAAGATGCATCTCACGGCGATATGCGGACATCAACGGCGCTTATGCCGAGAACCGCCACTTATCGATTTGTCGATCCTTCCGAGAGAGTTTCTTGTATTCTCTATAGTGGTTCTTGCATAGGTACGCCCTGCGCGCTGGACCGATGTTAAGACCCGAGTGCGCCACCTTCTCGGGTGAAATGGATCTAACCGCTGCAGCGGTGCACCCAACCACATTACATTGCTGGCCCTTAGACACTTTCCCCATCGAAATCGCTAGCAGAATAAAGAGAGTCACTCAAAAAGTTGGTTTCAGCCTATCCCCAGACTCTCCAACGGCCCGAAAGCACGCACTCCTTGAAACACCCGCCCCACTTTCGCTTCAGGTGCGCCAGGCTAAACGGGCGGACCACGAAACGGTCATTAGGAATGGTCGGTTATGGGCGGTGGCTGGTCAGATTGCTAGGACGTTTCAGAGAGAAGTACGAGGCGGCGATGCAACCGCTGGGCAAGGCGCTTGGACAGATAGGAGCTTCGCCCAACCTTATGACAACATTCAGCTTGCTGATTTCCGGAGCAGCGGCAATGGCATATGCATTGAGATTACCACTCGTGGGAGCTGTAGGACTGGTTGGGTCAGGCTTCGTTGACATGTTGGATGGTGCTGTTGCGCGAGCCACGGGGAAAGCCACCAGATTCGGAGCTGTGTACGATCACGTGCTCGACAGGTATGCTGAGTTCGCAATATTAGTCGGCATTGGATTTGGTGGTTTCGTCGACTGGGTCTGGGTCATCTTCTGCCTTTTCGGAATGGTGATGGCGAGTTTTGTCAGGGCAAAAGCCGAGTCGGTGGGGGGTTTGCGGAGTTGTAGTGTTGGGATCGCTGAGAGACAAGAGAAGCTAGTTCTTCTCTTGCTGGGGTCGATATTGCAGGGTCTGTTTTCCTGGGCCCTGCTCGGAGCCGTTATACTTGTCGGGGTTTTGTCACACGTGACAGTTGTGCAGAGACTCAGTTACACGTTTAAGCAAACTCGGGGACTCAAGATTGACATTTGATCTCGTGGGTATTGGCAACCCAGTCTACGACATCATTGTGACTCCTCAGGCTAGGACTGAGGGCAGAGTGCTATCTGGATGCAGCACAAATGCATGTCTCGCAGCCAAGAGGCTCGGTCTCACCAAAGTAGGTCTTATCGGATCCATCGGGCGCGATTTTGGGAAAAAGTTCCTCCACGACATGAACAGCTATGGAATAGATGTTCGATTGGACTCGACTGACGGGGAGACTGGCGGCTTCCATCTAGTATATGACGCCCAAGGGGACCGGACTCTTGATGTGCTCGGCGTAGCCGAACGGATAAGAGCGGTTCATATTCCGGACGATTATCTAGACGCCAAGTTTATTCTAATTGGTCCAATATTGGGAGAAGTCGACTTGGCACTGGTCGAGTTTGTTCGTTCATCATCCTCAGCGAAACTCTTCTTAGATCCCCAGGGATTGGTCCGAATTATCGGGGGCGATCGCCGTATCGTCCACAAGTGCGACAAAGGGCAGTTCAGAAAGATCGCCGGACTGGTAGACTTCATCAAACCGAATGAGCCCGAAAGCGAAACAATAACAGGGGAAAAGGATGCAGTTCTGGCGGCTCGCCAAATCGGAGAATTAGGGTCCGCTATTTCTATTGTTACGCTTGCTGATCGTGGTTCCATTTTGATCGACGACAATAGCCTGTGCAGGATCCCAGCGTTCCCGACAAGTGCAATTGACCCAACGGGAGCAGGCGACGTCTATGCAGGGTCATTCATTACCGACTATATCCGAAAAGGGAACATTGTTGAGGCGGCGATGTTCGCCTCTGCAGCTGCTTCGCTTAAAGTTGAGCAGATGGGACCAGACTTCAGAATTCCACTTGAGGCAGCGGAACAAAGGAAGAAGGAGATTCGCGAAAGGTTTCTGGTCGAGAACGCGAATCAGTAGTATCTTCTTTCTTCGGCAGCCCTAACCTTCGTGAGCCCAAAGTGAACTGCACAAGAAACGCAATAGAACTTAACCACTCTCTCTCGAGCGATGTAGGTGCCGTGCGCGCGCAGTTCGCGAGCTAGTGAAGGCTCTACCAGACTCGTCCATCTTGTTTCACGTTTCGCCTTGTCTCTTGGAACAGGCCTACCACAGTGTGAACATTGAATCATTACTGCGCTGCCCTTGCCGCCCTTGCTTCGGCCGCGTGACTTCCTTTTCTTAGTCAACTATGGTCCTCTAACTTACTCATTTTGTCTGCGCCGCTTAAATGTTGTTGTGTTTCCACCCACGGTCGCTCAGTATGCTCTCGCGAAATAGACTACTTTTGTTGCGGGTTTACCGCATCGTACACAATCTGAGAAGGTGTTTTCAGGCTGTAGTGGAATAGTGCGGATGGTGGCTCCGCTCTCGGTTCTTATTCCATCCTCGCATTCCGTGACCCCACACCAGCACGAACGTATGAAACCTCCGCGTTGATCAAGAACCCGCTTGAATTCATCATATCCCATCACAGTGCTAATTGATCCATCCAGAGCAGTCTTGGCTCGTGCATAGAGATTCTTCTGAATGTCTTCTAGGATTCTGGTAACTTCTTGGACAATTGTATCTTCGGGAACCATGGTTTTCTTTGAGTTATCTCGCCTTGCGATAGTCACTTGGCGTTTCTCTAGGTCCTTGGGGCCTATCTCGACCCGAAGAGGTACGCCTTTCAACTCCCACTCGTTGAACTTCCAGCCAGGAGTGTATTGTTCGCGTGAGTCTACATGGACTGTGAGGCCCGCCTTTCTGAGCTGGTCGGAAACCTGCGCTGCCTTCTCTGCGATCGCTGCAGTGTCACCCTCTTTGTAATAGATGGGCACTATGACGACCTGTATCGGAGCGATGCGAGGTGGGATTACCAATCCCCTATCATCGCCATGAAGCATGATTATTGCGCTGATAATCCGCCATGACACGCCCCAAGATGTAGTCCAAGCGTAGTGGGTCGCTTCGTCCCTGCCAAGGTATTTTATTTCGAAAGGTTTCGAGAAGTTTTGGCCGAGGTTGTGTGAGGTGCCCATCTGGAGAGCCTTTCCGTCGGGCATCATCGCCTCGAGCGCTGTTGTGTAAAGTGACCCGACAAACTTCTCCCTCTCGCTCTTATACCCTAAGAGAACTGGGACTGCTGACTGCTCTTCGAGGAGCTGCCTGTAGAATTCGAGGATCATCATAACCTCCTTGTCCGCGTCCTCCTTTGTCTCGTGTACCGTGTGCCCCTCTTGCCATAGGAATTCAGAAGTTCTGATGAAGGGACGTGTGGCAGTTATTTCAGCTCTCAGCACTGAATTCCAGACGTTAATCAAGAGGGGTAGGTCTCGCCAGCTCCGAACCCATTTCGAGTATGCATCGTAGATTATTGTTTCAGAGGTCGGTCGAATCGCCAGACGTTCAGTGAGTTGATTGTCGCCTGCATGGGTGACCCAGAAGACTTCGGGAGTAAATCCCTTGAAGTGCTCCGCTTCTTTCTTCAAGAAGCTTTCAGGAATGAGTAGCGGGAAATATGCGTTCGAGTGATTTGTTTCCTTCAGTCTCCGGTCGAGGTGTTCTTTGATTTGCTCCCAAATTGAATAGCCATAGGGACGGAGTATCATGAACCCCTTCATCGAAGAGTAGTCGGCAAGCTCAGCCTTGGTGACCACTTGAGTATACCATTCCGAGAAGTTCTCCGCTTTCTTTACAGTAATCCCGATTTCCTTACTCAATGTTGCCTCGCTCCCTGGAAACTAAAAGCATGTTGACTAGTGGAAAGATTTGCTCAGGCGTGTGGAACCAAAACACCGCAGAATGTCATATTCTAAGCCTCACCGAATCGATTCTGAACATTATCTCTAATTGTATTTAGTGTTTGCTGGGAGCCCTGGTTCTAGGCGAGAGCTGTTCTAAAGGGGCAGTCAACACGAGACAGTCAGCGGAGCGCACAACCCTCTGGCTCACACTCCGAGCGAAGAACCGACGCCATCCGCGTTTAGCCTTTCGTTTCATTAAGAAAACGATGAGATAACCGTCACTCTCGGTCTCCTCGACTATCCCATCCGCAATATTGCGCGCCACAGCAACTTTCACTTGCACGCTCAGACCTTGACCCGTCAGCCACTTGGATAGGTCATTAAGTCTGTTCTTCGCCCGCCGAATCTCGTCCTGATATGGGTCCGTCTCTAATGTTGCAGTTCTGCTTGGTACTTCGATGACGTGGAATAGGACGATGTTTGGCTTCTTGAATGCGGACAATACGTGCAACGCTTGCATGATGAGCTGCTTGCTAACGAACTCCCCCACCGGAATGAGTATCTTCGCCGAGTCAGCGGCGGATTTCCTGCGTTTCGTGGCTATTCAGCAACCGTCTTCCCGGTTCTCTTGTGCGTGTGAATTATCACTAATGTGTTGGTGCCGCTAATTCCCTTAATGGACAATACCTTGTCCTTCAGAAGATTTCTGAAAGACATGATGGAATCAGTCTCGATCACCGCGACCAAATCATATTCGCCTGTAACTTCATAGAGATCGGACACTTGCGGCAGCTTCTCCAATGCTTGCGCCACTCTCTCCAGTTCCTGCGACTTTACATTCACATCTAGAATGACAAGAACTCCTCCCGGCATTACTTTCTCCTCCTGACTATCATTATCTTGCCAGGGTATTTAGATAACACCGCTACTGCGGAATCCTCCCGTTCCTTCTCAATGTGCCCTTTGAGCGCTTTGCGTCTAATGAGAACCACAACGTCATTTCTGTCAGCTGCAGCCTCCCGATCAATAATTTCCTCGAAAGGCCCAATCTCTACCCTCGGCGAAGCTTCATAGCCCTTTGAACGTAACTTGGCAGCTATCACCTGCAATTCTTCGACTGACTTGGATTTGTACTCGTCAATTTGGGAGTATCCTCTCAATTCATCTATTTTCATTCCCAACTCATAGGGATCAACGATGTTCAGAAGTGTAATCCTAAATCTGGTATCGAGTGCTTCACTGATTGCTGATGTAACGGTTTCTTCGTCTACTGGTGTTCTAACCAGTGCTACGGCATTCATCATATACCCGCCTGGCAAGATCCGTTTTCCTGTCTCATTAGTCCAAACGGGCATTCGTTTTGACTTGCGAAGAGCGACAAACCCAACTATTCCGATTATGACCCAAGCAGTTCCAAAAATGCGTCCGCCTTCATGAAAGGTCAGGACTAGGCCCCAAAGGATGGCACAGGAAATCGCGCCAATGACGCTGATTAGAGGAATGTAGTAGGTGCGATCCTGCAATCGAAACGTGATCGTGCCAGGCACCTTCCAAGCACGATATGCCCCCGGTTCCTTGTTACGCAAGACGACCAGACAGACGTTAACGATGATGTATGAGAGAAGTGCTCCATAATTGTATAGATCCGCAACAAAGGTCAATTCTCCAACGAGCGCCACAGCTATACCGAGGGCACCAAACACAATGATCGTCCTGATCGGAGTCTTGAATTTGGGATGAACCTTGTAGAACCAGCGCGGTAGAAGGTCGAACCTTCCCATTGAGTATACAACCCGCGAAACGCCTATGACGCCAGTGTTTGTGGAAACGAAGCAGATTGCAAATCCCGTTGCGGCAACAATAGGGACCAAATATGCTCCCAGAAGTGGTATGTGGGCTGCAATGGCTCTTATTGGGTCGTTTCGAGCTGCTGCGAGCTCCTGCCACCCCATCATTCCCATGCTTATGGCAGAAAAACCGACGGAAAAGATAACAACTGAGACTATGGAGAGTTTGTTCGCTCTTGGGATCCATCGGTCAGGGCGTTTTGTCTCTTCAGCAGCTTGCGCGATAGACTCGATCCCGATGAACGATGTCATTGCTATTGTTATCCCGTAGATGAAGTTCTGGTCTTGAACCCCAAGAGCAAGTGAATACGCGATGTTCGTGTGCAATTCCGGGGATCCGAAAGTTCCCACTTGACCAAGGAATCGAGCGAGACTAAAGGCAAGTAGTAGGCCAAAGACGAGGATCACCGCTTCGACGATTAGACCGAAAGAGACGAATATTTCGTTGAAGATGGAAGACTCCCGAATGCCGATGATGTTCACAACGAGTAAGAACGCAACCATGACTCCCGCGATCAATCCCAGATGCGGAATACTGAGTTTCACACCGAGAAGATAGAATGCAAGATGCCCAGTCTTGATTGAGGGTACGAAGAAGCTAAGATAGCCGGCCGATGCCAATGAGAACAATGCCATGTTAACGGTGTAATCCAGCATCACCGCCCAGCCCGCCACAAATCCGACCGGATCGTTGAAAGCTTTCATTGCATAGATCTGGGCGCCACCGGCGTACGGGTATGTCGTTGCGAGTTCGGAGTAAGCAAGCCCTGTTGCTACGTATGTTATCGACGCGATAAGAAACGCAAGCGGTGAAGCGCCACCGGCAAAGAGAGCTACGAGTCCGATTGCAATGAATATGTCGGCGCCAACGTCGGCATATCCCATAGCAAAGGAGCCGTACCAACCGACTTCTCGGCGCAAAGTCTGCTCTTTGGTCTGTCTTGCCAAGTTCTTAGGGCGCCTTGATGCTCTCCTTTCATGTCTGCTGGCATCGTACTTCGATAGGTGGGTCCCAGTTTTAAGGTGTTCAGAGGGTTCGGCCAAGGCCTTTTATTCCTGAGCGGGAAAGCCGCGCAAGGAGACTGCACCGTGACAAACCAAGGAACCAGAATAGAAAGAGACTCCTTGGGAACTGTTGGGATCCCGAAAGACGCTTACTATGGTCCTGAGACCGCCAGGGCCGTAGAGAACTTCCCCATTAGTGGTACAAAACCACTCCCCGAGTTCATCAGAGCCACTGTTCTGGTAAAGAAGGCAGCCGCCGAAGCGAACGTATCCTTGGGTTTTCTCGATGGCAAGATTGGTCGCGCCATAATTTCGGCAGCTGACGAGACACTTGAAGGGAAGATGACTGACCAGTTTGTGGTTGATGTCTTCCAGGCCGGAGCGGGTACATCACATAACATGAACGCAAACGAAGTGCTCGCGAATAGAGCTATTGAGATCCTGGGCGGTCAGAAAGGAAATTACAAACTGGTGAGTCCTCACGATCATGTGAACATGGGACAATCGACCAACGATACTTACCCGACGTTTATCCGCGTAGCTTGCGCGATTCTTGCAGAGCCCCTGAAGCGCGTGCTTGGCGAGCTTCGAGAGGCACTAGAAGCCAAGGCCACGGAATTCGATCATATCGTGAAGTCAGGCCGCACTCACTTGCAGGACGCGTCTGCCATAAGACTGGGCCAAGAATTCGCGGCCTTCGCAAGCATGATCGGTGATGATAATAAAAGACTTGAGAGTGCCGCAGACAAGATCTTGGAGTTGAACCTTGGAGGAACAGCCGTAGGCACTGGACTAAATGCCGATCCAAAATACGTGCAGCTGACGGTGGAGAACCTTGGTCGATACACTGGTTTCAAGTTCAGAGAAGCACGAAACTACGCAGCCCTGATGCAGTCAATGTCCGATTTCGTCGAGCTATCGGGTGCGCTCCGCACGTTGAGCGTTGACCTCACGAAAATCGCTAACGATCTTCGCCTGATGAGCTCTGGTCCCGTGACTGGAATTGGAGAAATCATTCTTCCCGCGGTTCAACCAGGCTCTTCGATAATGCCGGGGAAAGTGAACCCGGTGATAGCGGAAATGGTGAATATGGTCTGCTTTGAGGTCATCGGCAATGACTTGACAATAACGATGGCAGCCCAGGCAGGGCAATTCGAGCTTAATGTGATGATGCCCGTAATCGCATACGACTTAACACAGTCGCTAGTCATTCTGACGAACGCGATTCGCAGTTTCACAGACCGGCTTGTTAAGGGAATTAGGGCAAATGAGGAGCGCTCTCGAGGCCTACTCGAGAAGAGCGCGGGAATCGCTCTTGCTTTGAACCCTTTCATAGGTTATGACAAGGCTGCGGAGGTCGCCAAGGAGGCTTTGAAAAGAGGCGTTCCGCTGCGTGATGTGGTGCTTGAGAAGAAGCTCCTGACAGAGAAGGAGTTGGACGAAATCCTGGATCCTTACGCGATGACTACGGCTGGTGTTCACGGGAAGAAAGGGGTAGCGGAGAAGAAGAGGTCAGGCTAGAGATTCGAAGAGTGGAGTCACGTCTCTCTGAAAGATGTCCTGTTTGACTAGTGGGACCTCTTTGTAGGCGGGCATTCGGTTAGCGATCATGTCCTCGAACGTTGGTTGCTCGATTCGGTAGAATAGTCCGATAGGTATCGTGTCGCCCCATTCGAAGGATCGAGTTATCGCCTGTACCTTCTTCTGGTTTATCTCATTCACATCGGTGGGATCCTTGACGACTCCATCATAGCCGGTATCCTCGAGCTTGTAGAGTCTGGGTGCTTTTGTCGGTAGGTCCGTGCCGGAATACCATTCCTTTGTGTTAATGTCGTTGTACGTCGGGCAGGTCTGCAGGACATCGACCAAGGCGCTGCCTTTGTGCAGGATGGCTGCCTTCAGTGTCTCTTTGAGGTGCCTGACGTCAAGTGCGTAGCTTCTGGCGACAAACGTGTAGCCTGCACTGATTGCAGTGGCCAAGGGGTTAATTCCCTCCACGATTGCCGCATCTGGCATGGATTTTGTCTTGAGACCCTTGGGCAGGGTTGGTGAAGCTTGGCCCTTTGTGAGCCCATAAACACCGTTATTGTAAACTACGTAAGTGAAGTCGAGGTTGCGTCGGCCGGTGTGGACAAAGTGACCCGCTCCGATTCCGTAGCCATCTCCATCCCCTCCGACAGCCACGACCGTTAGGGCGTTGTTTGCGAGTCTTGCTCCTGTTGCTATTGGTAGCACGCGGCCGTGAAGCGTGTGAAATCCATATGTGCTGACGAAGTGCGACGTCTTTCCTGAGCAGCCTATGCCGGAGAATATGGCTACTTGATGTGGCTCCAGCTTAAGCTCAAACAGTGCCATTTGCACAGCAGTTAGAATGCCGAAATCACCGCAACCTGGGCACCAGTCGTTGTGCACCTTGGTTCTGAAGTCTTTGAGTTCAAGCATGTGCCATCACAACCTCTTTCACGCCGTTCTTAATCGCTTCCTTTACTCCCTCGTATACTTCGTTCTGTGAGAACGGTCGTCCGTTGTACTTGAGTACTTTGTAGTCCATAGCTATCCCGGTGTGTTCACGAATCAGTCCCCCGAGTTGGCCGGAGTAGTTGTTCTCAATCAGGACTTTTCTCTTGGCATTCGAGAGGTGCTTCGTTACTAGTTCCGTTGGGAATGGACTCATGTATCTGATTTGGAGGAAGTTGCATCTAATTCCGTCACCTTCCAAATCCTGCATCCCGTCTATGATGGCTCCCTTCGTGGAACCCCATCCGACCATTGCTACATCAGCCTTCTCCGGCCCGAAAAAGCCAACTTTCTTACTGTCTGGGATCGCTTCGTTTGCGAGCTGAAGTTTGCGCATTCGCTTTTGCATCATCTTGATTCTGATTTCAGAGTTTTCGCTAATGTGCCCAAGTTCATCGTGCTCGTCGCCAGTTGTGTGGAAGATTCCTCCTTTCGTTCCCGGGACGGTTCGGGGTGAGATACCTAGCGGGGTGAATTCGTACCGCTTGTACATCGGCTTTCCTGCCAAGTCGGATTCGCTCAAAATCTGGCCGCGATCAATCTTGAGGTCACGGGAGTCAAGTATGGGAACTGTTCGATAGCTCGACGCCAGGAACTTGTCTATTAGTACAATGACGGGCATCTGAAATCTTTCTGCGTAGTTGAATGCGTCGAAGGTGTCATGGAAGCATTCCGAAACATCCCCCGGCGCGACTGCCATTCTGGGGAACTCCCCGTGACCAGCGTGGAGCACGAATTGCAGGTCGCCCTGCTCGGTGCGGGTTGGTAAGCCGGTTGATGGTCCTGCACGTTGATACAGTATGATTACCGGGCCTGGAGCTTCAGTGTGCCCAGCCCAACCTAACCCCTCGGCCATCAAACTGAATCCTGGACCTGAGGTTGATGTTGCTGCTCGAACCCCTGCATGTGCTGCACCAGTCGCCATCAGCACGGCCGAAATTTCGTCTTCAGTCTGAACTACGACTATGTTGTAGTCCTTCTGATGGTTCTCAAGATATTCGCTTTCATCTGTCGCGGGCGTAATTGGATAGTATGTTTGGAACGCGCATCCTGCTTTGAACTTGGCGATTCCTACTGCCTGGACTCCTCTGATTACCATTCGTTTTTCTTTTGAGGGGATCGGATGTAGCTTGTATGGGAAACTGTCATGGTATGTGTTCCTCATGTAGTCGTATCCATGGCGGGCAGCCTTCACGTTGAGTTCACCAAGTGCTGCCTTTCTTCCTGTGAAGCCTTCCTTGACTGCTTCGGCAATCTGTTCAAAGCTGTAATCGATGAGCGCTATCGACGCACCGAAGGCAACCGTGTTCGCCATAACCTGGTACTTGCTTAGTTCCTTGTCATGGCCTGTCTCTTTCAAAGCGCCTACTAGAACATCCATGTATGGAACGGGATACAGATTCACATCGGGGCGCCCTAGGTCGTCAGGTTTCAGTTTCAGGGCAGCGTCGTAGATTATTGCCCCACCTGGGCTTACCTCGTTTCGGTGCCCATTGTGAGTGGGGTACTCCTTGTGCAAGTCCCCGAGCAACGTTTCCTTGTCAAGTGCGATTAGGACATCGATCCAGTCAACATGAGATTGGACATCTCTCTCCGAGGCTCGCACACGGTAGTAGCTGTGCTCTCCTTTGATGTTTGAATGGTACTCAATGTTGGCGAAGACATGGAGCCCCCCTCGAGCGCAGGCTTTGGCGAACGTTTCTGCCACTGAATTGATTCCGCTACCTTGTGGACCCCCGATTACCCAAGTTAGGCTGTTTTCCTCAGTCAGATTTCATACCTTCCGACGCATTGGCTTTGTTTTCTGCGCTATTAGGTTTGCGAGGTCTAAAACTTCTCCTCCAAGCCTTTGGACAAGCATCGTTTGAGCCCAATACGACATACAAGACCTCATCAGCCGCTTGCTAGCCCTCACCCACAAGTAGCAGATGCACTTCACGACGCGAGCGCGGCCCGTCAAGCTCGACCAGGAAGATACTCTGCCATGTCCCGCGGACGAGCCTACCATTGTTGATTGGAAAGGCTCTTGAGTGGCCAAGAAATGCCGCAGCAAGATGAGCGTCCGCGTTATCGTCAATCGCATTGTGAGCGTAATTCGAGGAACTCGGAAAGAGATTTTCGATCTTGGCTAGCAGATCTCGAACGAGACCCTGCTCGTTCTCATTCGCTATAATGGCGGCAGTAGCATGCGGGGCACTTATCATGCACAAACCGTTTCTAACGCGGTTTTCGTTGACAAAGTCTACAACCTCATCTGTGATGTCGATGAGCTCTCTTCTGCTTGACGAGGTAAGCGTTAGGGCCTTACTCACTACGACCATTCAGCCGCACCACTGTCTATGCACAGTGATGCGAGGATGAGAAAGAAAAAGAGATTGAAATGGGGAATGGAGGGGGGAGAATCTAGATTCGTGTTTCCTGGGTTGCTAGCGACGGCAGCTCTGGGAATCGTTCTTTCATCTTCTGCTCCGCGACAGTATTTGCTTCTTGCAGGATATGTTGTGACTCTGTGCTGCTGGCTGAGACATCGAATGAGGTTTCCGTAGCTTCTCCGACTTCAACAGCCAGACCCTCAAGCGTATCATTGACTTCAGCGAGCTCAAGCGAGACTTCCGGCATTACTCCTTCTAGTTGGGTCTTTAGGGTCCTTACAACACTTGCCACTGGCATCATTGTGGCCGCCATGTCACCGAACTCGTGCACCGTTTCCAGTCGAAGAGTTATTTGTTCGAGGGCGAGTTCACTGTGAAGCACTACCTTCGCCATTTTCCGTAGTTCGGCGCATTCATTGGCATACATTGAGGCGAGTTGGGTGTTCTTCCCTTGAATTGCTAGTACGCACTTGCCGTAGAGAGCTTGGTCGCGTTGTTGCATGTGGTATGAAGTTCTTTCCAGCTTTCTTTGTTGTATTTTGAGTTTGAAGAGGCATTCGTTGACGCGCTGTCTCATCGGTGTCGGACGTATGCTCTCCATGAAGCGTTTTGTCCATGAATTCTTTTCTCTAAACATTCTATCTATCCCCCCTTATTGATCGATCCGTTTTTACCGTCTCGATTGTGTTCACTTTCATATTCGCTGGCCAGAACCTTCAGGAAGTTACAGAGCCTCCCTTCATCGAACGTACGTATGATGGAACCCGTGTACTCGATTTTGAGATCGAGTGACCGAAGCTTCGACATTAATTTCTCAATTTCCGACTTGTTCTTCCCTACAAGAAAGACGATGCTCTCTGGCTCACCCAAAGAACTGACTACTTTAACTGTCTGCGGAATCGCCGTTATCTTCTCGATGATGTCGCCTCTCTCGGTGTCGCGTGGGAATGAGGCACCCACCAGGATTTGCTCGGCGACGCCCAATTTTTCCAAGTCGAGTCCAGTTGTGTATTCTTTGATAACGCCGGACTTCTCGAGCTTGTTTACCCGATAAGCCACGACGTTTGGGTGGAGGCTTAGTTTGCGGCCAATCTCTGCGTAGGAGGATTTAGCATTTTCAGCAAGTTCTGCCAGGATCTTGAAATCGGTTGCATCTAACATTTCACATGACCTCACAAAGCTTTGTACGTTTCAAACCACTTGTCATACAGAGTCAGCATTTGGGGCGAGACGCTAGGTTTCCGCTTTCTGAGGACGTCCTTGAAATCGTCCATGGCGATTGCTCGTGCCTGCCCCTGCGTCTTCGAATGATTGCCCTCGAAGAACTCACGTACCACCTTCGTTTGCGCACCCTGAAAGATGTCTCTGAAGTCACTGCCGGAATATCCCTCAGTCTTCTCGACGAGCAACGTACGATCCACGTCACTCGCTAATTTCAGGTTCTTTGCGTAGATCTCATACAGCTCTTGTCTTGATTCTGCGGTTGGTAGCGGAACGTAGATCCTCTTTTGGAAGCGGCGGATGAAGGGTTCGTCGAGTGCCCATGGTTTATTGGTTGCGCCTATAACGTATACGTGAGTTTGACGTTTCTTGTCTAGAACATTGTCCATTTCTTTCAGGAATTGGTTTCGTGTTCGGACTTCCCCGCCTACCTCATCTCCTCTGATTCCGACCAAGGAGTCTACTTCGTCGATGAATATGATGACGGGTTTACCAACCTCGGCTGCTTGGCGGGCGGAGCTGAAGAGTTCTGCAACATTCTTCTCGGATTCGCCGAGCCATTTCGACATAATGGACGCCGCGTCAACGCTGTAGAACACGGCGTAAATCTCGGTGGCGATCGCTGCTGCGAGCAGCGTCTTGCCGCATCCAGGTGGGCCGAAGAACAGGATACCCCTAGGCCATCCTAGGGGGAAAAGATCTGGGCGTTTGACAGGGAAAACAATGGATTCCTCTATGGCCTTCTTAGCATCGCGCAGGTCAGCGATTTCATTCCACTTGACATTTGGTTTCTCAGTCAGAACCAGTTGCTCCAGTCGTGCGGGTTGTCTTGGAGTGTGGTCACTTTCTTCGAATCGGCCGTTCTGTTCTTTGAGTAGCCTGATTCGCTGTTTGCAGTTCTCGATTTGTTGCATGTAGAGTTTGTTTTGCGGTGCCTCGGGGTAGAGTGCGCACAGCTTGAGCAGTATCTCAACGGTACGCTCGTAGCGTGAGATTGCGTTGCTCTTGGAGCCTTGTCTGTCGAACTGTATTGCTTCGTTGGCGAATCTCACTGCCATCTGCTCAAGTTCTTCCGAGGCCGACATTTGCAAAGAAAGTCACCTATGGTGAGTTACTATTACTCGATCACGATCTTGCCGGTCTCACGTAGACGTTCGAGCACAGTTTGGATTGCCTCAGGAGACGTGCCCAAGTCTTTGGCGCATGTGTGAATGCTCATCTGGCCTTCGTGCTGCCTCGCGTATTGGTACACCTGCTCTTGTAGGCCTCCGTTAAATTTTCCTGAAGTGGTGGTTACCTCGGTGATCGGGACAGCCCCAGTGGTCGGCATTTCGAGTGATGGCAGGTCTGGGAAATGGTCCCGGAGTCTCTGTTCCGCGATTAGTCCTGTCTCCTCTAGGACTTTCTTTGCTTCATTGTCTGTTGCTTCGATGGGTAGGTCCGTTGTCATAACTTCCGTAGTGGTTTCGCTAGTTAGGTCCGCTAGGGTATCGTTCACTTCTTCAAGCTCAGTAGCGACTTGCGGTACGATTCCAGCTATCTTCGACGTTGTTTCCTTAACGATGCTCATGACCGGTGCCATTTGCACCATGATGTTGCCGAATTCTTCGACCGTTTCCAGTCTTAGGATGACCTTTTCAAGGGCGAGCTGGCTTCCGAGGACCACTTTCGCTATTTTTCTAATTTCGGCGGACTCATTCGCGTAGATCTTCGCGTGGGCCAGGTCTTTCGATACTTGAGCTCCAATGCACCTTTGGAAGAGTTCTCGGTCGCGCTGTTGAAGTCTTGAATACATGTGGTCGAGTTTTTCGAGTTGGGACTGCAGTCTGAACGACGCGTGGGCAATGCGTTCTTTTAGTGGCTCTGGATGGAGTCTGTCCTCAACTCTTCGTATGAATGAGAATGCGCCCACGTCTCCCTCACGTTTCGAGAGGCTCTTTCATCCTGATTACGACTACATCGGGGACGCTTTTGGCGGGGGCCAAGGACGGTTGTGGTTTCGGTGTCTCCAGGATATCGATTGCTTGAAGGAATTCGCGCGTGTTGTCGACGTCTTTTCTCTCTTTTCGAGCGAGCTCAAGACCTGTTCGGATAGATTCGGTGACAACGTGGTAGGTTTGCTCGTCAATTTCCGAAGCTGTGTAGAGCATCTTGTTGTTTGTTAGAGCGGCTTGCAAATCCTTGATTTGTTGTTCTAGCTTTTCCTCAACCTGCTTCAGTGCGTCGAGAAGTGTATCGCGCTTTTGGTTAATTTCCTTGTTGAGGTCTTCGTAGTTGCCTCGGAGTTGGTTGTATTCGAGTTGGTCGATGTCTCCGTCTTTGAAGAGTAGATCGAGTGCTTGTGTTCTTCGCTTTATTATGTCATGTTCCTTTCTCATGTCCTCGGCTTCAACCCGCCAAGTCTGGAGAAGAACGGGATGTCCGTCGATGATTCGGACGAAGCTGATGGGATATTGATCGACTTCACCGTTGTTTCGCGCCACTTGAATAGCCGTGACTTCGTCTCTTACGTCGGCCGTGAGGCCGACAAATTTGCCGGCAGGGCGGCCCATTGAGTCTTCAATGGTTTTGCCAAGGTGTTTGCCAATTTCCTCAACGGTGACGGTCAAGTTCCTCAGATAGCCCTCCTAGTGTGAGAAGCTTGCTTCGCCAGTACGTTGAGGTGAGCTGGCTAGGCTACTGGCGGGTAGGTCTGGGAATCGGTCTTTCATGTGCTGATCGGCGATGGCATTGGCTTCAGACATGATTCTCGACGCTTCGGCGCTCGATGTCTCTGTGTCGTAGGTGGCTCCGGTTGCCTCTCCTGCTTCCATGACGAAATTGTTGAGTACATCTCCGATCTGACTGAGCTCAAAGCCTACTTCGGGTATCACTCCCGATATCTGGTTCTTTATGGAATGGACGACGCTGGCCACTGGGGCCATCATTCTAGCCACGTCGCCGAATTCTTCTATGGTTTCGAGTCTCAGGGAGACCTGCTCTAAGGCAAGTTGGCATTGGAGGGTCACTTTGGCCATCTTGCGCACTTCTGCGCACTCATTCGCGTACATTGCTGCACGTGCTGTGTCGTGTGACATCTGGGAATTGACACATTTAGAGAAGATATCCTTGTCATGTTGCTGCATTCGCGTTGCTGCGGACTCAAGCTTGTTCTGTTGGACTCTAAGACGGTACAGTGCTGCTGAAAGCTGCTCTTTGACTGGCGGTTTGTGATGGAATTTGGAGCTGACTCGCGAGATTACCGGTTCGTTCGATTCTCTCTCCCAATCCTTAAGGAATCCGTGATTCAAGTTACTGATCTCCTTTTGTGCTTACAACAAATCGGGCTGACTGTTCTCCGTAGAAGAACGAACACTATTCAAATTTCGTGAAAGAAAGCTGTCAAGAATCGGTGAGCCACCGAAATTAGTTTCTCATAATCGACTTGTACGAACTCAGATCAGCAACCATTCTGATTTCACACAGAATAGCAGTCAAGCCAGAATCTGTATGGAACAACCTGTGTCGGCCACAATTGACTACGAAGCAACAAGCCGATTTGGGGAATCCACAAGTATGTGCCGAGCTGGTTTTGCGACGCCAAAACCAAGGAGGTTAAGGAAAAGTGGGGTTCTCGCAGGAGTGCTGGGGTTGATCCTGCGGCAGGTTCAGCCGGTCTTCTCCACTTTTATTTCAATCGTTGAGACGTTTCTTATGTCGCTCCCTTCTCCGAGCACTTGGGTTCCGATGCTGATTTCTCTGATGGCCAGTTTACCGGCGAAAAATCTTCTTCGTACGACCTCTACGACGTCGACGGCTGTGCTGATTGACCTTCCCCGTGCCTTTACGGTCAGTACTTTTGCTCCAGATTGGAAGTGCATCATAACCGCCGTCGCGTAAGCCATTATAGGTTTCTTGCCGATCAGAATTGTATCGGGCGGAATGGGTTCTCTTGGTCTTGCTGGGGGTCGTTGTGTGGATGGAGCGCTCCTCTCTTCTTGAGCCACGCGTATGTCACCTCCTAGTTTGACACTGAGCCTCGTAAATTCGACCGCTGATCGATGCCCTTGCTGGTCGTTGGTTAGATTCGGAAGTTCGTATTTTTGATTTCGGTTTGCTTGAGGATCGGTTCTGGGGTACGTCAACGTACCGAAGAAGGGTTTCTTGGCGGATTAAGAGGGAATGACCTTGAATGGAAACATAAGGTAGAACCAGACAAGAACGACCGAGAGATAGAATATTACAACAACTTTTGGCGGGTTTTGATCCGCAACCATATGGGCGACTCCCCCGGCTACTGCTGGCATCGGAAGAAGGAAGTAGAACAGGTAAGTCACCCTATGGGCGAAAATGACTGCAGGCAAGTATGGAAGGTACGAGGCCGCGAACCATACCAGCACGAATAGCGAGAAATCATCCTGCCGATCGAAGTAGCTGTAAGCCGAGTAGAGCATTGCCGGTATAGTCAGATACAGAATTGTTGGATTCATCATCCCCCAAAAGGCAACTGAATCGTATTTTGTCACAGAGCTACCGCCACTAACTTGGACGTTGACAATTAGGTAGGGGATTTGTATCTGATTGATGAGCCACTGCCAGGGGCAACTGATGATGCCGTTTGGGCATGAGGAAACGAGCCCTCCCGAATAGGTGAGCATGAACTGTATGTGCTCAAATGGATTCGAGTAGCCAACCCACAAACGATCGAGCACAGCTAATATCAAGAGAAATGATACGACAAACGTAATCAGATATTTCTCAAACCATGAGAAAATTGGGTTCCAAACGTTCTTCATGTCATGACGGCCGAGCAATCTCATCGTGTGAACGACCACGATAATGGCGAAGCCTGCCAAACCTGGTAGCTTGGTCAATGTAGCAAGAGACATACCGAGTGCGCTTAGGTACGAGTGCCCTGAAAAGTACCAATAGAAACCTAGCAGCATAAAGGTCAAAGTGAAGATGTCTAGGATCGCTATTCGACTTTGAACAAATATGAGAGTGTCAAAAGAAAACAGAAAAGTCGCGATCAATGGGACAGCTTTGAACTTCGCGATCTTTTTCATGAGCAAGTAGAAAATTAGGACGCTGAGTGCACCGAAGATTACGCTGGGAATACGCCAACCGTAACCATTGTCGCCGAGAAAATACATCGATAGAGCAATGAGGAGCTTAGCAAGAGGCGGGTGTTCGTGATTGGGGTCTAAGCCTGGCACTGCATTTGGATAAGGCGGTTGTCCACTTGATCCGAGGCTCTGCGGAAGGCCAAGGATTACGCGGGCGACGTTCACGTAATACCATTCATCGAAAATAAGTGATCCTTGGGGTTTGTCCAACCATATCAATCGGAGGACAATGCCAACAATAAACAGAATTAGGAAGAGCTTGTCGTAGAGGTTGTGGAAGCTTAGGTCGGGATTGAAAAACCGGTTAAAGCGCCAGGTTTGACCTGAAAGCTTCTTGCTCAACTAGTGCTTACATCCTTTCGCTTACTCTAATCCCAAGCAGCTCCATACAATTGCGCAAAACGATCTGCACTGCTCTAACTAGGATTGCTCTCGCGTTCTTAACTTGCTCGTCAGAGTGAATGACGTCAACTTTCTCGTAGTATTCATGGAATTTTTCTGCAAGTGAGTTAGCGTAGTTTGCGACCTCTTCGGGTTTGAGTTGGTCTGCTGCCTCAGCGAAAACTTCTGGCATTTGTCCAATCTTGAAGATGAGAAGTCGCTCCAGTGGATGAGATAGGAGGGAACAGTCCGCATCATCTGGTACTCTTTCCAGCTTTCTGAGAATGCTGCCTGCTCGCGTGTAGGCGTAGTTGACGAATGGGGAGCTATTTTGTTCCAAGCTGAGTACTCGGTCCCACGTGAAGGTCAAGTTCTTCACGCTGTTTAGGTTGAGCATTGCGAACTTTATGGCGCCTAGGGCGACTGCGCGGGTAACTTGCTCGGATTCCTCTTTGCCGAGTTCTTCTTTCCTATCCGCCATTGTCTCTTCGACCTTTTTCATCGCCTGTTCTATGACCGCGTCCAAGGCCACGTAGCGTGCTCGTCGCTTGGACATTTTCATTCCTGGCAGTTCAACAAGCCCGTAAGCGTAATGCACCAGATTCCTGGCAGCTTCCCGTTCTCCCAGCGCATACAAGGCGAGGCGTATCTGGAGTTGTGGGAGTGTCTGCTCGGAGGCAATTACATTGATGACCCTGTCGGAGTCGATGAACTTAGCGATTGTATACGCTATGTCACGTGTGGGATAGAGTGTAGTTCCATCGCTTCGGGCGAGAGTGAGCGAGGGGACTTCATAATTCGGTGAAAGATGGAATTCCTCGCGAAGGGAATATGCCTCTACTATTGCGTTCACATCAAGCGAAGCCGAGAGACCGTCGGTCTTGACGAAGGGCAATTTCAACAGTCTGCTGAGAGTCTTTTGAACTTGACCATCCCAAAGCAGCTCACTCTCCCAGTCCCAAGTGTCAAATTCAATTTCCATTGCTGTGAGGGTTGCCTTCATGCCATGAAGGCAAACGTTGGATACCTCTCTGACAAGGGTTGCAGCTTCCTTCTCGCTTCTTTCGTAGTTACGTCCGATCTCCTGAATGTCCTTTTCAGGATCAGGCTGCGCTCGGACGGCCTCGACGACACGCTGAAACAGCTGCTTATCTGAGGTTTCAAGTTCCGCGGCTATTCCGACCCATTCGTCGAGATCGCGCTGTAGCTCAAGCCTTCTGTCTGAGTTTGCGGGTTCGTCGATCAACTGCTTGAGCTTCTTCTTGGTTGTTTCGACTTGGAGTGCGCAGTTTGTGCAGGCGTATAGTCTGCCGAACCAATGATCGACCTTACCTTCAGGTTTTGGCTTGTTCAATAGCCTGTAGCCGTACGCGAGTATCGAGACCTGTCTCCCAACGTCATCAACATAGAAACGCCTGTTGACAAGGTGGCCTCTGGCTTTGAGTAGGCGGGCCAAAGCATCGCCGAGGATGGAGTTTCTTGCATGTGCCATTGTCAGAGGACCGCTAGGGTTGGCACTTGTGTGCTCCACGGAGACCTTCAGAGGTGTCGTGGTTTTCAGGTTGCCATAGGCTTCATTCTCGCGAACAGCGGCATCAAGTATGCTGCTTCCCGCGACCGCATAGTTGAGTCTGAAGTTGATGTAGCCTGAGACAACGTCAATTGACGCAATCAAAGTGGCAGTCTTTGTATCGATTGCTTTTTTGATCTTTTCCGCCACTTCTCCCGGGGTTAGTCGGAGCTGTCTGGCGATCTCGTGGCCGACGGAGGATGATAGTTCTCCGAATTCCATGTTGGAGGGGATGGTGAGACGAGGAAGCTTGCTGGTCCAGTCGGGATATGATTTCTTGAGCGCATCTTCTAGGGCTTTCTCACATTGGTGTTTGAATTCCTGAAGAGCGTCGGTCAATGTGCTCGGTTTTCCGATTTCTGAATCCTTCGTGCTAATCGCCTAGTCGGTTCTTAAAGTTGGTTCAAGCAGCAACAACTGCGAAACCTCGTCCACATTCCTCGCGAAAAACCGCGTTAAGAAGCGAGAAACGAAATGGTGGAGTGTCCACGCTTATACCTGTAAACTGTTTCTTGGTTTGTTGGGCGGGTAGCCTAGTCAGGATTAGGGCACAGGCCTCCGGAGCCTGCGGTCGGGGGTTCAAATCCCTC
>Ga0209619_10000095_pt1 | contig 49426 bp, 47 predicted proteins | sample Rifsed16ft3_FD_184011 | JGI IMG/M metagenome (GOLD analysis project Ga0209619, IMG submission 184011) | Soil microbial communities from Rifle, Colorado, USA - sediment 16ft 3 (version 2) | ecosystem: Environmental > Terrestrial > Deep subsurface > Rock core/Sediment | place: Rifle, Colorado... | reverse complement strand
GACCGCGAGCCGCTGGCATTCTACACCCACCTGCCGTTCTGCGCACACCGCTGCGGCTTCTGTGGGTGCCACGCGATCGTCTCGCCCCACGGGAAGAGAGTCTCGGAGCCATACCTGCGGCGCCTGAAGCGCGAGACCGAGATGGTGGCGCGCCTGCTGGGGCGTAGGCGTCGGGTGACGCAGTACCAGTGGGGTGGTGGGACGCCCACCTACCTCACACCGGAACAGATCGTCGATCTGTTCGGGCACTTCGCCTCGCTGTTTCAGTTCGAGCCGGGAGCGGAGATCGCGGTGGAGGTGGATCCCCGGGTGACGACCATCGCGCACCTGGGAGCCCTGAGCGCCTTGGGGTTCAACCGCCTTTCCGCCGGGGTGCAGGATTTGGACCGCGAGGTGCAGGAGATCATCGGCCGCATACAGCCCCTGGAGCAAACCGCGGAGCTGGTGAGCGCGGCACGGCGCCTGGGGTTCGCGGGCGGCATCAACGTCGACCTCATCTACGGGCTGCCGGGCCAACGGGTTGAGTCTTTTGCCGCCACCGCGCGCGCGGTGGTGGCGTTGGGCGCCGACCGCGTGGCGATTTACTCGTTCGCCTACGTGCCCTGGCTCAAGGGCCACCAGCGCGCGTTACCCGCCGACCGACTCCCGCAACGCGAGCGGAAGCTCGAACTCCTCATGGCGGCACGCAGCGTGTTCCTGGACGCGGGCTACGTGGGCATCGGCATGGACCACTTCGCCAAGCCGGGTGACGAGCTGGCGCTGGCGCTCGAAAACGGCACCTTGCACCGCAACTTCATGGGTTACACCACCCGGCGCGCCGGCGATCTCTTAGGGCTAGGCGTATCCGCCATCGGCAGCATCGCCGGAGCCTACGCCCAGAGCCACAAGAAGCTGTCGCGCTACTACGCCGCCGTGGACCACGGCACCCTGGCGACCGAGCGCGGGTACGTGCTGTCCGACGACGACCGGATCCGCGGCGAGGTCATCCTGTCGCTCATGTGCCGCTTTGAAGTGGACCTGGACCAGATCGCGCCGCGTCCGTCCTTCGCCGATGCCCTGCGGAAGCTCCAGCCGCTCGCCGACGACGGGCTGGTCGAGATCCGCGGGGGGCGCATCAGCGCTACCCCGCTGGGTCGCGTGTTTGTCCGCAACGTCGCGATGTGCTTCGACGCCCATCTTGCCAGGACCGAGCGCCGGCCGGCGCCGACCTTCTCACGCACCGTATGACGCATCCGCCCACCGGGATCCTCGCCCTCAATCTGGGGGGCCCAAGGAACCTGGACGACGTGCGCCCCTTCCTCACCCGCCTGTTCGCCGACCGGGAGATCATCCGCCTGCCGGGCGGCGCGCTGGGCCAGCGGCTCCTGGCCGGGCTGATCGTGCGCGCGCGGCTCAAGAGCGTGCAACGCAACTACGCGTCCATCGGCGGCGGCTCGCCCATCTACCGGCACACCGCCGCTCAGCTCGACGGCGCAGCCCGGCGCCTCGCCGCCCGCCTGGGGCGCGGGTTCCGGACCTACGTCGCGTTCCGGTACTCCGAACCGACCAGCGACGACGCGCTCCGCGCCATGGCCGCCGACGGCATCCACGAGGTCGTGGTACTGACCTTGTACCCCCACTACTCGACGGCCACCACTGGATCCAGCCTGCGCGAGCTGGACCGGGCCTTGCATCGCACCGGTCTTGCGCGGCGCTTTCGGTTCCGCGTGGTGGATCGGTGGTACGACCACCCAGGGTACATCGACGCACTCACCCGGCGGGTGCGGGACGCGCTCGACACCTGGCCCCAAGACCGGCGGCACCGCGTGGTGCTGCTCTTCAGCGCGCACAGCCTCCCGATGTCGTTCGTGGAGGAGGGAGACCCTTACCCGGCCCACGTGGCGGCGACGGTGAGCGCCGTCATTCGGCGGCTAGGCGCCGACGCGCCCGCCCGCTGCCAGCTTGGCTACCAGAGCCAGACCGGGCCGGTCCGCTGGCTCGGGCCCCGCTCCGAGCACGTCCTCAGGGACCTCGGCCGGGCCGGTGCCCGCGAGGTCCTGCTGGTACCGGTCTCCTTCGTGTCGGATCACATCGAAACGCTGTACGAGGTGGACCAGCTCTTCGCGGACGCCGCGCGGCGCGCCGGTATCACGACCTTCCGCCGCACCCGCTCGCTGAATGACGACCCCGGGTTCCTGGACGCGCTGGCCGACATCGTGGCCGGCGCGCTCGATGCGCCCGCGAGCGAGGAGGTGGCGCTGTGCGCATCGGCGTAATCGGCGCCGGCCCGTCCGGCCTCGCGGTCGCCTGGGAGATCGTCTCGCGCGCCCGCGCGCGCGAGCTCGACGTTCAGGTGGACGTGTACGAACGCGCCACGCGGGCCGGCGGCAACGTCTGGACCGACCTGGTGGATGGGTACCGCGTGGAGCAGGGGCCCGAGGGTTTCCTGGATTCGGCGCCGCGCACCATCGAGTTCGCGACCGAGCTGGGGCTGGCCGACCGCCTGGTGTCCGCGGCCGACGCGGCGCGCCACCGGTTCCTGTACGTCAATGGACGCCTCCATCCCGTCCCCGCCGGCCCTCTGGCGTTGCTACGGAGCGGCATTCTCTCGGTACCCGGTCGGCTCCGCGTCTTCGCGGAGCCGCTTCGGCCGGCCGGCACCGAGGACGATGAAAGCGTGTTGTCCTTCGCTACCCGCCGAATGGGTGGTGAAGCGGCCCGGCGGCTGGTGGGCGCCATGGTGGCGGGGATTCATGCCGGCGACCCCGCGATGCTCAGCATGCCCGCCGCGTTCCCGGAGCTCGCGGCGATGGAGCGCGCGCACGGCTCGCTGACGCGCGCGCTGGTGGCGACGCGACGCGAGGCGCGGAGAACCAAGCGCCGGGCCGGCGGGCCGGCGGGCCCCGCCGGAAGACTCACCTCCCTCGCCGGCGGCCTGCGCGACCTGATCCAAGCGCTGGTGCGGGAGCTGGGCCCCCGGGTCCATCTGGGCGCCGAGGCGCGCGAGGCGCGATGGACGGGCGACGGGTGGCGCGTCGCCATCGGGGGGAAGGACGAGGTGTTCGACCGGCTGGTCGTCACCACTCCGCCATGGCACGCCGCAGCGTTGCTGGAGGACGTCGATCTTGAGCTCGCGACCCCGCTGCACGATATCCTCTGGGCGCCGGTCACGGTGGTGGCGCTGGGGTTCGCGGCGTCCGAGCTGCACAACGTGAATCTCGATGGCTTCGGGTTCCTGGTCCCGGCGGGCCAGGGAGTTCGGCTGCTGGGCTGCCTGTGGTCTTCGTCGATCTTCCCGGGTCGAGCGCCCCAGGGGCGGGTGTTGCTTCGCGCGCTGGTGGGAGGAGCGCGAGATCCCGAGGCCGCCGAGTACGATGACGGCGGCCTGCTCGACCTGGTGCGTTACGACCTCTCCACCACGATGGGCATCGACGCAACGCCGGAGATGATCCGGATCTACCGCCATCCGAGGGCGATCCCACAGTACACGCTGGGCCATCTCGAACGTCTCCGCGCCGTGCGCCGCCGGCTGGAGCGGCTCCCGGGTCTGCTGCTCCATGGCAACGGCTATCGCGGCGTTGCGCTGAACGACTCCATTCGGCTGGCCGGCGACGTAGCGGAGGCGGCGATGTCCGATGTCCGATAGAACCGTTGTCCGTTATCCGTTATCTGTTGTCCGTATGCGCCAAGGCGAGGACCGAGCCCCACGGACAACGGAAAACGGACGACGGATAACGCCTGAACCCGGGCATCGGATATCGCGATAGCTGCCAGTCAGCTCGCCTGGGCCTTAGAATTGAGCAATGGCGCAGTCCCCTCTCGCCGGGCGCCGCATCGTGATCACGCGCCCGGAAGCGGACGCTACCCGCCTTGCCGACCGGCTCCGCGCCCTGGGGGCAGTCCCGATCGTGGCGCCCGCGATCCGGATCCAGTTCACCGACCCCCCGGAGCTGGATACCGCGCTGGCGAACCTCGCCGGGTACCACTGGATCATCTTCACCAGTCGGAGTGGGGTCGAGGCGGTGTTTCGCCGTACCCGCTCCATCGCCGGACCCAAGGTCGCGGCGATCGGGCCGGCGACGGCGACGACGCTGCGCGCGCGCGGGGTCGAGCCGGACCTGGTCCCGGCCGAGTACCTGGCCGAGGCGATCCTCGAGGCACTTGGGGAGGTGCGTGGCCTTCGGTTCCTGCTCCCACGGGCGGACATCGCACGCGAGGCCCTGGTGGACGGCCTCGAACACCGCGGCGCCGTGGTCCACGAGATCGCGGCTTACCGGACGACGGAGCTGTCGGTGCGCCGGGCAGACTTGGGACCGGTGGATGCGGTTACCTTTACCAGTTCCTCCACAGTGCGCGGATTTCTCGCCGGCGGCCCCGTCCCCGACGGCGCGAAGGTGGTCTGCATCGGGCCGATCACGGCCCAGACTGCTCGCGAGCACGGCCTCGACGTGGCCGCCGTGGCGGAACACTACACCGAAGACGGGTTGATCGCGGCGCTCGGGGCGGCCTTCGCCCGGCGCTAGGGGAACGCGCGCATGACCAGTGAACGTCGTCAGATCGTCCGCTACTTGTTTCTCAAGTTGCTGCCCGCGTGGCGCCAGCTGGATGCGGTGGAACAGCGGGCGCAGAAGGCGGAGTTCGTCCACGCGGTCAAGCAGTTCCACGGCAAGCTGCTGCTCCGCCCCTACAGCCTCATGGGCACGCGGGGTGACTGTGACGCGATGCTGTGGCAGGTGGCCGAGGACGTGGACACGCTCCAGGCGGTCGAGACCGCCATCTTCTCCACCAAGCTCGGCGGCTACCTCACCACGCCCTACAGCTACCTCGGCGTCACCAAGCGATCCATTTACGATTTCCCGGCGCTCCCGGAGGGCGAGGACCGCACCGTGATCAGTCCGTCGGACTCGCCGTACCTGTTCGTGTACCCATTCATCAAGAAGCGGGAGTGGTACGGGCTGCCCTTCCAACAGCGCCAGGACGCCATGAACCAGCACGTGCGGATCGGGCGGAAGTATCCCTCGATCCGCATCAACACCACCTACAGCTTTGGCCTGGACGATCAGGAGTTCATCGTCGCATTCGAGGGCGACGACCCGGGCGCATTCGTGGACCTGGTGATGGAGTTGCGCGAAACCGAGGCGTCCGCCTACACCGAGCGCGACGTGCCGGTCTTTACCTGCCTCCAAATGTCCCTATGGGAGGTGCTGGACACGCTGGGCGGCGCCGCGGCGACACCCCCCGAAGCGGCAGCGCGGCGTTCTGAGGGAGACGGCTTCACCGCGGTGGCCCGCGTGAGCGAGCTGCCCGCGGGGGCCAGCAAACGGGTGTACCTCGATACCGAAGCGGTGGCCGTGTTCCACGTGGGCGGTACCTATTTCGCGGTGAGCGACCGCTGCACCCACGGCCGAGCGTCACTTAGCGAAGGGCGAGTGGTGGATGCCGACGCTTGCATCTTGGAATGTCCCTGGCACGGTGGTCGCTTCGAGCTCACGACCGGCCGCCCAACCGGCGGGCCGCCCAATGCGCCGCTCAAGACGTACCGGGTGAAGGTCTCCGGGGATCAGATTCTTGTCGGCTGAGGGCGCGTTTCTCCAGGCCTGCCGCGGCCAGGCGACGCCGTACACGCCCGTCTGGTTCATGCGGCAGGCGGGGCGGTACATGGAGGAGTACCGCGCCATCCGCGCCAAGGCTTCGCTCCTGGAGATTTGCCGGACGCCCGACCTCGCCGTCGAGGTGACGCTTCAGCCGGTGGAGCGGCTGGGCGTGGACGCAGCCATTCTCTTCGCCGACATCTTGCTGCCGTTCGAGCCGCTGGGGCTCGGCCTTTCGTTCGCCCAAGGCGAAGGACCGGTGATCGCGCACCCCATCCAGAGCCCGGCGGACGTTGCCCGTCTCCCGGAAGTGGATCCGAGTGATGGCCTGGGGTACGTGCTCGACGCCGTGCGCGCCATCCGCCGCTCACTCGACGCGCGGGTGCCGCTGATCGGCTTCGCGGGCGCGCCGTTCACGTTAGCGAGCTACGCCATTGAAGGCGGGGGATCGCGGGACTTCGTCGCCACCAAGCGCTTCATGTACAGCGAGCCGAAGGCATGGCACACGCTGCTCGACCGACTCGCGACGCTGGTCGGGCGCTACCTCGCCGCCCAGGCCAAGGCCGGCGCGCAGGCCTTGCAGCTGTTCGACAGCTGGGTGGGCTGCCTATCGCCGGACGATTACCGCCAATACGTGCAGCCCCACAGCACCACCGCGCTCTCGCTCGCGGCGGAAACCGGCGTGCCGGTGATCCACTTCGGCACGGGAACGTCCATGCTGCTGGAGTTCATGGCCCAGTCCGGTGGGGACGTAATCGGGGTGGACTGGCGCATCTCGCTCGACGTCGCGTGGAATCGCCTGCCCGGCCACGGCATCCAGGGCAATCTCGATCCCGCCGCGCTGCTGGGTCCGGTCGCCGCGCTGGAAGCCAAGGTGCGGGATGTCCTGCAACGCGCCGCCGGACGTTCCGGCCACATCTTCAACCTGGGCCACGGCGTGCTCCAGCAAACCGACCCGGAGCGCTTGCGGGCGGTGGTGGACATGGTGCACCAGTGGAGCGCGGCGGGTGCCTGACACGCCGTACGCCGTGCTCCTGGTGGCCTACGGCGCCCCGCTCTCCCTCGACGAGGTGGAGCCCTATCTCCTGGACGTGCGCGGCGGTCGCCCCACGCCCGGGGACATCGTCGAGGAGGTACGGGCACGGTACGCGGCGATCGGCGGGCGGTCGCCGCTGCTGGACCGTACCCGCGAACAGGCCGAAGCCCTGCGCCGGTGGTTTGGGAACGGGACCCCGGTGCTCGTCGGCATGCGGCACTGGCACCCCTACATCAAGGACGTGCTCGCCGATGCCGCCCAGCGCGGCATCCGCCGCGCCGTCGCGGTGGCCATGGCACCCCACTACTCGCGCATGAGCATCGGCGCCTACCAGCGGAAGGTGGACGAGGCGCGCGGACCGGTCAACGTCGCCTTTGTCCCCCAGTGGTTCGACCATCCACGGTTCCTCGACGCCATGGCCGACCGCGTGCGAGCGGCGCTCCGGCGCTTCCCTCACCACCTGCGGGATCAGGTGCCCATCATCTTCACGGCGCACTCCCTCCCCGAGCGGATCCTGGCCTGCGGGGACCCATACCCCGAACAGCTCCGCGCCAGCGTCGCGGGCGTGATGACGCGGCTGGGCGGCAACCACCCGCACCAGTTCGCCTTCCAGAGCCCGGGACGCTCCAATGAGCCGTGGCTCGGGCCGGACGCCGGAACGGTGCTGGAGCGGCTGGTCTCGACCGGGGAACGTCACGTGCTGGTCTGCCCCATCGGTTTCGTGGCCGACCACCTCGAGGTGCTGTACGACGTGGACGTGGAGTATCGGCGGCGGGCCCAGGAGCTGGGGGCCAGCCTCGAGCGCACCGACGCCCTCAATGCCCATCCGCTCCTGATCGAAGCCCTCGCCGACTTGGTCACCACCACCGCCAGGGAGCGTGGCTGGGTTCGATGAACGTCGCCATCGTGGGAGGCGGGCTGGCCGGACTGGTCGCGGCGTATGACCTGACCCGGGCCGGAGTCCGCACCACGGTCATCGAGCGCGACTCCCGGCTGGGCGGCCAGATCTGGAGCACTTGCTCGAACGGATTCCTAATTGAGCACGGCGCTGAGGGTTACGCCACCGGGCGATCTGCTGGCCATGCCCTATGCCGCGAGCTCGACATGACTGGCCGACTGGTCAGTCAGTTAGGAACGACATCCTTCGAACTGCACGACGACCGGCTCACCCCCGCACCTCCCGGCAGGGCGGCCGAGCTGGTGGGGATTCAGGCCAACCGAGCGGACTTCGGTCGGGGGATCACTTCGCTGGTTGGGGGGATGGGAGAGCTCATTGATGCACTGCGGGCGGCGCTCTCCCACCGATCGGACCTTCGACCCGGCACCCCGGCCCTGAGTATCGAGCCGCAAACCACCGGATGGGTGATCGCCACCGCGGCCGGCGACACGGTCCGGGCCGACGCCGTGGTCCTGGCGATCCCGGCGGCCGCCGCGTCGAGGCTCCTGGCCCCGCTCTGCCGGGACGCGGCGGACACGCTGGCCGCGTTCCGGGTTGTCTCCAGCGTGACCGTGTCGTTGGCGTTCGAGCGATCGGCGGTGAGGCATCCGCTCGAGGGAGCAGGATTCGTCTCTGCCGCCGGCCCTGAAGCAGACGGGTTCCGGGCCTGTACGTTCGCGTCGTCTCAATTCCCCGGGCGCGCCGCTCCAGGGTACCTGCTTCTGCGGGCGTTCTTCCGGCCGGGACCGCAGTGCCCGCTGGAAGCGGCGGACGCACGTTGGGTGGACTTCGCCCTGAACATCCTGCGGCCGGCCCTGGGGATTGGCGGGGATCCGGTGGGTGTCTGGGTTACTCGGTGGCCCGACGCTCTCCCGCGCTACGCCCCGGACCACGATGCGCAGGTATTCGCGGCCACTCGGCAGGTCAGCCGGGAAACGGCGCCGCTGGTGCTGGCCGGCGCCGCGTACCGGGGCGCGGGGGTGGCGGGCGCCATCGCATCCGCGCGGGCCGCCGCTCAACGCATCCTCCTTGCGGCCAGGGCCTGAGGTACGAGCGCGAGGCGTAGGCGCCTCTCGACCATCAAGGGACCGGCGCCTACAATTGGTGCGCTATGTTCCCTAATCTCACGGTTATCCAGCACCCCCTCATCCGCCACAAGGTCACCCTGCTCAGGGACAGGCGCACGGCGACCCGGGACTTCAAGGCGTTGGTGAACGAGATCGCCATGCTCATGGCGTACGAGGCCACCAAGGATCTGCCGCTCGAACCGGTGGAGGTCGAGACGCCGCTGGAGATGACCGACGGGGCACAGGTGGCGGGCAAGAAGCTCGCCCTGGTGCCGATCCTCCGCGCCGGCCTCGGCATGGTGGACGGCATCATGCAGCTCATCCCCGGCGCGCGGGTCGGGCACATTGGCCTCTATCGCGATCACCAGACGCTCGAGCCGGTACACTACTACTTCAAGATCCCGGGCGCCGAGCAGGACCGCCACTTCTTCGTGCTGGACCCGATGCTGGCTACCGGCGGCTCCGCGGTGCACGCCGTCACGGCTCTCAAGAACGTGGGAGCGCGCCGCATCCGGCTGCTGTGCCTGGTGGCGGCGCCGGAGGGCGTCGAGAAGATGCTGGACGCCCACGCCGACGTCCCGGTCTACGCGGCGGCCCTGGATCGGGAGCTGAACGCCAGCGGCTACATTCTCCCCGGGCTCGGCGATGCGGGCGACCGCCTCTTCGGCACCGGGTAACGAGGGCGCATGAAGCAATACCAGGTCGTGATCACCAAGCTCCAGGCCAAGGCGCGCGAGGACGAGGAGACACTGACGGATCTGTTGAATGAGCGCGCCCGGACCGGTTGGCGGTACGAATCGGCCACGCCACTCACGGCCAACCGGCTCCTCATCGTCTTCGTCCGGCAGGCGTAGTCCACCCCCTTCTCGCAACCCGCCGCCCCCGTCGCGCATCTGACTCTTGGAGGAGGCGGGCGGCGGGGGTGGAGTCACCATGACCGATTCCCCCGAGCGCCGCCACGTCGAAACCCGGCGCGCCTACACGGGCCGACTCATCAACGTGGACGTGGACACGGTCCAGGCGCCCGACGGCTCCACGCTGAAGCTGGAGCTGGTGCGTCACCCGGGTGCCGCCGCGGTGGTGCCGCTCCTGTCGGACCCGGCCGGCACTGATCCCCAGGTGCTCCTGATCCAGCAGTATCGCTATGCCGCCGGCGGGCCCATCTGGGAAGTGCCGGCCGGCGTCCTGGAGCCGGGGGAGACCCCCGAGGAGTGTGCGCGACGGGAACTGCTGGAGGAAACCGGGGCCAGGGCGGAACGGATCGAGTACTTGACCACGATCTACACAACGCCCGGCTTCACGGACGAACGCATTCACCTCTTCCTCGCGACCGGGATCACGGCCGGGGAACCCAGGCCTATGTCCGACGAGTTTCTGGTGGTGGAAGCGAAGCCCCTCTCGCGGGTTCTCGAAATGATCCGAGACCGGGTGGTGGTGGATGGGAAATCGATCGTGGCGCTTCTGTACCTGGCAGGTTTTCGGCTAGGATTGTGACAGGCTGTCATCCCGCGGGGACGGCTACCAACTGCGCCCGTTCCGACGGGCCGCCGTAATAAGTGTATGTCGGGCAACGCGTTGCTGGTCAGGTTCGTGAAGGCGTTGCCCCGGTACGGATTATGCGGTCTTCATCGCACGACCCTTGTGAGGAACGCCCTAGTGTTACCTGGGAAGTTGGAGCCACGTTGGAGCCACGAATGAAAGCCCTCGCGGAACGAGCTCAGACCCGCCCCCTCCCGGCGCCGCCGACCGGTCCGGCCCTACGAGAGCTGGACGACTCGGGCATTGTGGCCGCCTGCCTCGGCGGGCGCGCAGAGGCCTTCCAGGAGCTGGTGCAGCGCTACCAGAAGCGCCTCCTCAATTTCGTATACCGCACCATCGGCGATCGGGAGCGCGCAGAAGATCTGGTCCAGGAAGTTTTCATCCGGGTCCATCGCCACCTGCACCGCTTCGACCAGAGCAAGAAGTTCTCGACCTGGATCTACACCATCGCGTCGAACCTGGCCAAGAACGAGTTGCGCAACCGCAGCCGCAATCCCCTGGTGCTGTTCCAGGCGATGAAGAAGAACTGGGAGGCGGACCATCGGCCGCTGCAATTCGAGGATCCGCACCACCGCCCGGACGACCTGTATCGCAAGCGGCACTTGCGCCAGCTGGTCGAGTGGGCCGTCACGCAGCTCCCGGAGCATCATCGCGAGGTGTTCGTGCTGCGGGAGCTCGAGGGAAAGAGCTACGAGGAGATCGCGCAAATCACGGACTGCAACCTCGGGACCGTGAAGAGCCGCCTGAATCGGGCCCGGAACCGCTTCGCTCAGGTCATCGCACCCCACCTGGACTGAGCCCCCGCACCACCGGAACCTTCAGGTCGGGCGGGGTACTATCCACCCGGTTCTTGAGCCGGGTCCGCCATGGGCTGTTCCGACTTCCTCGCCTGGTATTCCGATTTCCGTGACGGCCTGATCACCGATCCTGGGGTCTTGGTGGAGCTGGAGCGCCACCGGCGGGTGTGCCGCCGGTGCGCCCGGTACCACCACGCGGTATCGCGAGGGGTGGACGCCTTGCGTGCTCTGGACGACATCGAGCCGTCGCCGGGGTTCCGCCGCGAGCTTCGGGCGCGCCTGGCCGCCGCCGTGCTGAGCGCGGGCCGCAACCCGACCCTCACTCCGGCCGGGGTAGCCGCGGCGGTGTTGGTGGCTGTGGCGGGCGTGTTGCTGCTGTACGAGGGCCTGGCAGCCAGGGGGTCGGCGGAGGTGGCTGGCGAGCGGCGAGCGATGCCCATCGTGGTCGCGAATCCCAGCGTCCCCTTCGTCAGCTTCACCGGTTCGGACGCCCCTCGCCCGGCAACGCTGGTGGTGCCCGCCAGTGCGTCGCATCCCGGCGCCGACGCCGCGATCTCACCGTAAACCCTCCGCGTCACGCTCTTTCTTCGCCCCCGCTACGCGGGTAAACTTGCGCGTATGGGGCAGCCCTCCACCTTCGAGTCCGTGCACCGCAGCGTGAAGCGAGGGGAGATCGCCCCGATCTACTACCTCACCGGCGACGCGGACGTTCTCAAAGACGATCTCGTGGCGATGATCGTGGACGCGGCGCTGGAGTCCACGGCGCGCGATTTCAATCTCGACGTGCGGGCGGCGGGGGACCTGGACGCGGCCGCCTTGCACACCCTGGTGGAGACGCTTCCGGTGCTGGCGGACCGGCGGGTCGTGGTGATCAGGGCCCTCGAGCAGTGGCGCAAGAACGCCCGGACCTGGGAGGCGCTTCGCCGTTATCTCGCGCGACCCTCGCCCACCACCGTGCTGATTCTGGTGCACGGCGCGGGTGAGCCGTCGGATGCCGGGCTGGCGCGCGCCGGCACGCACATCGACGTAGCCGTACCCGGGCCCGACGCGCTCCGCCGCTGGGTGGTCGCTCGGGCTCGGCGAGCGGGCATCGAGATCGACGCAGAAGCGATCGAGCACCTGGTGCGATCCGTGGGACCGGATCTCGCGCACCTGGGCACCGAGTTGGAGAAGCTCGCCGCAGCGGTCGGCGCCGGGCGGCCCGTGACGCCCGCAGAAGTGGCGCAACTGGTGGGCGTGAACCGAGGTGAAACGATCGAAGATTGGGTCGGCGCGGTGGCGGCGCGGGACGTGGTGCGGGCCCTACGGCTCACCGACGTGGTGCTGCCCCAGGCCGGGGTGACTGCGGTGCGCATGCTCATCGCGCTCGGCACCGAGCTGGTGGGGATTCGGTTGGCCCGTGCGCTGTCGGGCGGCGGCATGGCCGGGGCGCGGCTGGAACGCGCGCTGCTGGAGCAGTTGCGTCGGGTTCGGCCCGCCGGCGTCCGAGACTGGGAAGCACAGGCGCGATCCTGGGCCGCCGCCGCGCAACTCTGGACGCCGAACGAGCTGGATCAGGCCATCCGCGCCACGTACCAGGCCGATCGGGCGTTGAAATCCACCACGGTGAGCGACGACCGCGCCACGTTGCGCTCGCTCCTGCTATCGCTCGGCGCGGGAAAGGCGGCGGCGTGAGACACGCCGCCGCGCTGCTGGCGTTGGCCCTCGGCGCCGCGCCCGAGGTGCTGCGGGCGCAGCAGGACTCGCTCTTTGCGGACTCGGTCTTGAGCCAGGCGGCCCGGCTCGCCACCGAAGGCCAGACCGACTCGGCGCAGGCCCTGGTCCGCCGGCGGATCGGTGCCCTGCAACCGACCGATTCGCTGTATCCGGCCGCCTTGTACGCCGCCGGGCTGGTCGCCGGCCATGCCGACACGACGCTGACCTACTTCCGCAGGGTGAGCATCGAATACTCGCAGTCTTCCTGGGCCGCGCCGGCGCTGGTGCGACTGGCACAGTTCGCCTACGTGGCACGGGATTTCAGCACGGCCCGCGTCTCCGCGGAGCGCGTGTTGAGCGATTACCCGGTCACGCCGGTGCGCGCACAGGCCGCCTACTGGGCGGGACGGGCGCGGCTCGAGCTCAACGAGCTGGCCGCCGCGTGCGCCCTCATGCAGCAAGCCGAGACAGAGGCCGGCGCCGACGTCGAGACGGCCAACCGGGCGCGCTTCTACCTGCAGCGCTGTCGCGGCGCGGCACCCGCCCCTGCGGAGACCACCCGCGCCGCGGCAACCTTCACGGTGCAGGTCGCGGCCGTGCGGAGCGCCGCCGCCGCCGACGACCTCATGCGCCGTCTCACCCAATACGGCTACCAGCCGCAGGCCGTGCGCGAGCCGGACGGCCTGCTGAAGGTGCGGGTGGGCCGCTACCAGTCCCGCACCGAGGCCCAGCGCGTTGCCGCGGCGCTCAAGGCCAGGCTGGGGGGCAGCCCGTTCGTGGTCGAGGAGCGGCGGCCGTGAGCCGCCGCGCATCGCCCGCCGCCGCGGATACCCCGCTGATGCAGCAGTATCGCGAGATCAAAGCGCGTCACCGCGATGCCATTCTGTTTTTCCGCATGGGGGATTTCTACGAGATGTTCTATGAGGACGCGGAGCTGGCCGCGCGCGAGCTGGGGCTCACGCTCACCTCGCGCAACAACGGCGGCGCCGCCGACGTTCCGCTGGCCGGCGTCCCGGTAAAGGCGGCCTCCGAGTACCTGCACCGGCTGGTGGAACGTGGGTATAGGGTAGCCATCTGCGAGCAGGTGGAGGATCCGCGCCTCGCCCAGGGCATCGTCCGGCGCGCCGTGGTGGAGACTGTCACCCCCGGCGCTGCGCTCGATGACAACCTGCTCGAGCGCGCCCGTGACAATTTCCTCGTGGCCATCCAACCGGGCGACGCTATCGGCCTCGCGGCACTCGACATCTCGACCGGAGAGTTCCTGCTGGAGACCGTGGCGCCGGGGGATTTCGCAGCCGCGCTCCAGCGGCTCGACCCCCGGGAAGTGGTGGTGCCGCAGGGCGCCGCGGTGCCCACGCCGGAAGGCGTGCTGCGCTCGGAGCGCGAGCCGTGGGAGTTCGACGCCGCCTTTGCGGAGGAGGATCTCTCGCGGCGGTTTGGCCTGGCCGGCCTGGACGGCCTTGGGCTAGAGTCCCCGGACCGGGCCGCGCTGGGTGCCGCCGGCGCGCTGCTTCGGTACGCGAGCGAGCTCCGGCCCGCCGGCCTGCCTCAGCTGGCGCGCCCGCGGGTGGTGCGCGCGGACGCGGCGATGCCGCTGGACGAGATGACGCGCCGGAATCTGGAGCTGGTGGAACCACTCCGGCCCGGCGCGGCCGGTGGTACCCTGCTGGAGGTTTTGGATCGCACCACGACGCCGATGGGCGCCCGGCTGCTGCGGCGCTGGCTGCTCGCTCCGCTTCGGTCGCGGGACGCGATTCAGGCGCGGCATGACGCCGTGGAAGTCCTGGTCAGGGACGCCCGGGGGCGCGAGCGACTGCGTGAGGCGCTCGACGGCATGCGCGATCTGGAGCGCCTCGCCAGCCGGGCCGCGGCGCGCCGCGCCAGCCCGCGCGAGCTGGGCGCGCTACGCGACTCGCTCGCGCGCCTGCCGGACGTGGGTGGCGCCCTCGACGGGCTGGCACAACGAGAACACAGCGCCGAGCTGGAGCGGGCGGCCCACCAGCTGGACCTGCTGAGCGACCTGGCCGGGGAGCTGGCGCGGACGCTGGTGGACCATCCGCCCGCGCTGGTGGGGGAGGGAGACGCGATCCGCCCCGGCGCCGACGGAGACCTGGATGCCACGCGGGACCTGCGCGACGGCGGCAAGCGCTTCATTGCCGGCCTGCAGGCCCGGGAGCGGGAGCGGACCGGGATCGCGTCGCTGCGGATGGGCTACAACAAGGTGTTCGGCTACTACATCGAGATCACCAAGGCCCACAAGCAGGCGGTGCCGGCGGATTACGAGCGGCGGCAGACCCTGACCGGCGCCGAGCGATACGTGACCCCGGAGCTCAAGGACTACGAGGCCCGCGTCCTGGGCGCCGAGGAGCGTATCATCGCGCGCGAACGGGAACTCCTGGACCGGCTCTGCCAGCAGGTGAGCGACCGCATCGGTCGCCTCCAGCGAACCGCACGCCTGCTGGCCGAGCTCGATGTGCTGGCGGGGCTCGCCGAGGTAGCCGTCCGCGAAGCGTACGTGCGGCCGGCCATGACCGATGACTTCGGCCTGGAGTTCACGCGCTGCCGCCACCCGGTGGTGGAGCGGGTCCTGCCGCGTGGGAAGTTCATTCCCAACGATGTCCGCTTCGACGATGCGGCGCGTATCATCCTGCTCACGGGGCCTAACATGGCCGGCAAGTCCACCATTCTCCGCCAGGTGGGGGTGGCGGTGATCCTGGCCCAGATGGGCTCGTTCGTGCCGGCCGAGGCAGCCACCATCGGCGTGGTGGACCGCGTGTTCACACGGGTCGGGGCCAGCGACAACCTGGGCCGGGGGCAATCCACCTTCCTGGTGGAAATGGCCGAGACCAGCGCCATCGTGCACGGCGCCACCGAGCGGACCCTGGTGCTGCTCGATGAAATCGGCCGCGGCACGTCCACCTACGACGGCGTCGCGATCGCCTGGGCGGTCACCGAGCACCTGCACGACCGGATCGGCTGCAAGACCATTTTCGCCACGCACTACCACGAGCTGACGCAGCTTACCGAGCGCCTGCATCACGCCCGCAACTTCAACGTGGCCGTGCGGGAGGTGGGGGACCAGGTGGTGTTCCTGCACGAGCTTCGGCCCGGCGGCACCGACCGCTCCTACGGCATTCACGTCGCCCGGCTCGCGGGCCTGCCGCCCGGCGTCATCGCGCGGGCAGGGGAGATCCTGAGGTTGCTGGAGTCCGGCCACCACGTGGCCGGCTTGAAGCCGCCGGCCGCTCCCGACGCCGGCCAGCTCGCGCTGTTTGACGAGCATCCGGTCCTCGCCGACTTGCGCACGCTGGACCCCAACACCATGACGCCGCTCGAGGCGTTGACCCGCCTGGCGGAGCTCAAGCGACGGGTGGAGGAGACATGACGACCACTCTGGGCGTGGTGCTGCTGGCCCCGCTCGTCGGGGGTGGGCTGGCGCTCCTCGCCGCCTGTGGGGGCGGGCAGCCGCCCGAGCAAGCACCCGGCAACAACGCCACGCCGGCGTTTGAGCCACCCGTGGCCATCAACCCGGAGTCCCCGGTCAACTACCCGCCAGATCTGTGGGAGCAGCAAGTCGAGGGCACCGTGGTGCTGCGACTCCACCTGGACGAGCGCGGCAACGTGGTGCCGGACTCCACCCGCGTATCCGAGACCAGCGGACACCCGGCGCTCGATTCCGCCGCGCTTACGGCCGTGCCCGACATGCGCTTCGCGCCGGCGCGGCGAGACGGGCAGCCCGTCCCGGCCACCTTCCTGCAGCCCGTGCACTTCCGCCATCAGCAGCGCGGCGGTGCGCCGACCCGGCCGTGACGCCCCAACACCTGAAACCCTACGACCACGTCCTGCAGACCGTCGGCTGGACACCCATGATCCGCCTCAACCGGGTGACGGCCGGCATGCGGACCCCGGTCTACGCCAAGGCCGAGTTCTTCAACCCGGGCGGCTCCGTGAAGGACCGTATCGGCCTGGCGATGATCGAAGCCGCCGAGCGTGAAGGGCGCCTCAAGCCCGGAGGCGTGATCGTGGAGGCCACCTCCGGCAATACCGGTGTGGGACTGGCGATCGCGGCCGCGGTGAAAGGGTACCGCTGCATCTTCACCATGCCCGACAAGATGTCGCAGGAGAAATCCCGGCTGCTGCGCGCGCTCGGCGCCGAAGTGATCATCACCCCTACGGCCGTGCCGCCGGATCACCCGGACAATTACCTCGTCAAGGGGCGGGCGATCGCGGCGTCGCTTCCCAACGCGATCTTCGCCGATCAGCACTACAACCCGGTCAACCCGGACGTCCATTACCAGACCACCGGCCCCGAGATCTGGCGGCAGACCGAAGGCCGCATCACCCATTTCACCTGCTCCCCCGGCACCGGCGGCACGGTGACCGGGGCGGGGCGGTATCTAAAGGAACAGAACCCTAGGATCCGGGTCGTCGCCGGAGACCCGGTGGGATCCATTTATACCGAGTACGCCAGGACCCACCAGAAGGGCGAGGGCCATCCCTACAAGGTGGAGGGTATCGGCGGCGACAAGATTCCCACCTCGCTCGACTTCGACGTGGTGGACGAGTGGATGTACGTCACCGACCGGGACGCGATGCTGATGGCCCGCCGGCTCGCCAAGGAGGAAGGACTGTTCGTGGGCGGCTCGACCGGCGTCAACGTGGTCACGGCCCTCGACCTGGCGCGCCGGTTGAACGATCCCAACGCCCTGGTCGTCACGATCCTCTGCGACACGGGGGAGCGCTACCTTTCCAAGTTGTTCAGCGACGAATGGATGCGCGAGAACCAGATGCTCGACGCCGAGCGGGTCACCGTGGCGACGATCCTGAGCGGCAAGCCACCGGACGCCCCGCAGTTGGTCACGATCGCTCCCGCGGCCACCGCGCGCCAGGCCTTGAACCTCATGAGCACGTACGATGTGTCCCAGCTTCCCGTGGTGGAGGGGGCGGACTGCGTGGGATCGGTGTCCGAGGGAACCCTGACGGCGAAGGCCTTGGGCGACGGTTCGATTCTCGAGCGTCCCGTGCGGGAGGTGATGGAGTCGCCCTACCCGGTGGTGGACGCTGACTTGCCCTTGGAGAGCCTTACCGCGCTGCTCGCCCGCGAGGCCCCGGCAGCCTTGATTCGGCGCAATGGGCAGCTGGCGGGCATCGTGACGCGGTACGACGTGCTGCATCATGTGGCGGGAATAAGATGAACTACGTTATCCGTTGTCCGCTTTCCGTTTTCCGTGTCGCGCCGAGCAGGCATCGTCGCGGCGGGGCAACGCTACAGCGCCGCCGCCACCCACGGACAACGGACAACAGATAACGGACGACGCCTTTTCGCATGCCCCATTATCTGCTATCGGCAGAAACCAGCTTTTCGGCGGCGCACCGCCTCCCCGGCATCGACATGTGCGACCGGATCCACGGCCACGATTGGCGGGTGCGGCTCACGGTCCGGGTGGATGCGGCCGCGCTCGGGCCGAACGGGATGGCCGTGGACTTCCGCGAAGTGGAGCGCACCGCCCGCGCGGCAGTCGGAGACTTCGAGCATCGCGATCTCAACCAGCTCGACGCGTTCGCCGGCACCGCGCCCACGGCGGAGCAGGTGGCCCGAATCGTGAGCGAGCGGGCCCACGCCCAACTGGCGCGGTCGGCACCGGCCGCGCGGGTGGAAGAGGTCGAGGTCTGGGAAACGCCCACCTACCGCGTGGTGTACCGGCCTTCGTGACCCGGGTGACGGTGTTGACCGGCGGCTCCACGCCGGAGCGAGATGTGGCGTTCGCCGGCGCCGCCCAGGTGGTGCAGGCGCTGCGCCAGCGCGGCTACGCCGTCACCGTGGTGGACACGGTGGACGGCCCGCTTTCCGCGGAGGCGGAGCGACAGATCGTGGTGCCGTCAGTGGGACGCACGCCGCCCACGGACGTCCAGCTCAAGGCGCTGGAGGACCGGGAGCTTGGGGCCGGGCTGGTGGAGCTGCCGGAGATCGCCGACGCCGACCTGGTGTTCCTGGTGCTGCACGGGCGTCCGGGAGAAGGCGGAACGCTCCAGGCGCTGCTCGAGGCGGCGGGGATCGCCTACACCGGGAGTGGCCCCCTCGGCAGCGCGCTGGCCATGGACAAGGACGTGGGCAAACGCCTATTCCAGTGGGCCCAGGTGCCGACCGCTCCCTGGGTCATGTGGCCCGCGGACCGGAGCGCCGTCGAGGCGCTGGGCTTTCCGCTGGTCGTCAAGCCATCCAAGGTGGGGTCCACCGTGGGTCTCACCGTGGTGAACCGGTACCCGGACGTCGAGCCGGCCGTGGCAACGGCCCACCGGTTCGACGATGAAGTCATGTTGGAGCGCTTCATCCCCGGACGCGAACTCACGTGCGGCGTCCTGGACGATCGGGCGCTCGCGGTGGGCGAGATCATTCCGAGCCACGAGATATTCGACTACGAATGCAAGTACACGCCCGGCATGTCGCAGGAGATCTTCCCGGCCGATCTCCCAGGACCCGTCGCGGCGCAAGTGCAGGCGCTGGCGCTGGCCGTGCATCGCGCGCTCAAGCTCCGGGATTTCTCGCGGGTGGACTTCAAGCTGGATCCCGAAGGGACGCCGTACTGCCTGGAGGCGAACACCCTGCCGGGGCTTACCCGCACCAGCCTGCTTCCCCAATCCGCGGCGGCGGTGGGGATGGGTTTTCCCGAGCTGTGTGACACGATCTGCCAGCTGACCTTGCGCCGGGCCGTGCCGCGGAACAAAGTCGGGGCGTCAGGGAGTAGATGAACGAGATGGATGGCCGTTCGACCTTCGCGTTGACCCCGTGGGTCCGCCGCGTGATCGCGGCGAATGCCGTGGTGTACCTGCTCACCATCACGGTCTTCACCGGGAGCTGGTTCTTCCGGACCTTCGCCTTCGCGCCCTCCACCGCCCTGGCGCAACCGTGGACGCTCGTCACGTATACGTTGGTCCACGCTGGATTCCTCCACCTCGCCTTCAACATGCTCATGCTATTCTTCTTCGGGCCGGCGGTGGAGGAGCGGATGGGCGGTCGGGCGTTCCTCCGGTACTACCTGTTCTGCGGGCTGGGCGGCGCGGCGTTGTCGTTGGCGATCGCGCTGGTCGCGCCGGTGGCGCCGTTTGTGGGCGCCTCGGGGGCCGTATTCGGCGTGGCCCTCGCGTTCGCGCTCAACTGGCCGGACGCGCCCATCCTGGTGTTCCCGCTCCCCGTGCCGATCAAGGCCAAGTGGCTGGTCCTGGGGTTGGCCGCTATCGACCTCGCGCTCGCGGTCCTGCCGGCGCGCGATGGAGTCGCTCACCTGGCGCATCTCGGCGGCTTCCTGTTCGGGTTCCTCTACCTCCGCGGGGCTGCGCTGGCGGCTCGGGTGCCCAGCTCCGCCCCGCAGCGCCGCTCGCGGGCCCGCGCCAGGAGTCTCCAGAACGGTGCGGAGGGCCGGCGCCGGCGCGACGGGCCGCGACGGCCCGCCTCGCGACCCGACGAGACCATCCAGGCCAAGATCGACCGGCTGCTCGACAAGATCTCTGCCACGGGGATCGACTCCCTCACGCCGGAAGAACGCCAGCTCCTGGCCGAGCGCAGCCGACAGCTCCGGCAGCACTGACCCCTATGCCGCCCCGCTTCACCGTCCGGCAGGGCGACATCACCACCTACGACGGCGACGCCATCGTCAACGCCGCAAACAACCATCTCGTCCTGGGTGCCGGCGTGGCGGGAGCGATCCGTCGCGCCGGCGGGCCCGCCATCCAGGCGGAGTGTGATCGGCTGGGGACCATCGCCGTTGGCGAGGCCGCGATCACCGGGGCCGGCACCCTCGGTGTCCAGTGGGTCATTCACGCCGCCGCCATGGGCGATGAACCGGTCTCCGAGCGCTCCATCCGTGGCAGCACCGCCGCGAGCGTGCGACTCGCCGCCCAACACGGCGCTCGCCGCATCGCCTTCCCCATCCTGGGATCCGGCATCGGCAGCTTTGACTTCCGCCGCGCCGCGGAGGCGATGCTGGATGCGATCCGCGTCACGCGCGAGAGCGAACAGATCGAGGAGATCGTGCTCTACGGGTTTTCGACGAAGGACGCGGCGATCCTGCGAGAGCTGATCCCGGACTAACGCCTCGGCAGTTATCGGTTCTCGGTTGTCGGTTGGTGCGGAGACTCCGACAACTGAAAACCGATAACAGCGGTCACCACTTGTCATCCTGGTCGCCATCTCCCAAATTGGCCCCGCGCCCCCATGCTCGTGAACCTCGTCCCGCAGTTCATGGCCGCGCTCGCGGCGCCGGACCCCCTCGAGGCGTATCAGCGCTATCTCGACGATCACCGCCCCGTCCTCGCGGCCTACTGGCACAACTACGTGCTGGACCTCGACAGCCCCCACGCCGCCGACGTCATTCGGCGCACCCTCGCCGCCGAGCGGCGCGATCTGGCGGCGCTGCTGGACGACGTGGATGTGGCCGGCATCGCCCAGGAGGCGCTGGGCCATTGCGAGATCCAGCTCGACATGGAGCGCCCCACCGATCTCTACCTGATGGTCGGCGTGGGCGGCGCCAACGCGGGCGAGCTGGTGGTGAGCGGCCGCGGAATCGCCTTCGTCTGTCTGGAGCATTTCACCGGCCGGCCCAATCCCGAGAGCTTCGGGCTCGGCCTGGCACCCAGCCTGCTGCCGCTCTGGATTGCCCACGAGCTGGCGCACACGGTGCGCTACACGTCGCCCGCCAGCCGCAGCGAGCTGGCGCGCATCGTGGAGGATGCGCACGGGTTCTACGACTACTGGGAGAGTGGCAGCCGCGCCACGCTGCGGGAGCTGCTGGTCAACGAGGGGCTCGCCGTGGCGGCCGCGCGGGCCGTGGCTCCCGGATTCGACGTCTGGCAGTACTTGGGCTATGGGCGGCGTCAGTATCGCCGGTTGCGCGAGCTGGATGCGTTTCTGCGTCGGGTCACGGATGCGGAGCTGGACCACCGCGGCCTGGGGTACCGCCTGCGCTATCTGGCGGGCGGCACCAGTCCCTCGGCACGGTTGGTTTCCGGCAAGGTCATCCCGGAGCGGGCCGGGTATTACTTGGGACTCCAGATGGTTGAAGCGATCGTCAACGAACAGGGTGTGGCCGCCGCGCTCCGCGCCTCCGCGGCCGAGTGTCGCGACGCGGACGAACGCGCCAGCGGGGTACAGACCGCATGAGTGGCCGATCGTCCGGCCCCGATGCGCCGTCCTCACCCGAGCGCCGCCGCAACCCGACCCTACGCGAGGTGCTGGATGAACTGGTGGCCCACGTCCGCGACATCGCGCGGCGCGCGCGCACCATGTCCCGGGACGAGCTCGGCTACGCCCAGCAGCGGCTGGAATGGTTGGCGGACGAAGTGTGGCGCCTCGCCGTGGAGGGCGAGGACCAGCAACCTCGCTAGGTGGGCAGCGGCTTCACTTCCCCACACAAAACGAGCTGAACACCCGATCCAGGATGTCGTCGGTGGTCACCAACCCGATGACGTCCTCCAGCGCGCCCACCGCCGCCCGCAGATGCGTGCCCGCCACGGCGATCTCCAGCCCCGCACGCCGGGCCCCAGCGAACTCCCCCACCTCAGCCAGCGCCCGCTCCAGCGCCGCTCGATGCCGTGCTCGGGTCACCACCGGCGCGACGTCCCCTTGCTGCGCCAGCGTAGTGAAGGCCCGTCGCGCCAGCGCGGCCCGAAGCTCGGCCAGTCCCTCTCCGGTGATGGCCGAAACCGCTACCTCTCCGTCCCTCACCGCCTTCCAACGTCCCCCAGCGTCCGTTGCGGCGTCCGCCTTGGTCCGCACCAGGATCAGCCGCTCCCCAAAGTCGGCCCCGAAGCGGTGCTCGTCCTGGTCCAGCTCGCGCCCGGCCTCGGCGCACAGGATCACGATGTCCGCCGCAGCGAGATACCGGCGGGATACTTCGATGCCGAGCCGCTCGACCCGGTCGCCGCTCTCTCGCAAGCCCGCCGTGTCCACCAGGCGAAAAGGAAACCCGTCGCAGGTCGCGCCCGCCTCGATCGCGTCGCGCGTGGTTCCCGGGATCTCGGTGACGATGGCCCGCTCGTTCCCCAGGAGCGCGTTGAAGAGGGACGACTTGCCGACGTTGGGACACCCGGCGATCACCGCCAGCGCGCCTTCGCGCAGCCTCTCGCCTTCGGCGGCGGTCTGGAGGAGTCCGAGCAACGCCGCGCGGAGATCGTCGATGGCTCGATCCACGCGCTCGGGTGGCACGGGGCCGCTGTCTTCCTCTGGGAAATCGATGTCGTAGCTGACCAGCGCCTCCAGCGCGAGCACCTGCTCGCGCAACGCCCCGATCCGCGCCGAGAGGCCGCGATCCAGCTGCCTCAACGCCGCGCGCCGTTGCGCCGGGGCCGTGGCGTCCACCAGGTCGGCAATGGCCTCGGCCTGGAGCAGGTCGACCTTGCCGTTGAGCATGGCGCGGCGGGTGAACTCGCCGGGTAGCGCCAGCCGCGCCCCTGCCGCGACGAGCGAGCCCAGCACCTCGCCCGGCACCAGCAGGCCGCCGTGGGTGCCGATCTCCACCAGGTCCTCACCGGTGTAGGAGCCCGGCGCGCGGTAGACCGTGTACAGGACGTCGTCCAGGATTTCGCCGCCGGGCAGCCCTACCGCTCGCGCCCGACGCGCCGTGCGCGGCGGGCCGGCCGCGAACGGCCGCAGCACCCGCCCCGCGACGGCGAGCGCGTCGCGGCCCGACAACCGAATCAGCGCGACCGCCGAGCGTCCGGGCGGCGTGGCCAGGGCCACGATCGTGTCGGTGAACATGGATGGGGCGGAAGATGGCACGATGGGACCCACTGTCCCCTTACGTCGTTTTCCCCACCCTTCGCATCCGCTCCCGCGCGATCAGCCACTGCTGCGGCAGGCTCGCGATGTTGCTCACGGCGTAGTACAGGTTCAGTCCCGAGGCGAATTTCAGGAATAACACCGTGAACATCACCGGCATGATGTACAACATCATCTTGGCCTGGGGATTGGGCGGGATCCCGATCTGGCCGATCTTGGACAGCGCGAACATCGAGAGCCCCATCACGAGGGGGATGATGTAGAGCGGATCCGCACGCGACAGATCGGGCAGCCAGAGGAACGGCACGCCCCGGAACTCGATGGTGTTGGCGAACACGAAAAAGAGGGCGAACAGCACCGGCATTGGCAGCAGCATCGGCAAACAACCCCCCAGCGGGTGCACCCCGTGCTGCTTGTACAGCTTGAACAGCTCCTGCTGCATCTTCTGTGGATCGGTCTTGTAGCGCTCCTGCAGCGCCTTCATTTCCGGTTGGATGGCCTGCATCGCGACGCTGGAGCGCATCGCCTTTTGGTTGAGCGGCCACAACAACACCCGGACGCCAATCCCGAACAACACCAGGACCCAGCCGTACGCCAGCCGCAGGGCATCATGCATCCACAGCAGGACCTGCATGATCAAGATCGAGAACGGCCGAATGATCGGCCGGAAAACCCAGCCGTACGGATTGATGTCTTCCAGGTCGTGGCCGATGCGCGCCAGGCGCCGATACTCCTGCGGGCCGACGTACGCCGCGAACTGGAAGCGGCCGGCGGGCGCCGCCAGCGAGGCGCTGACATGCGCCAATGCCTCGTAACGTCCAGGCCGTTGGCCTCCCACGGCCACCGCCCCGCCGAGCCGCGGCCCGCCTTCGTCGGTCGTCAGGACGGCCGCCACGAAGTACTTGGACTTGATGGCGACCCATTCGAACGGCCCCGCCAGCTCCCGGCGCTCGCCGGCATCCAGAGACCCGAACGCCAGGTTCTGGGCGGAGCCCGCCTTAGTGACGATGCCATAGGACCGGATGTCGCCCACGGTGTCCGCGTCCACCACTCTGAGCCGCGGGCCCAGGCCGATGAGCACCAGGCCCCCGGTGCCCAGCCCGGAGACCTCGCCCTCGACGCGGATCAGGTACTGCTCCGGGATGAAGCGGTAGCGCAGCCGCACCTCGACCGGCCCACGCCGGGCCACCCAATCGAGCGCCGCACCGTCACCCACGCGCACATCGCGTTCCGACGGCTCGAAGCGCCAATCGGCCAGCGAGAGCGTGTCCCCCCCGACCACGAGCCGGTACGCCAGGAACTCGGATTCGTTCGGTATCAGCTGGGCGAGCCCCGATTCACCGGGCGCGAAGGTGCGGTACTCCGTCAGCGACGCACCGATCAGCCGAGCGCCGCGGGTCGAGAACGTGTACTGGTACAAAGGTGCCGTGACGGTGACGCGTTCCTCGGGCCCTGACTCAGCACCTGCCGCAATTGCCGGGGCGCGGACCGGAAGCCCGGGCGGCTCCGTAGCCGGCGCGGCGACCACAGCAGTGTCCCGCAGCACGGAATCGGCCGCCACTGGCGCAGGAGGCACCGGTCGCTTCGGCGGAAGGAGGATGGTCGGCACGATCGCCACCACCAGCATCAGGCCGATCGCCAGGAGCGTGCGGCGGTCCATCAGTCGGCGCTCACGGGACCGGATCGTAGCCGCCGGCCCGGAACGGATGGCACCGGAGGATCCGACGCATGCCGAGCCAGCTGCCCCGGACCGCGCCATAGCGCCGCACCGCCTCGAGCGTGTACGTCGAGCAGGACGGCGTGTACCGGCAGCTGGAGGGGAGTGGTGCGGCAAGCAGCTGATAGACCCGGATGAGAGCCGCGACCGCGCGCCGAGGCCACAGGGCTAGTTCCCGAACGAGCGGACCCATCGCTCGATGTCCTCGGCCAGGTCCCGCCCTGGGGCCGAGTAGGCCTCGATCCGGGCTCGGATGACGAGATCGAGTGGAGCGAGCGCGGAAAGCAGCCGCCGGGCCCGTTCCCGGAGCCGCCGGCGCAGCCGGTTGCGCGCTGGGGCGCTCGCGCCGTAACGTGGCACGATTACGCCGAGGCGCGGATGGCCCACTGCGTTGGAGACCCAAAAGAGTTCGATTCGTGGTGTGCGCGTGCGGTGGCCTTGCTCGAGCACCGCCTTGAGGTCGTACGCCCGGGACAGTCGCCGGCTGCGGGGCAGCCCCTCGCCCGTCAGCGTCCCCCGTGCTTGGACGGCACGCGAACGGTGAGGCGCTTGCGGCCCTTCTTGCGCCGCCGGCTCAAGACCTGGCGCCCCCAGCGCGTCTTCATGCGTGCGCGGAAGCCGTGTTTCGCGGTGCGCCGCTTGTTACGCGGCCGGTATGTCGGTTGCATCGTTCATTCTCACGTGGGCGCGAAAGCTATCGGCGCAAGGGCGCGCGGGTCAAGGTTGACTTTTCCACAGGCCGACACTACGTTCGTGCGCCCTGTTGGACTCCCACCGTATTTTCGAACGTAGCACATGGAGTTGTCCGCAAAAGACGCGTGGACCCGTCTCCTGGTCGAGGCGCGCCGTGAGTTGCCCGACGCGACGGTCCGGACGTGGTTGGAGCCCGCGGAGGCTATTGCCTTATCCGACGGGCGGCTGATTCTCGGCACGCCGGACCAGTTCGCGGCCGAGTGGAACGAGTCCAAGCACGCCCCGCTCCTGTCCCGGCTGGCGGCGGAGCGGCTGGGCACGCCGGTGGACATCGTGTTTCAGGTCCAGGAAGAACGCGCGCGCCGGCCTCAGATGGATTTCTTCGTGGCACCGCCCCCCAGCGAGACGGACGCACCGGCCCGCCGGCGCGCCACGCCGCTGAACGACCGGTACACGTTTCACACCTTCGTCATCGGCAAGTCCAACGAGCTCGCGGCCGCCGCCGCGCACGCCGTGGCCGAGGCGCCCGCCAAGACCTACAACCCGCTCTTCATCTACGGCGCGACCGGCCTGGGCAAGACCCATCTGATGCAGGCGATCGCGCACGCCGTGCTGGAGCGGTACCCCAACTTCCGCGTCGCGTACATGGGCGCCGAGCAGTTCATCAACGAGGTGATCGAGAGCATCCACGGTCGAACGATGCCCGACTTCCGCCGGGAATACCGCAGTGACGTAGACATGTTCCTCGTGGACGACGTGCATTTCCTCGAGGGCAAGGAGATGACGCAGGAGGAGTTCTTCCACACGTTCAACGCCCTGCACGAGGCGGGGAAGCAGATCGTCCTCACCTCGGACCGCCCGCCCAAGGAAATCCCGGGCCTCGAAGCCCGGCTGGTCAGCCGCTTCGAGTGGGGCATGGTGGCCGACATCGGCCAGCCGGACCTGGAGCATCGCATCGCGATCCTCCGCAAGAAGGCGGAGCAGGATCATCTCGAGCTCACCATCCCGGACGACGTGCTTCGCTTCATCGCCGAGCATGTGCGCAGCTCGGTGCGCGAGCTGGAAGGCTGCATCATCAAGCTGCTGCTCTACGCGTCGCTCAAGCACCGGGAGATCTCGATTGAGCTGGCGCGCGACGCGCTGTCGGACAAGATCCGGCAAGCAGATGCCGCGACCGGGGGCGCACCCCCGGCGCTCCCCAGCGTGGATCGGGTGCAGGAGGTGGTCGCTCGCCGCTGGGGCGTCACCACGGAGGGGCTGCGGTCCAAAGCCCGCGTGAAGACCCTCACTGTCCCCCGCCAGGTGGCGATGTTCCTGGCCCGTGACCTGCTGGGGCTCCAGCTGGTCGAGATCGGACAGGCGTTCGGCGGCCGGGATCACTCCACCGTCATCCACAGCCTCGCCCGGGTCGAGAGCCACATGCAGCACGACCGCCAGTTCCGCGACCGCGTCGAGTCCGCGCGGCGCGAGTTATCCGCACCGTGACCCGGCCCGGACGTTGACCGCTGTGGAGCGCTGTGGGAAGCTGGGCGCCGTGGACACGCGGTACCCACGATCCTCCCACAGTGCACACAACGCACACACACGCGCCACCGCGTCCAGTGGCGCCGCACGCAACCAGTTACGCGATCTGTCCAGATATCCAGACGGTCTACTAAGACCACTACCTTTCTATTAGAATAGCAGCAGTAAGAACCATCCCCACCGAAACCGGACCAGGGAACCGCATGAAGTTGACGATCACGCGGGAGAAGTTGCAGGAAGGCCTGGTGGCCGTGGCTGCCAGTGTGCCCACCAAGACCACCCTGCCGGTGCTCGCGAACATCCTGGTGGAGGCGACCAAGGATGGGCTCCGCCTCTCGGGCACGGACTTAGATATCGCGGTGAGCACGCTGATCCCCGCGGAGGTGGACGCCGAAGGGGCCGTGACGCTGCCGGCCAAGAAGCTGGTGGAGATCGTGCGGGAACTCCCGTCCGGTGGCGTGCGGATCACCGGGGCTGGGGAACAGCGAGTCAACTTGGAATGTGGGCGAAGCAAGTTCAAGCTGCTCGGCATTTCCAAGGAGGAATTCCCGCGGTTCCCGGCGGTGAAGTTCGAGAAACCCTGGCGCGTCAGCTCGGGGGACTTGCAGACGCTCATCAATCACGTGGCGTTCGCGGCCTCGCTGGAGGAGAGCCGCCCCATCCTGAACGGCGTGCTTTGGGAGCTGAGAGCGGACCGGATGCGGATGGTGGCGACCAATGGCCACCGGTTGGCCCGGATGGATGTCGCGGCGTCGGGCGGGAAGGAGAGCGCGGATCTCATCGTCCCCCCCAAGGCGCTGGACCAGATTCGCCGGCTGTTCGGGCCCGCAGACGAGATCGAGATCGCGAGGAGCGAGAATCACCTGGGGTTCCGGGGCGGCCACACCCTGGTGTTCACCCGGCTCATCGAGGGTCCCTACCCGAACTACGAGCAGGTCATCCCGCGGGAGAATGACAAAGTGGCCACGGTGGATCGCCAGGCCCTGGCCGCGGCGCTGCGGCGGGTCGGCGTGGTGGCGAGCGACCAGACCCACCGCGTCCGGCTGGCGTTCTCGGGCGGCGTCGCCAAGTTCTCGGTGAGCACGCCGGACCTGGGCGAGGCCAATGACGAGGTCGCGATCACCTACGAAGGCGACCCGCTGGAGATCGGCTTCAACGCGAACTACGTGCTGGAGGTCCTGAAGTACATGCCGACGGACGAGGTCCGGCTCACCTTCAAGGCTCCCGAGCGGGCGGCCACCGTGGAGCCGGTGGGGTGGGGTGAAAGCGCGTCCTACCTCTGCCTCGTCATGCCGCTGCGATTAGTGGACTGATCAGCGTAAGGGGTGACCCCCTTACCCCTCACCCCTCACGCAGTTGTCTCTACCGCCGTTCCGGCGCGCGCCGGCTGGCGACGCCGACCGCACTGAATCGTCGCGGTTCCCCCAGCCCGGTCGTGGGTGAGGCGCTGGCCACCAACCCCACGCGATCCAGTCCACCAATAACCAGGCCCAGACTCCACTGCCGCAGTGTTCCCTCACTGGTGACCGCGGCGACGGCGTGCAGCGCCACCGGCCACGGGCTCCTGGAGCGGAGCACGAAGCCTCCGCGATAGCGCATGTCGAAGCCTGACGCCGTCCCCAGTCGCTCCACCGCCACCGCTTCGGCGGAGACGTTCGCAAGCTGGGGTGCGAGAGTCCAGGTGGCGCCGGCCACCGTGATGATGGGCTGGGGTCCCTCCTGAAACACTACCTGCGGCCGATTGAGGTTGCGCACCGCCAGCCCGGCTACCAGGCCGGCGAGGACCGGATAACTCACACCGAGGTCGTAGCCCTGTTGGCGGCCTCTGCCGTAATTGCTCATCGCCGCCCCGATGGAGCCCCGTCCCAGCGGCAGCCCCAACCCGATTCTGAGCACACCCACGCTCAAGTTCTCCCGGGAGCGGTCGCGCTCGTATGCTAGCCCCAAGCCACGCGAGTTGAGTCCCAGCGTGTACTGGCTCAGCCTGACGGAGCCGTCGGTGCGATCCACTGCGGCCTCGGCCATGACCGACGCTTCGGGAACGAAGCCGAGGCCCGCGGGATTGACCCACACGGCGCGCACGTCGTCCACGCTGGTGATGAACAGGTAGTCCCGGCTGCGCGGCTCGGACTGCTGGGCCAGCGCGGCCCCAGGCGGGAGCACCCAGAGCGCGGCGCAGGCCGCCGCCCCCACGAGGAGTCCCGGCCGGCGGCGCACTACGGAATGATGGACAGCGTGTCGGCGCGCGTCTGCCGGCCCGGAATCGAGACGTCGAGCCCGCGCAGCGAGATGGTGTAGCTGGACGTGTCGGCGGCGATCATCCCGAAGAACCGGCCACCCAGGGTCAGGCGTTCGACCGTATGGCGGCGCCCCTCACCCTGCACCAGGTAGACCTGCCCGCCTTGAGATCCCGAACCGGAGAAGGAGTACGTGGTCAGGGTGCGTATCGGGAGCGTGCGTTCCGCGCCGGAGTCGGCAGGTGCCTCGGCCTGGTGCTGGCTCACGGCCACCATGGTGAGTGGGAGCCCGCCGGTCTTAGAGGTGGTCTGGGTCGTGTCGGTCCAGCGGGCGCCCGGCTCCGCACCGGTGGGGGGAATCCGGGGGTAGAAGCGCGCCAATTCGTCCGCCAACTGTTGCAGCAACTTGTTGCTCGGGTCCCCGCCGCTGAACGCGGTGATCTGCCCGTTCGGCGCGAGCTCGCCGGTGAACGTCGCCCCACGGGCTCGCTCGGCGGCCCCAGCCGCCGACGGGTCGCTCTGGTACCGCGGGACGGAGTCCAACGTGAGGGAAACGGTCAGGCGGTCTCCCTGACGGGCGAGCGTGGCGGAGACGAAGCAGACCAGCGCCTCGTCGGTCCGCTGGGTCTGGCCGCCCACTTGCTGCTCGATGTGCCGGTGGGAGGCGCGGCGATACTGGGTGGCGCCGGGTGCGTAGGTGACCGGGCCCGCCGCAACGGGGCCCGGCGATGGGGAGGGAAGGGCCCTCGGCGAGGCGGCGCACGCCCCCCATGCTAGCACGGCAGCGGCGCGGGCGATTCCGCGGACGAACACCATGCTCATGCGGGCGCCTCGCGCTGTTTGAGCTCCGCCCGAGTGCGTCCGAACACGGCGACGATCTCGCCGCGTTGAGTGGTAACCCTGAGCAGTTTCCAACCCTTGCGGCGCATCTCGGCCCGCCACCCGATGAGGCTGGCCCACTTCGGGGCCGTGGTCCGGAACACGCGCAGCTCCGCGACGTCTTCCCAGACGTCCGGATAGGGCTGGCTACCAGGCGCTTCAGCGGGATCTGGCATCGCGAGCGTGTCTGCCGGTCGGGCCTATCATAGGAGTCGCAGTCGGGAGAACCAGGGGTGGCGGAGACGTAAGCCGAGTTCTGTTCGGCCGCTCGCATCGAGCGCCCGGACGGTCATCTCTCTGGGATGGCGGTCACCCGCCACCTCGTGCGGCCTACCCGCGGCTCTAACGGTCCGGGCCGGACCTCGCCGCCTATTTGGCCTTGCTCCGACTGGGGGTTGCCGTGCCACGAGCTGTTACCAGCCGTGCGGTGGGCTCTTACCCCACCGTTTCACCCTTACCCGCCTCTTGGACGGGCGGTCTGTTCTCTGTGGCCCTGTCCGTCGCCTTGCGGCGCCCAGGCGTTACCTGGCAGTCTGCCCGTTGGAGCTCGGACTTTCCTCGGCCCGCGTCGCCGCGGACCGCGACCGTCGTCCTCCGCCGTCTCCCTGGCCCCCAATAATACCCAGGAGGGCCCGCCAGGTCACCGGGGCTCTTCAGAGTTGACCGCCTCGGGCAGGAACAGGGTAAACACCGCTCCGCCGTCAGGGTGGTTCCCGGCGACGGCGCGGCCCCCGTGCTCACGGATCACGCGGTTCACGATGGAGAGCCCGAGCCCGGTGCCCTCGCCGGCCCGTTTGGTGGTCACGAAGGGGTCGAAGATCCTGGGCAGGACGTCCGGGGCGATTCCCGCACCGGTGTCCCGCACGATCAACTCCAGGCCGCCCGCCACTCGACGGGTGGCCACCTGCAGCAGGCGCCGGCCCTGAGCCACCCGGGCCATAGCGTGCTCGGCATTGGTCAGCAGGTTGAGCAGCAACTGCTGGAGCTGGTGCTCGTCACCGGCCACGGCCGGCACCTCCCCGAGCTCCACCTCGACGTCGATGCCAGCCAGGCGCAGCGCGCCCCGGCGCAAGGCGATAGTGTCGCGCACCAGAGCGTTCACGTTCACCGGGAGGCGCATCGGATCATGGCGCCGCACGAAGGCCAGTAACTGCCGGACGATGTTCGCCGCCCGTTGCGCTTCCCGCCGGATTTCCTGGAGATCGTCGCGCACCTCCGGATCCAAATCGGGGCGCTCGGCCAGCAACTCGGCCAGCGAGAGTACCGCCGCGAGCGGGTTGTTGAGTTCGTGAGTGACGCCGGCGAGCAGCTCGCCCGCGGTGGCCAGCTTGCCCATCTGCACTAACTCGCTTCGGATTTCCTGCTCCCTGGAGGTGTCGCGCAGAATCCCAAGCGCCACCGCTCGGCCCGCCGGGTCCTTCCATGGGACGATGGTCGCCTCCCCGGTCCGCGGCGTGCCGTCGCCCAGGTGGTAGACGACGTCCAACCGCGAGACCTCCCCGCCATGCGCCGAGGTGATGGCTGCGGCGATGGCTTCCTGGTAGGCGGGTGGGACGTACGCGCGGAAGCATGACCCGGGAGCGGGCGGGCCGCCGCCGAGCGCGACAGCGGCAGCGTTGACTTCCAGGACCGTGCCGTCGGCTGCGAGCGTAGCCACCGGGAGTGGGAAGGCTTCCAACAACGAGTCCACCCAAGCGCTCCGTATGGGGAATCCGCCGGGCAACGCCGGGCGCGGCGACGGACGCCGGAAGATACCCGTTGCCGGCAGCGCCGACAGGGTTGACGGGGGGTTGAGTGTGGTCGTGTAGGTTCGCGGCACATGCAGCCCGAGCGGCAGCTGGCCACGGTGACCACAGTTCTGGAGCCCGCGATGCGTCGGAGGCTCGACGCCGCGGCTCAGGGCTACTTCGCCGCGGTGCACGCGGACTCGCTGCCGCACGCGCTGCGGACCGTCCGCGAGCGTCCGGTGCAGGCGGTGCTGCTCTCGCCCAGGGTCGTGGGGCACGATCAGCTGTCGATCGTGGGCGCGCTGGTCTCGCGGTTCCCCGGCGTGCCTACCGTGGCCCTGGTCTCGGAGCACGACCCGGTGTCCAGCGAGCGCTTGCTCCAGCTGGGCGCCTGCGGTGTCCGCCGGTTGGTGGACGTGAGCACGCGCGACGGGTGGCACAAGCTGCGAACGCTGGTGGTGCAGCCGGGCGGCGGAACGGCGGCGCTGATCCTCGGCACCGTGATCCCGGCCCTCGGAAACCCCAGCGAGGCGTGTCGGCGGTTCTTCGAGTTGCTGGTACGTACCGCGCCCGGCGTGGCCACCGTGCGCGCGCTCACGCGGGCGCTCCGGGTGCGGCCCAGCACCTTCATGTCGCGCTTCTTCCGGGCCAGGCTCCCTTCGCCCAAGCGATACCTGGCGGCCACCCGTCTGCTCTACGCCGCGGCGCTGATGGAGATTCCGGGCTTCTCCGTGGCCGACGTGGCATATCGGCTCGAATACTCCTCGGCGCAGAGCTTCGGGCGGCACGTGCGGGCCGTGCTGGGAGCGACGGCCGGGGAATTCCGGCAGCGGTACACACTCGCGGTCGCGTTGGACGAGTACACCAGCCGATTGATCGTCCCCTACCGGGCGACGTTCCGGGGATTCAATCCACTCCATCACGGGGTGTCGGAAACCGGACACGTGTACTGACCCGGGCGGCCCGGTCAGGGGACGATCAGTGCAAAGCCGTGAGACGTAAGATGTGAGACGTTAGACGGTCCTCACGACACGCCTTACCTCTCACGTCTCACGTCTTACCCTTGGTGTCGAGCACCGAAAAACGGCTGATGCTCGCCCGCAGGCGCTCGGCCAGTTGCGCCAACTGTTTGCTGGCCTCGTTGAGCGTGCCCATGGCGCTGATTTGCTCTGCCATGGCAGTGGCGGCGCTGTCGGCGGCACCGGACGACTTGGCACTCACCGCCGCCATCTCGGACATGTTCTGCGCGATCGTCGCCATCCGCTCGGCTTCGGCGCGCGAGATCGCCGCGGTGTCCGCGACGACCGAGGCGACCTGGGCCACGCCGCGGTGCAGGTCCTCCAGCGCGGCCTGGGCCTCGCCGGCGATGGCGCCCACGTCGCGCACCTTCTCTTCGCCTGCCGCCATGGCCCGCGCGGCGCCGTCGGTCCCGGCGCGGACTTCCGTGATGAGATCCACCACCTCGCGGGCCGAGCGCGCCGCCTCCCCGGCCAGCGCCCGCACCTGATCCGCCACCACTGCGAAGCCGTGCCCATGTTCCTCGGCCCGCGCGGCTTCGATCGCCGCGTTCAAGGCAAGCAGGTGCGTCTGCCGCGCAATGCGGGCGATGCCCTGCGCGAAGCTCCCGATGCGATCCGAGATCCCGCTCAGCTCGTGCACGGTGCGGGCCGTGCCGCGCACGTCCTCGCCGATTACCAGCAGCGTCTCGCTGGCCCGGCCTACGCGCTCCCGCCCTCGCTCCGCCGCCGCCACCAGCCGCTGGGCGTCGTCCGCCACGGCCTGCGCGCGGGCCCTCAAGCTCTCCGCCTCCGCCGCCGCGGCCGTGCTGTCCCGATGCCCGGCGTCGGCCCGCCCGCGCTGTGCGCTCATCTCGTGCGCCAGGTCCGCCGCCGTGGAGGCCACCGCGCGACTCGAGGCCAGCATGCGTTCGGCCGCCTCGGCCAACACGTCGGCGAACGCCGCCACTTCGTCCGCCTCGCGCTGCACTTCCCCGATGGTCTTACCGACCTCCTCCAGCATGTGATTGAGTGATCTCTCCAACAGCCCCAGCTCGTCCGTCACCGCCGCCGGCGCCCGGATGCCAAACTCGCCCCGCTCGGCCTGGGCCATGATCAGACGGGTAACCCGGATGCGGTGCATCAGCTCACCGGGGATCTGCTTCAACGCCAGCGCGACGACTATGAAGAGGAAGGTCTCGAGGTAGACGCCGGCCGGGAGCGCCCAGACCGCTCCGCCGGCACCGACCATGCGCTCGTGGAGCAGGGCCGCGCCCAGGTAGGCCAGCGATGCCGCGAGCACCAGGAAGTCCCCGATCTCGCGACCTTGATCGAAAACGTAGGGCAGGACGGCGATGTAGAAGCCTACGATCAGGCCGCCCGGCCCGTACAACGCCACCGGCACCGAGACCAGCACCACGTCGAGCAGGGCCAGCGCGTACACCTGCCACCAGCGGTACCAACCGCTCCGCAACACGCCGGCGATGGCGAGATTGATCGCGGCGGCCACCGCCAGCACCGCCACCATCGTGACGTAGGAGACGGGCACGTAGCCCACCAGGCGACTGAGCGGCAGGAGAAAGGCCCCTACGCCGATCATCCACCAGCGGCGGCGCACGCCCAGCCGGAACGTTACCTGATCCTTGAGTTGCTGCTCGGTGACGTCGTCCTCGGCCGACCAGCCTCGAAGCCGCGCGGCGATCGAGCGCCGCGAGGGGCGCGGCGGGACCTGCGGTGCCGTCATCAGGCCAGCCCGAGGTCGCGCACGCCCACCAGACTCAGCACCGGGAGGCCGGCGCGCTCGATCGCTGCGCGGCCACCCTCGTCCCGGTCCACCACGGCCAGCACGCCGCGCACGCTCCCCCCGGCTTCCCGCACGGCCCCCACCGCAGTGAGGGCGGACTGCCCGCTGGTGATCACGTCCTCCACGACCACCACCCGGGCGCCGCTTCGGAAACAACCCTCGATTCGACGCCCCGCTCCGTGACCCTTGGCTTCCTTGCGCACGGCAAAGGCGTCCAGGACCGGCGGCGCCTCGTGGCTGGCGCGCGCGATAGCGTAGGCGACCGGGTCGGCTCCTATGGTGAGCCCGCCGACCAGCTCCACCTCCCAGCGTGCGCGGCGAATGGCGCGCAATCCCAGCTCGCCCACCAGGAGCAACCCAGCCGCCGACATGGTGGTGATCCGGGCATCAATGTAGTACGAGGAGGAGCGGCCGGAGGCGAGCGTGAACGATCCGCGCTGTACCGAGCGCTCGCGGAGCAAGGCCACCAGCCGGGCGTGGAGATCTGCGTCAGTGGGGTTCACGGCGATCCGGGAAGCCGGTAAGTAGTAGCATTTGCTACTACTCTATGAACGCCTGCCCATAATGGAGCCTAACAGACTGAAGATACCTCGCTTCGCCGGGCCAGACGGTTGGTCCGCGGCACCCCTGCTCAGGTCTGCCGCGAACTCCAGTACGCTCAGGTGGCGGCCGGCCGGCTCGCGCGCAAGTCCTTTCATGACAGCCTCTTCCAGTCTTCGCGAGAACTGAAGATCCTCGACGGCGCCGTTCAGAGGAGTCGGGGGCTCCGTGAGCAACTTCTGAAACAGCTCTCGGGGCGAGCGGCCGGTGTATGGATGAATGCCGGTCAACAGGTGGTAGGTGATCGTCGCCAGACTGTAGATGTCCGCGGCTTCGCCTACCAGCTCGCCGGAGAGGGCCTCGGGAGCGACGTACTGGAGGGTCCCCACGAAGAAGCCGGTTCGGGTCAGTCGCGCGGCCGGGTCTTCCTGCGCGTCGCGGGCGATCCCGAAGTCGAGCAACTTCACCGTACGGGTGGATTCATCGTAGATGATGTTTTCGGGCTTGAGGTCACGGTGAATGATCCCCACGGCGTGGGCGGTTGCGAGCGCGCCGGCCAGCTGCTCCACGATGTGTGCGACGTCGAGCGCCGGGAGATGGCCGTGTCGGACCACACAGTCGGCCAGGGGCTCCCCGTCCGCCCACTCCAGCGCCAGGTAATAGAGGCCGTCCGTATCGCCGTAGTCGTAGGTGCGCACCACGTTGGGGTGCCGGACGCGCGAACCATAGCCCGCCTCGCGTAGAAAGCGCTTGACTGCTGTCGGGTCATTACGGAGCCGCTCCCGGAGGATCTTGACGGCGCACCGTCCGTGGGTGTGATGCTCGGCGCGATAGACGGTGGCGGTGCCGCCCTCGCCCACGCGCTCGAGGAGACGAAAGCCGGCGATACTGCGGCCGGCGAGGTTTTCTTGGCCCATGGGAGTGGGGCCAAACTAACGTTCGCGCTTGAACCGCGGCAAGTGACGACATAAGGTTGGAAGTGGTGTCTACCTCCGCTCTGTTGCTGGTCGCCCGTCTGGCCGGGCTCCCAGGGGCGTCCCCGGACACGCTGGCCACGGCCGGCGATCCGCCGCACCCTACGTGGCATGTGGCGTTCCGTGCGGCGAGCCTCGCGGAGATCGGCCCAACCGCGGCGTATCGCCTCTTCGCGACGGCCGCCTACGCGGACCAAGACTACGCGACGGCCGCGCGCTACTTCGCGGCTGCCGCGGTGGGGGCCGGTGGAGTCCGCCGCGGCGTGCTGGAGGCTCGTGCGGGCGAGGCCTTTGAGCGAGCCGGCCTGCCTCGCGCCGCCGCAACTCACTATCGGACCGCGATGCGCCACCTCCCCACCGTGTCCGGGTGGGTGGCGATCCGTCTGGCGCGGCTCACGCCGGACACGGCTCGTGCGTTCGAATTGCTGCGTCGGGCGCCCGAGCCGGCGCGAGCCCTGGGACTGGAAGTCCGCGCCGACCGGTTGACGGCCGCGGGTGACCACCAGCGCGCCGTGGCCGAGCTGGTGGCGGCGCGGCGCCACGGCCGTGCCGCCGGGGTCGCGCTGGCCTCGGGCGATACGGCCGGGGCGCGCCGGCTCGGGTTCATGGCGCTAGCCGGTGCCGACACGACGGAGGCCGGCCTCGCGTTGGATCTCATGGGGTCGGGGTCACTCGCGCGGTCTCAAGTCGAGCACCGGGCCGTCGCGCAGGCCCTGGAGCGCCGCGCGCGGTATCCGGAGGCGGCCCGGTGGTTTGCTCGGATCGTCGCGTCGGGAGACAGCTCGGCCAGCGCCCTGCTTGCCTGGGGCGCCGCGCTGGAGCGAGCGGGGGGCCGCACCGAAGCGCTGCGGGTGCTCGCGTTGGCTTCGAGGGCACCGGGCGCGTCCGACGCGGCCACGGCCGAATTCGAGCTTGCTCGGATCACGCTGCGACGGGGCCGCACCGCTGCCGGCGTCGCCGGGCTCGCCGCCTTCGCGCGGCGGCATCCGGATCATCGCTCGGTCCCGCTCGCCGTGATGGCGATCGCGGAGACGCGGGCGCAGGCGGGGGCTCGACGCGCGGCCGACAGCTTGTACCAACTGGTGGTGCGCGACTGGCCCGACTCCCCGTCGGCCGATGAGGCCCGCCTCCGGTTGGCGGCGCGGGCGCTGGCGCGACGGGAACTGGCGCCCGCCCGTTCCCTGTATGCGGCGGTGGCCGCGGGCGGCGGCCCCAACGCCCTGTCGGCGCGTTTCGTCCTGGGGCGACTCGCACTGCGAGACGGCGACACGCTCGCGGCCATCGCACAGTGGAAGGCGCTGGCCCAGGACGATCCGCTGGGCTACTACGGGACGCTGGCGCACCAGGCGGCGGGCCTGGAGGCTCGGGCCTTCCCGGAGGCCGAACCGCTCCCCAGCACGCCAGAAATACAGGAAGCCATACTCGCCCTCGGCCTGCTGGATGCGTGCGCGTTCGACGTCGAGGCCGAGCACTTCGTGCGCCACCTGGTTGCGCAAGACGGGTATGCTGCCGAACAGCTCCTGGAGCTCGCCGGCGGGCTGCTGGTGCGAGGGCGTCCCACGGTCGCGGCCTCGCTCGGGTGGCGCGCGGCGCGCGGCCTCTCGCTGAGCGACGTGCGGGTGCTGCGCACCATCTTTCCCTGGCCGTGGCGCGAGCTGATCGAGGCGGAAGCGCGCGAGTTCGGCGTGGACCCCTATTTGCTGGCGGGCTTGATTCGGCAGGAGTCGGGGTTCCGGCGAGCGGTCACGTCCCGCGCCGGCGCGCGCGGACTCATGCAGCTGATGCCCGGCACCGCGGCGCAGACGGCCTCACGACTCGGCGTGCCGTGGACGGAGCGCTTGCTCACCACTCCTGACGCCAACCTGCACCTCGGTGCCGCGCATCTCTCGATGCTGCTCAGGCGCTACCGGGGAGCCATAGTCACCGCACTCGCCGCCTACAACGCGGGCGGTCGCCCGGTGGACCGCTGGAGCCGGCTGCCGGACGCGCGGGATCCATTCTGGTTCGTGGAAGGGATTCCCTACCCGGAAACGCGCGGCTACGTGCGCAGCGTGGTCCGGAACCGCGCGCTGTACCAGGCCCTGTATCCGCCGGTCGCGGCGCAGTGAAGGCCGGCGCGCTGCGAGCCCTCCTCCACGCCGCTACCGCGCTTCTTCTGGTCACGCTGCTTCACTCCTGGCAGGCGTTTCGTGGCACGTTGGTGCTGGGCGGGCTCGCCGCCGTGGCGGTTGAGGCCCTGAGGTTGAGCCGGCCTCAGATACGCGACCTCCTGGCCCGCTGGGTGCCGGTGTTTCGTCCCCACGAAGCGGCGCGCCCCTCGGGTGCCGGGTGGTTATTTGTGAGCTACGCGCTGACCGCCTGGATGCCGGCACCCGCGCCGGCCGCGGCCGTGTTGGCCGGGGCGCTGGCGGATCCCGCCGCGGCCATGGTGGGTGGGTGGTTTGGAGGTGGCCTGGCGAAGAGCTGGCCGGGGAGCGTCGCGGCCCTGACCGTGGCCGCCGGGGCGATGTGGTTGGCGGGCATTCCGCCGCTGGCCGCCGGCGCGGCCGGCCTGGCCGCCGCGGCGCTGGAGCGCTGGTCCGGCCCCGTCAACGATAACTTGCTGGTTGCGCCGGGGGTTGGATTGGTGGTCTGGTGGCTTGCTTGACGGCCATCCGCCCTGTGGGCCAAAATCGTGGGTGCGCGTGGGTACGGTGTCTGGCTTTCGTTCGTGGAGGGTAGCCGACATGCCGAAGGGAACGGTCAAGTGGTTCAACGACGCCAAGGGCTACGGGTTCATTCAGCAGGACGATGGCGACGACGTATTCGTGCATTTCTCGGCGATCGAGGGGACCGGGTTCCGCACGTTGGCTGAGGGGCAGACCGTCGAGTTCGAGGTTCGCCCGACCAATGCAGGATTGCAGGCCACCAAAGTCGTGAAGGTCTAAACGCCACCTCCTTGCCGGTGGTAAGGGGGCCGGGCTAAGGTTCTCGTGATGTACCGGCGCCGGTTCCCCGCTTCTTGGCCGCTTGCCGCGACGCTGCTGCTCGCCGGGTGCGGCCCGAGCACCGGCGGCGCTGGTTCTCCCCGCGGCCCCGCTCCAGACCCCAGCGTCCTGTTGCCGAGGCTCGCCGATCCGGCGTTCGTGTACCGGGACCTGGGGTTCTTCGCCAAGGGCGAGCCGCTGCCGTTCGTGGCCTCGTTGCGCTATCTGGCGGGCCCCGACCCCGACTCCACCCTCGTGGTCTTCGGGCTCTCCCTCGCCAATCGGGCGTTGTCGTTCCGGCGGACGGCCGCCGCGGTCGAGGGCCGATACCGCGTGGAGGTCGTGTTTCGGCGCGGCCCCGGCATCATCCGCCAGCTATCGTCCGAGCAGGCGGTGCGTGTGGGCAGCATGGGGGAGACGCGCCGCGCCGACGAGAGCGTCATCTTCCAGCATTTCTTCCATCTCCCACCCGGACCACTGGCGGCGACGGTCATCGTTCGCGACCGCAACCGCTTGACGTCCAACCGGGACGAGGCCGAAATCGTGGTTCCGCGCTTCGGCGCCGGCCCGCAGATCTCGGCCCTGATTCCCGTTTACCAAGGCACGGCCCGGGCCACCCGCGCGGCGCTGCCTACTATCCTGGTCAACCCGCGCGCCACTTCCCCCCAAGGATCGGATACGCTCGCCTTCTATCTGGAGGGTTACGGCCTTTCGAGCGAGATGCCGGTGGTGGTGCGCGCCGTCCGCACCGACGGGGGCGAAGCCTGGCGGGACACGATCCACATCGAGGGCGCTCGGGTGGCGGTCGCGGTGGGGGGCGACACGGTGCGATTCGCCAATCCCGACGTCGGCGCCGCCATCGTGCGGGTGGGGCCGCACCAACTGCAGCTCGGGGAACTGCGCTTCGAGGCCACCGTGCTGGGACAACCGGACACGCTGCGCACCGTGGCGCTGGTCACGTTTTCCGAGCAATGGGCCGTCACCAACCTGGACGACGTCCTTTCATTGCTGCGCTACCTGGGCCGCGAGCAGGAGATCCAGCAGATCCGCGCCGCGGGCCCGGCGGCGCGGACCGAGTTGTGGCGCGCCTTCTGGCGCCGGACCGACCCGGACACGACGACGCCGGAAAACGAGGCGCTGGTCGCCTATTTCCGCCGGATCGAGATCGCCAACGTCCGGTTCCGGGAGGAATCGGAGCCGGGATGGCTGACCGATCGCGGCGAGGTGTACATCACGCTCGGCGAGCCCGACATGGTCGAGCGCTCGGACGATCTGCGCACCAATCGCACCGTGATCCGCTGGACCTACCTGTTCGCCGGCGAGACGGTCCTGCTGTACTTCGTGAACGATTTGTCCCTCCAACGGTTCCGGCTGACGTTCTCTTCGCGCGTCGAATACCAGCGCATGCTGAGCCGCGTGCGCCAGCGCGAAGGCGAGGGTCGTCCGCCGAGTTGAGCAGCGGCCAGCTGTTCCTGGTCGACGGCTATGCGCTGATCTACCGCGCGTTTTTCGCGATGATCGGGCGGCCCCTCACGACCAGCCGTGGGGAGAATACGTCGGCGGTGTATGGCGTCGCGCAGTTCTTGCTGCGGTTGTTCGAGCGCTACCGGCCGGCCTACGTCGGGTGGGTGCACGACGCCGGCACCTCCTTCCGCCACGAGGCCTACCCTGCCTACAAGGCGACGCGCGAAAAGCTCGACGCGGAGCTCCAGCAGGACTTCGACCGGTCGGTGGACCGGGTCGAGCAGTTGCTGGGGGCGTTTCACGTCCCGGTCATCGCCCAGGATGGTTACGAAGCCGACGATGTGATCGCCACGCTCGCCAGCGAGGCGGCCCGCCGCGGCGTGCCGGCGGTGATCGTGTCGGGGGACAAGGATCTCTACCAGCTGGTGAGCCCGGGGATCTCGCTCCTTAACCCGGGCCGCGGGGGCCGGGCTGCGGTCGAGGAGCAGTGGGTGGACCCCTCGAACGCCGTCGAGCGGCTCGGGGTACCCCCGGACCGGGTGGTGGATTACCTGGCGCTGGTGGGCGACGCCTCCGATAACGTCCCGGGGGTCAAGGGCATCGGGGAGAAGACGGCGCGGCAGTTGATCGAGCAGTACGGCGATCTTGAGACCATCCTGGCCCATGCCGGCGACGTGCCGGGGAAGCGCGCGCGAGAAGCGCTGTTGGCGGAGGGTGACAACGCCCGTCTCAGCCGCGAACTGGTGACGGTGCGCCGTGACGTCCCCGTGACGTTGAACCTCGAGGTGCTACGGGTTACGCCTCCCGATGCCCCCCGGCTTCGGCGGTTGTTGACGGAGCTCGAGTTCCACGAGCTACTGCAACGGCTCGACCTGGCGGGCGAAGCCGTCGCGGAAGCAGCCTACCGCCTGGCCACGGACGCGGGACAGCTTCCCGGCCTGGTGACCGCGCTGCGGTCCGCCGAGGTGGTGGCGCTCCGTACCCTATTTCGGGGGCCCGATCCCGTGTCGGGCGAGCTGGTGGGGCTGGCCCTGGCCGGTCGCGAAGGGGAGGCGTGGTATCTGCCGCTGGGGCACGGGGCCACGGTGGATCTGGTCTCTCCTCACCCCACGCCCGATCTGCCGCCGCTCACGGACCCGGCCATGGCGCCGGTGCGGGAACTCCTGGCCGACCCGGGAGTGCCCAAGGTCGGCCACCAGGTCAAGAGCGACTGGTTGGCCCTGCGCCGGGCGGGCGTGGAGCTGGGGGGCATCCCGTTCGACGCGATGCTGGCCAGCTTCGTGCTGGACCCGGGGCGTCGCTCGCACGGGCTGGAGGCGCTGGCGGCGGAGCACCTGCATCTCAAACTGCGTGATGGCGGGGCCGGGCCGGCCCGGGGGAAACGGGAGGTGCCGCCGTGGGAGCTTGCGCCGGCCGACGCGGCGCGTGAGTGGGGCGCCGCCGTGGATGCCATCTTGCGGCTTCGGCGACACTTCCGGCCGCAGCTGACCCAACTCGCCCTCGAACCACTGCTCCACGAGATTGAGCTGCCCCTAGTCCCGGTGCTGGTGGATCTGGAGTGGCGGGGGATCGCGGTGGACGTGGATCGATTGCGCGAGCTGTCGCGCGAGTTCGGCCAGGAACTGACACGGCTCGAGCGCGCCATCTACACCGAGGCCGGAACCGATTTCAACATCAACAGCACACCGCAGCTACGGCACGTCCTGTTCGAGAAACTCCAGTTGCCGACGCTCAAGAAGACCAAGACCGGCCCCTCGACCGACGCCGACGTCCTGGAGCAGCTTGCGGCCATGGGCTTCACGGTGCCGGCGCTGATCCTCGAGTACCGTGAGGTGAGCAAGCTCAAGTCCACCTACGTGGATGTGCTACCCGCGAAGGTCCAGCCGGCCACGGGACGGATCCACACCAGCTTCGACCAGGCCGGCGCCGCCACGGGTCGCCTGTCGTCCTTCGAGCCTAACTTGCAGAACATCCCGGTCCGGACGGCCCGCGGTGAGCTGATCCGCCGGTGCTTCGTACCGGGCCCCGGGTGCCGCCTGGTGGTGGCCGATTACTCGCAGATCGAGCTGCGCCTGCTGGCGCATCTCTCCCAGGATGCCGCCTTCATTGAGGCTTTTCGGCGGGGCGGCGATATTCACCGGGAGACGGCGGCGATCATCTTCGGCGTGCCGGTGGACGGGGTGACGCCGGAGATGCGCTCGCGAGCCAAGACCATCAACTTCGCGACCATCTACGGGCAGGGTCCGTTTGCGTTGAGCCGCCAATTGGGGATTTCGCAGGACGAGGCCAAGGAGTTCATCCGGCTGTACTTCGAGCGCTTCGCGGGGGTGCGCCGGTTCCTGGATCAGACCATCGAACGCGCGCGGCGGGTGGGGTTCGTGGAGACCCTGTTCGGCCGAAGACGATACGTCCCCGAGTTGAAGGATCCCAACCATAACGTGCGGGCGTTCGGCGAGCGGACCGCGATGAACTCCCCGCTCCAGGGGTCGGCGGCCGACCTGATCAAGATCGCCATGATCCGCTTGCATCGCGCACTGGCGGCGAGTGGCTCCGGGGGTGCGATGCTCCTGCAGGTGCACGACGAGCTGGTCCTGGAGGCGCCCGACTCGGAAGTGGACGCGGTGGCGCGGGTGGTGCGGCGCGAGATGGAAGGCGCAGCAGAGCTCAGTGTCCCGCTCGTGGTGGAGATCGGTGTCGGCGACAATTGGCTCGATGCTAAGAGATAGCGGGAGGAGCGGCTTGGCGTTGGTCGACGTCCTGGTGCTCCTGGTGGGGCTGGCGCTGCTGCTCGCGGTCGGGGTTCCCGAGCTCTCGGCGGCCCGGCGGCGGTCGGTGCAGGCCATGCTGCGGTCCGACCTTCGAAAGCTGGCCGCGGCCCAAGAGTCGTACTTCTACGATCACCGCGTCTACGCAGCCGACCCGCTCGACCTCCAGGTGACGGCATTTCGGCCGAATCCCGGGGTGCGGATCGTGGTGAACGAGGCCACCCAGACCGGGTGGTCGGCCACCGCCTCGCACCCGGAGACCCCGGCCCGGTGCTTCCTCTTCCTCCGCGGGGCCGCCCCCGTCGGGACCGCCAAGGCGCCCGGGGAGATTCGCTGTAGCTGACGTCACATGGCGCCTGTTCGCCCGACGCCGGGACGGTATGACCCACGCCCTGGATGGCGGGTTATGGCTCCACCCGTTCGTGCTGCGGGGTGAGCGCATGGCGCATCTGGTGTCCTCGGATCGGGAGTTACTGCTCAGGGCGGGTCGCCGGCTGGGGCTCGACCCGGCGTGGCTGCAGCACAAGCCGCTCAAGCACCCGCGTGACGGGGCGCGGCTGCCGGCCTGGCACTGGGACCTCAGGGGACGCTACGTGGCGCTGGCCGTCGAGCTGGCCGTGCCCTCGGAGGAATCGCCCGGCTCCTCCTGACGCGGTCGCCCCGTGCCGGCGCGGGGTGCGCCGTCTGGTTTGACCCCGGGCCACCAATTCCACCGACCGGCGATGTGCATGATGGCCGGCGCCAGGACCATGCGAATCAGCGTCGCGTCCAGGAACACGGCCACGGCCAGGCCGAAACCAATCAACTGAACCACCAGCATGCGGGCGAAGCTGAAGGTCCCGAACACGATGATCATGATCGCCGCCGCGCTGGTGATGGTGGACGCGGTGGCGCTCAGGCCCTCCATGGTCGCCTGATCGTTCCGCCCGGTGCGGTCGAACGCCTCCTTGATGCGGGACAGGAGGAACACCCCGTAATCCATGCTGAGACCGAACACCACGGCGAAGACCAGCACTGGCACCACCACATAGATCGCCTCGGTAGGCCCGCGCAGTCCGAAGAAGTGCCCGCCCACGCCGCGCTGGAAGACCAGCACGATGAGCCCGAAGGCGCCCGCCACCGACAGGCAGTTCATGGCCACGGCCTTGAGCGGGACCAGAATGGACCGGTAGGCCAGCGCCAGCATGATCGCCGTGGTGACCACGATCAACCCGATGAGCAAGGGAAACCGCCCGAGCAGGTCGTCCTGCAGGTCCACGCCGGAGGCGACGAAGCCGCCCACCGACACCTGGACCGAATCGAGCCCGCGCACCCCGCCGTTGGCCACGGTCCGGATCCACCGCACCACGTCCATCGCGTCCGTGAGGGACGTCGTGTCGGTCAGCACCACGTCCATGAGCGTCGTGCGATGGTCCTCTGAGAGGTATGCCGAGAGGAAGTCGCCGTACTCCGCTCGGGCCCGGGCCGGGTCGCTGTACAGGAACGCGTACTGCAGCGACGAGAGGCCGGGTTCGAGGTCCACCACGCTGCGGACGCGGGCCACCCGGGGGTCGGTCTGGATGGAGTCGGAGAGCCGCGAGAGCCCGCGGACGAAGCGCGAGCCGACGATGCGACTGCCCGGCGGTGCCTGGAGCACGATGCGAAGCGGCTCGATCACGCCGCGGGAGCCGATCGCTTCGAGCGCCTGGGCTCCCTTCTCGGCGTCGGTGCCGGAGGGGAACCAGCCGGTGCTGGGCAGGCCAATCTGGATCCTGGCGAGCGGCCAGGCGATAGCGGCCGCGATCGCGCCGCCGATAGCCAGGGCGCGGATCGGGTGGTAGCCGAGCCACCGCGCCCAGGGCTCCCAGAACAAGGGGTGGTGGTACCACGCCAGGAGATGGGCCAGCCAGCGGGGCCCATCGATCGCCCGGCCCAGGACCGCCAGCGCTGCCGGGAGCAGGGTCACGGACAACAGCACCGCGACCGCGACCACCAGGAGCCCTCCCAGGGCGATGGAGCGGGTCTCCGGGACCGGGATGATGAGCAACGCCGCGAAGCCGACGACCACGGTGAGCCCGCTGGTGACCACCGCCCGCCCCGCGGTGGCGATGGTGCGCGTGGCAGCGTCCCGCGAGGCCAGTCCCCGGTTCAGCTCCTCGCGGAAGCGCGTGACCATCAGCAAGGAATAGTCGATCCCCACACCCAGTCCGATCATCGACACGATGTTCAGCACGAAAACGGACATGGGGTGGAACGCGGCTGCCAGGTACACCAGGGCGAAGGAGCACGTGATGGCGATCACGCCGACGACCAGCGGCAGCAGGGCGGCGACCAGCGCCCCAAAGGCCAGGACCAGCACCACGGCCGCGAGCGGCACCGACCGCTGCTCTCCTCTCCGGGTGTCGGCCAGGCTCACGGTGCGGACGTCGTAGTCGAGCGCCGGCGCGCCGGTCACGTGGATCTCGAAGTCGCGCGCGCGCGGCAAACGGGCTACGGCCGTCTCGACCGCTCGCCGGACCACCGGGGCGTAGGTGGTGGCGGTCTTCGACTCCTCGCTCCCCAGGGCGGCGATGAAGAACGTGGTGCGACGATCTCGGCTGACCAGTGAGGCGTCACGCGCGTCGTGATAGGAGACCACGCGGGCGATGACCGGTTCGCGCCGGACGGAGGCGGTGAGGGAATCGAGCAGCGCGCTGAAGGGCGCGCTGTCGATCGGCATGGGGCCCTGGATGGTAATGGCGAAGAACTGCGCGATGGGCCGTGAGAAGGCCTCGCGGACCAGCCGGTAGGCGCGTTCCGACTCGGTCTTGACCGACCCTACCTCAACGGAGAGCACGTCGGCCACCCGCGCGGCGCGGGGCACAGCCAGCGCCGCCAGTGCCACCCAGCCGGCGATGACGACGTGTCGGAATCGGACAATGGTGCGCGCTGCCAGGGCGGTCATGGGCGCTGAATGATAGAAGACGGCGCCGGCCGATGCTAGGTAAACTGCTGGCACACGGGGGTTTCCGACCACATATTCCGGCCGTGCGGCGGGTCGTCTTCCTCTCGCTCTTGCTGTTGGCCTGGCTTGGCGCGTTCTGGCTCGGTCGCTCCGCCGGCTCCCGGGCCCCACGGGCCAGCCGCCCACCGGACCCAACCCCCGACGAGACCACGGCCACGGCAGCCGCGGTGGCGGTCTTCAAGGACTCGCTCCGGGCGGCGCGGGCTCGGCTGCTCAACGCGATCGCCGAGCGAGATACCTATCTGCCGGCGATGCTGGTCGAGAGCGACTCGCTGGTCAGACGCTGGCCGGAGCGGGTGGCCCGGCCCATCAGGGTCTACCTGCCGGAGCCGGCCATCTCGGGATACACGGTGGCGATGGGACTGGCGGTCGAGAACGCCTTCGCCCGGTGGGAGCGCGTGGGTGGTATCCCCGTCTCGTTCAGCGTGGTGCGGGATTCGGCGGCTGTAGACGTCCAGGTGCGGTGGGTGGACGCGTTTCAGTTCGAGCGCGCCGGCCAGGCGGACGTCGTGTGGGACCGGCAGGGCTGGGTGGTGCACGGCACGCTCACGCTCGCCACCCATACCTTCCGTGGCCATCCGTTGAGCGCCGACGCCGTGCAGACGGTGGCGCTGCACGAGATCGGGCATCTGCTCGGGCTGGGCCACTCGGATGATCCGCGCGACGTGATGTATGCGTCCACCGAGGTGCACGATCTCACGCTGCGGGATCGTCAGACCGCGCAGTTGCTCTATGCGCTGCCGCCGGGGTCGCTGAGACTGCCCTAACTTCGTTAGGCTCTCATCGCCGTCGAGCTGGCCGGCGCGTCTCCAGCTCCCCGCCTCGATCGAGTGCGCGCGCCACGAGATAGGCGTATTCCGCGTACCGCCGGAGGCCCCGGAAGGGAAAGTCGGGCGCCCACGCGTCGCCCGCCTGGTGATAGTGATCCCAGGTCCGCCGCAGCGCTACCGAGCTGTCGCTGGTTAGCCCCTCATACGGCCCGGGACCGGGTATGATGAGAATGGCTGGTACCCCCGAGCGGGCGAAGGGATAGTAGTCGGAGTTCGGCGTGGCTGGAGACGTCGTGGCGCTCCAGCCGTGGGCCAGGGCCACGTCCATCGCCAGCGTGCCGAGCGGCGAGCGGTCGCCGCCCGCGATGCGCCAGCTGGTAGGCGGTGCCGGGGGTGCCCCGGCGTCGAGGTTGATCACCCCCGCCGTGCGCGCCAGCGGCCAGAGCGGCCGGGCGGCGTAGTAGTCCGACCCGAGAAGGCCCCGCTCCTCGGCGGTAGGGAAGAGAAAGATCACCGAGTGTCGCATCGGCTCACCCGGCCCCCGGCCCATCTCCTGGGCCATGGCGAGCAGCATGCCCACGCCGGCTGCGTTGTCCGAAAAGCCGTTGTAGATCGAGTCTCCGCGCTGATCGGGTGCACCGATGCCTAAGTGGTCGTAGTGTGCGGTGAGCACGATCGCCGTATCCCGCGCCCCGGCGGCACTGCCCGGGAGCAGGCAGGCGACGTTCTTCCCCGCGACCGGCCGGCGGGTCAGGTGGAGCTGGACGGAAAGCTCAGCGCCGAGGGGACTGGGGGAGGCGAGCTGGAGGTCGCGGGCCATGCGTGGGGCGCCGAGGATCCAGGGCAGCGTGGGGAGCAGGGAGGTCGCGACGCCCGGCTCCGCGATGGCCATCCGCGAAGCGCCGCGGCTGGTGCGGTAGAGGTCAAAGACCGACGAGTCGGGCACCATTTGCAACAGCCCCGCGGCTCCGCGTCGCGCCAGGGAATCCAACAGCGCCCGGTCGCGAACCGGCGCCGCCGTCAACACCACGGCCCCCCGGATGTCCGGCAGCTCGGCCAGCGCGATGGGGCTTCCGCCGTAGACTGCGGGGCCCGCGAAACTGGCCAGACCCCGCTCGCCGCCGAAGTCGGGCAGGAAATCGTGGGGATAGGTGTATCGGCGCGCCCCGTCGGAGGTTCGTACCAGCAGCGCGGCGCTGTCCACCATGGCCTCGAGCAGCGGCACTGCCTGAAGGAAGTCGGCCCCCACCGGCCGGAGTCCCAGCCCGCGGCACTGGGCGGCGATGTACACCGCAGCCAGGTCCGCGCCCGGCGCGCCGGTGCCCCGGCCTCCCAGGAGATCGTGGGCCAGGAAGTAGGTGTGGGCCCGAATGCCTAGCGTGTCGATGAACGACTCCCGACCAGCGAGCGGCGGCGGGGAAGTCCGGGGTCCCACACCAACGCACGCGGTGACCAGCCAGGCGACTGCGAGCCCGGCAGGGCGACGGATGGCTTTCACGGTCATCGCCCGCCGGGTACAATGCTTCTCATGATCTGGCCTTTCGTGGCGCTGGGGCTGCAGGCGGCCGCGACGCTCCCGCCCATCGAGCGCGCCGTCCGGGACGGCATTGCGCGCGGCGTGTTTCCAGGCGCCGTCGTCATCGTCGGGCGCCGGGACACGGTGCTGCTGGCCCGAGGCTACGGGCATTTCACCTGGTCGGCCAACAGCGCCGCACCGCGGCCGGACAGTACGTTGTACGATCTTGCCTCCCTCACCAAAGTGGTAGCGACCACGCCCGCCGTCATGCTGTTGGTGGACGCGGGCACGGTGCAGCTCGACCGTCCGGTGCGCGACTATCTGGCCGACTTTCAAGGGCCCGGCAAGGAGCGCGTGACCGTACGCCAGCTCCTCGCCCACACGTCCGGCCTGCCGGCGTACCGTCCGTTCTACGAAGCGGCGAAGGATGCCGCCGCGCTTCGCCGGCTGGTCATGG
>Ga0209619_10000092_pt1 | contig 49778 bp, 42 predicted proteins | sample Rifsed16ft3_FD_184011 | JGI IMG/M metagenome (GOLD analysis project Ga0209619, IMG submission 184011) | Soil microbial communities from Rifle, Colorado, USA - sediment 16ft 3 (version 2) | ecosystem: Environmental > Terrestrial > Deep subsurface > Rock core/Sediment | place: Rifle, Colorado... | reverse complement strand
TGCGAGGGCGACCGCGCTGCCCGTCGTCGTGTTCACGCGCAGGTTCACGCGGTAGTTGTCGCGGCCTACGGACTGCGAGACCGCGGCGACAGGGATGGTCGTGGTCCCGCCCGACGTGGATGGGGTCGCGAAGGTTATGACAGGCTTTGTGAGGGTAACCGTCCAAAAGGCCTCGCCCACGGCGTTTCCGTCCGCCCAGATGAGCAGGAATTTGAAGGCGTGTCCTGCTGGTAGGCCGCCCGGCGCATTGACGGTGATTCGGTCTCCCACCGACAAGGTTGCGAGTCCGTCAGCGTCCTGCCAGTTCACCGTGTAGTCGGTGGAGCCGACCGTGATCGTCGTGCTTGCACGGAGCCAGTCTGCCGTCCCAAGGACTGTGTCGACCTCAAGGTTCGCGCGATAGGCAACGCCTGGGTACGCGGCCGACGCGCCCACAACAGAGAAGGTCGCAGCCCCGCTCTGCGTGAGGGAGGGCGTCGAAAAGGATACTTGCGGCCGGACGGCGGGCGGGACGAACACGCTCGCGACGAAGATCCACCACACGGCCGCGATCACGACGATCGCGACGACGACCGCGACGACGGCGAGGAGGGCGACGGGGAGTCGATCGCCAGGAGGCGGGGCCATGGGAGGCGGCATCCCGGCAGGGGGATACGGGCCGGGGGGAGGCGGCGCTGGGGGAGCCATGGGGGCGGGGGTGCCCATGGCCCTCCCATCCCTCCCGGGAGCTAAAGAGCTTACGAGGGCTCACGGCGTGGACCAGGACTCGCTCGCCTCGAGCACGCTGCCCCCGAAGGACAATGTGAACCGGAAGGACGTGCTCGGCGGGAGCGGCGCGCCGACCCCGCTCACGGTGAACGTGTCCCACACGCCGACCTGTCCGTCGAGGTCCTCGTCCCGCCATCGGACCGATAGGGAGTAGCCGCCGACGCTGACGGGCGGACCCTGGCCGCCTGGCGGGAACGCCGTCGTTCCGGACTCCGTGCCGTTCACCTCGAGCCGGAACCCGTATCGATCAATGGGGTGCTCCTGGGAGACGAGGCGGACCTCGATGGAGGCGTTCCCGTTTCCGAGGACCGCGTTGTCCAGGACGACGATTGGGCCCGTCGGGACGAACCCGCCGAAGAAGCTCGTGAAGAACATGAGGACGATGACCCCGAGGATCGCGGGGATCACGACGAAGGCGACGAGGAGGAGCACGATGAGGGTCGCCGCGTTGTCTCGCGGCCGGGGGACCGGATAGCCATAGCCCGGATACGGATAGGGGGGAGGCGGGACGGGCGCGGGCGGCGCCGCGGGAGGCGCGGAGCTGCCCGCCGGCGGGGGAGGCGCGGACATGGCGACGCGATTCAGGTCCCGGCGGAAAAGGGTTACGACGGAATCCCAGGATGCACCGAAGTGTTTAAGTGAGCCCTCCAGGATACACGCCCTCAGAAGGGATGGTGTCTCGTTTGCTCGAAGAGACGTCCGAGATTATCGGGCTCCAGGTGTATACCCACAGCGGGGTCTTCCTGGGAAATGTGAACAACCTCGTCGTCGATGTCGACAACGGCGCCGTGGACGGGATCTTCGTGGGGGAGACGAACCCCCTCCTCGTCGAGGGGAGCCGCGCGGTCAGCATCCCCTACCGGTGGGTGCAGAGCGTCGGGGACATCGTGATCCTCCGGTACTTCCCGAAGCGCGTCTCGGCGAAGAAGGCGCCCGCGCCGGCCCCCGCCAAGTAGGCGCAGCGGAATTACATTCGACAGCTTTATTCGGGCGTCGGCCCGTTCGCTCGTCGATGGGCCCCGTGCGCGCGACGACCCATACGGCCTCCCCCGTGCGCTTCGAGTTCGTCGACATCCGCCTCCTCCACGCCCACGAGCGCGTGGACCCGGCCCTCCTCGATCGCACGGCGGACGAGGTCCGGCGGGACGGATTCCTCAAGAAGCCGATCCTCGTGGCCGACGTCGACTACGTGATCCTGGACGGCCACCATCGATACGAGGCCCTCCGGGCCCTCGGGTGCCGCCGGGTGCCCGCGTACCTGATCGACTACCTCTCCGACGTCGTCCAGATCGGGCTGTGGCCCGAGGCTCCGGTCAAGGAGATCACGAAGGAGGAGGTCCTCCGCCGCGGCCTCGCGGACGACCCGTTCCCCCCGAAGACGACCCGGCACACCCTGCGGGTCACCCTCGAGGACGTGTTCACGGACCTCGAGGACCTCTTCTGACTAGGGAGGCTTGGCGGGCGGACCCTCCGGGGGCGGTCCCGCCGGCGGGGCCCTCATCGACCTCCGCCGCAGGACGGAGAAGACGACCGCCGCGGCGGCCGCGACGCCGAGGATCAGGAGGGCCCACGTCAGCTCATCGAGGCCGAGGAACCCGCGGGGCTCGAGGACCTGGTAGCGATAGGCGACGAGATCCGCGCTCCCGAGGGAGGCCCCCGTCCCGTTCCGCGCCTCCGTCCGGACGGCGTTCCCCGCCCGGGGCGCGTAGTGAAGGATCTCGTAGGACCCGTCCTCCCGGCTCTGGCGGATCCGGAGCGCGTCGAAGGGGCCGGCGGGGACGTTGACGCGCTCGAGTGCCTCCGCGACGTACGCGAGGGTCACGTTCCCGACGCCCTCGGAATGGGCCGGGTCCGAGACCCCGCCCCACTGGAGCCTCGAGTCCTCCGTCGCGTTCATGACCGCGACGAGCACGCCTTCGTCCCCCACGTCGAGGGGGAAGCGCCACATGTCCTCGAGGATCCGGAACGTCGTCGTGTTCGTCAAGGTGAACAGGAAAGCCTGGGGGAACGGGTCCGTGTGCACGGTCCCGTTCGCGCGCACGTCGACGAGGCTCCGCACGACCTTGAGGCCGTCCGCCTCGAGCCACTCCTCCCCCGTCAGGCGCCAGGTGCCCGTCACGCGCACCCGCCCGACGCCCGTGTCGAACGTCCCGCGCGCCTCCCCCTGACCGTCGAGGGCCATGCGAACCACGTCCACGGCGATGCCCTCCACGGTCCTCGACTCCCGCGCGAGGGCCTGGGTCGTCACCTGCCCGCGCAGGTAGAAGCCCTCCCCCATCGTCATGTTCGTCGCGTAGGTCCAGGCGTCCCCGGGGAGGATCGTGGGCCCGTCCACCGCGGCGGCCCCGGGGACGAGGACGACGAGCGCCAGCACGAGGGCCGCGACGATCCCCGCCCGCGGGTCCATGGGACTCGATTCGGACGGATTCCGATAAAGGTTCGCTCCCTACTCCGCCCGCTCGCGGACGAGCTTCGAGCGGGGGCTCGGGGCGATCTCGATCCGCCCCCGCAGGATGCGCCGGATCCCCGCCCCGCCGAGGAGCCGATCGAGGAACACGGCGAGGGCGGCGACCTCGGAGTGGGGCTGGTTCCCGACGGCCACGTTCACGTCCGCGAGGTCGAACACCTCCGCGGGGACCTTCTCGGCGCCCACGACGACGAGGAGGTCGTCCCGCGGGATCCTCGGGAGGATTTCGTCGAGGGGTAGCCCGTACATCGTGAGGTGGACCTTCGTCCCCCGCCATTCGCGGAGGACCTTCTTCCACGCCACGCCCGTCTCGATCTCGAAGGGTCCGCCGAACTTCCGGACGACCTCGTGGACGGTCCTCTCGAGCCCCGGGTCCCGCGTGGAGACGAGGACCCGGTCCGCCCCGAAGGCGCGGGCCGCGAGGGCGACATGGGTCGTCACGCGCTTGTCCCGGGCGGGGCGGTGGCCCAGGCGGAGGATCGTGATCACGGGTCAGTCCTCGAACCGCATGATCCGGTGCCCGCGGAAGTCGAGGCGGGTCGAGCGCTTCACGAGGGCCTTGAGCATCGTCTGGCTCACCTTGAGGGCGTCGGCGACGTCCCCCGCGAACTTCCCGTCAGGGCCCACCATGTCGAAGACCTTCGTCTCGATCTTCAGGTAGTCCTTCTCAGGCATGATCGCCGCGTACAGGACGTCGGAAATCTCCTGGACGGGCGTTGTCGCGTTGATGTGGAAGGACGCGTAGAAGGCGTGGTACGCCTTCTCCGGAGAGGCGGTCGCTCCCGTCTGCCACTTCGTCTCCACGAGCTTCATCTTCTCGAAGAACCGCAGGGCCTCGAGGCCCGTGGCTCCGAACTTCTCCTCGATCTGCTTCGCGGTCCTCCAGTCCGCGGTGACCTCGCGGAACACCTCCCGCTTGATCTCCGTGTCGACCGCGCGGAGGATGGGGACGAGCTCCGCGATCTCGCTTACGACCTTGATGCGGTTCACTGTAACGACTCCCGAGGTATCTGGCTCGGGCATTTTAAGGTTAATTCGCGCGCGCTCTCGCGTACAGGGAGCGCGGGGACGACAGCGGAATCGCCACGGTTTCCGATGGCCATCCCTCCCGTCCGCAGGCCGTCTGGCGCGGCGGCTTCGGCCTCCTACGCGGGTCGGAGACCCGGGGCGGCAAAGGTTTTTCCGGCCCGCCCCGGTGGGGACCCCGCTCATGCGCGCGAAGGACCTCCGTCCCGAGAGCAAAGTCGACGTGATCGAGCTCACGATCCGCGAGAAGGGGCCCGCCCGGGACTTCACGACCCGCGCTGGCGCGTCGGGCAAGGTGTGCGACGCGAAGGCCGTGGACGACGACGGGCAGGAGGTCTCCGTGAGCCTGTGGAACGACGAGATCGAGCGGGTGCGGTCGGACGACCGCGTGCGGATTACGAACGGCTGGGTCCGCGAGTGGCGCGGGAACCTCCAGGTCAGCGCGGGCCGCTTCGGGAAGCTCGAGGTCCTAAAGTAGGCCCGCGGCCCCCAGGCCGAAGGCCGTGCCCGCAAGGACGGCCATCGGCACGATCTGCATGAGGAGGTCGTCGTCGAGCTGGGGGATGCGGGGGCCCTCGAGGGGCATCGCGGTCGCCGTCGCGAGGGCCGCGAAGAGGACCTTCGTGGGCCAGGACAACGGATTCGGGACGAACGGGCTCAATGCGGCCTCGATCCCGAGGAAGAGCGCCCCGTACGCGAGGACGGGGATCCCCCGCGTCCACCCCTTCTTGCGCGCGTACGCGGCGAGGGGGTCGATCCACGCCATGCCCATGAACACGGGAACGACGATCTGCGGCTCCCGCACGACGAAGATCCCGACCGCGAGGGCTGCCGTCCCCTGGGCGTACGCGGACACGCGGTTCCCCTCGTAGGGCCGCATCCCGAACAGCTTGACGCCGAGGGCGATCCTCGCAATCTCCACGCAGGCCGCGGTCCCGAGGAAGAGGAGGGTCAGGGCCATCCGGGTGATTCCCCCGCCGAGGTCCTCGGGGATAAGGTAGTACCCGAGGAAGAGCGGGGACGCGACATGGAAGGCCCGCCGGAACGCCACCGCACCGTCCATCCGTCCGCACCCGGACGCTCACTCGCCGAACTCCGTCGAGCGCCACTTCTCGTCAATGCCCTTGAGGAAGAAATACGTTGCCAGCCCGAGGAGGGCGAGGACGAGGGCGATCCCCGAGGCCGCGAAGACGGGGTCCCGGTCCACGGTGAACGACAGGATCGTGAGGCCGAAGTCGGGTAGCATGGAGAGCGCCGTGAACCGCGCGAGGACTCCGGGGTCGAACAGGAAGGAGTTCGTCCGGAGGCCCGTGAGGTACGCGGTCATCGCGACCATGTACGCGGACGTCACGAGGGCCACGGGCAGGGCGAGCCAGAGGAGCCGGAGGTCCCCGTTCAGGGCGGAGATCGCGACGACGAAGGCGACCGTGATCCACGAGGTCATGAGGAAGAACGCGAGGAGCTTCGTCCGGATGAGCTGGGGCACGGACACGGGGAGGGTTGCGAGATAGTCCATCGCGTCCACGTTGTTGAGCCAATTGTAGAGCATGACCCCGAAGAAGCCGACCATCGCAGCGTAGAAGACGCTGTTGAAACCGACGGGCACTTCGAGCCCGTACCGGACGAACCACGCGGTGAAGGAAAGCAGGAGGAGGGGCGTCACGAAGGAGAAGAACATCTTGAGGACGGTCCCGCTCCGCTTGAGGTCCACGAGTTCCTTCGCGAGGAGGGTCCCGTACCGCAGGCGGCCGAGGCGGGCGTCGAAGGAAGACAGCTCCTCTCGCGCGGACGACGCGGGCGGCTCGTAGCGGTCGGGGACCATCGCGACGGCGGCCCCGACCATGGCGACGATCCCTGCGATCGTCCCGCCCGCGTACGCGAGGGCGGTCCCGACGTCCGCGGCGAAGGGCGGGAGGTGGAGGTGGGCCGCGAGGCCCGGGAGGACCCAGCCCGCGGGGATCGCCCGGCCGACCCCGTAGGCCCCGAACAGGACGGACACCGCGGCGACCGTCGCACCGAACCCCGCGCGGCTCCGCAGGTAGACGGTCGACACGAAGAAGGAGAGGGACATCCCCAGGAGGAAGGAGAGGAGGGACGCCCCGAACAGGATCCCGATGCTCGTGACCCGGAAGCCCGTGATCGGGACGGACGCGAGGAGCCCGGCCGTCGCGGGGGCGAGGAGCAGGAGGATGTAGAAGACCGCGTCCCGGACGTACATCCCGAGGAACGTCCGGCGGAGGCGCATGGGCAGGATCCCGGGCATCGTGACGAGGTAGTTCCGGGTCCCGTCCCTCCGCTCGAGGTACTGCCGCCCGAGGAAGCCGAACGCGCCCACGCTGAGGCCGTAGAGGAATACGCTCAGGTGGAGGAGGAGGATCGCGTCCTCGAGAGGCGTGTACGCGAAGAGCCGCTCGCTCGTCGACGCGATCGCGAAGGCGAAGAGGGCGATGAGGAACGGGAACGCGAGGAACATCCGCGGGCTCGAGTAGGACGTGTGGACCCGGTACTCCTCCTTCATCATGAGGGAGAGGAGGTAGCTCATGGCCCGGCCCCGACGAGCTTCAGGAACGCACTCTCGAGGTCGGCCTCGGGCCCGCGGACCTCGTCCATCGTCCCCGACGCGACGAGGCCGCCGTCCTGGATCACCGCGACGCGGTCGCAGAGGCGCTGCGCGATGTCGAGGAGGTGGGAGGCCATGAAGACAGTGCCGCCCTCCGCCACGTAGGCCTCGAGGTGGTCCCGGAGCCGGCGCTGGTAGATGGGGTCGAGGTTGATGAACGGCTCGTCGAGGAACACGAGGGCGGGGTCGTGGAGGAACGCGGCCGCGAGCATGAGCTTCTGCCGCGTGCCCTTCGAGAGGTCCTTGCAGAGGGTGCCCGTCTCCCCGGAGAGGTCGAAGAACTCGATCCAGCGGTCGATCCGCCTCCCGACCTCGTCGACCTTGCGGACCCGGCCCACGAAGTACAGGTACTCCCGGGCCGTGAGGTAGGAGGGCGGCGACTCGACCTCGGGGACGATCCCGACGAGGGCCTTCACGCGGAGGGGCTCCCGGACGACGTCGACGCCGAGGACGGACGCCCGTCCCGACGTCGGGCGCAGCTGGCCCGTGAGGATCCGGAGCATCGTCGTCTTGCCCGCCCCGTTCGGGCCGAAGAGGCCGAAGAATTCCCCCTCGCCGATCGAGAGGTCGATCCCCCGGAGGGCCTCTACGGTCCCGTACGTCTTCGTGAGGCGCTCCGCGTCGATCGCGCGCACGTCCCGTTCGACGCGACCCGCGTTATATGAGTCTTGGCTCCCGATTATCGAGGCCGCGAGGCGCGCTCGAGCTGGCAAGCCTTTTTCCGCCCCGAATCCTTCGGCAGGCCGATGGGCATCGTCCTCTTCGTCTGCGTGGAGAACACGTTTCGGAGCGTGATGTCGGAGGCCCTCTTCAACGCCGTCGCGCCGCCGGGCTGGCGGGCGGAGAGCGCGGGGGTCCAGGCCGCGGACGCGATGAACCCGAACGCGTTCGAGCTCCTCCGGGAGATCGGGATCGAGGCGGCTCCGCGGACCCCGCGGCTCGTGACGCCTGAGATGACGGCCCGGGCGGACCGCGTGGTGACGTTCGGCTGCCTGGACCGGTGCCCGATCGGGGCCGCGGGGAAGGCGGAAGACTGGCCTGTCCCCGGGGCCATGGGCAAGACGCCGGACGAGCTCCGCGCGATCCGCGACGAGCTCCGGCGGCGCGTCGAAGGCCTCGCGTCACACATCCGGGCGGGACGGCTACGACGGGAGGCACGTACAAAAGCTTGAAGTCCGCGGGCCCCGTGGGCTCCGCGTGCGCCCCCTCCTCCTCGCCCACTGCGGCGCAGGCTCGGACCCGCGGGTCCAGGACGCCGCGGAGGCCGCGGCCCTGGCCGGGTCCGGCATCCTGAGGAAAGGCGGGCGGGCTCTCGACGCGGTCATCGCCGCGATCGTCGTCCTCGAGGACGACCCGCGCCTCAACGCGGGCACGGGTTCCCGGATGCGCGTCGACGGGCGGATCCAGATGGACGCGGGGCTCATGGACGGGAGCCTCGAGGCCGGGGCCGTCGCGGGCGTCGAGGGCGTCCGCAACCCCATCCTCGTCGCGAGGGACGTCCTCACGTCCCCCCACGTCCTCCTCGCGGGCCCCGACGCAACCGCGTTCGCCAGGTCGAAGGGCCACCCGCCGTACGACCCCGCGACGCCGGAGTCCCGCGCGAGGCTCGAGGAGTCCCTCAGGAAGATCCGGGAGGGCCACCTCCCAAGGTACGCGCGGAAGTGGAAGTCCATGGATTTCCACGGGACCGTCGGCGCGGTCGCGAGGGACCGGCGCGGGCGGTTCGCGGCGGGGACCTCGACGGGCGGCACCGCGTTCATGATGCCGGGCCGCGTGGGCGACACCCCGATTGTGGGCGCGGGCTTCTACGCAGGCGCCGCGGGGGCCGTGTCCACGACGGGGATCGGGGAGGAGATCATGAAGTGGGTCCTCGCGAAGCGCGTGTACGACCAGATGGCCTCCGGGCGCACGCCCCACCGCGCGGTGGACCGCGCGCTCGCCGACTTCCCGCGCGGCGTGTCCGTGGGGGTCATCGCCGTCGGGAGCCGGGGATGGGGCGAGGCCTGCGACGGGCCCATGGCCTTTGCCTCGACCTCGCCCCGGCGAACCCTTTAAGATTGCATGTGCTATCACGGGCCATGGCATTCCTTGTTCTCGAGGGAGGACCATGACGCGACGCTCCGCGCTCACATCGAAGATCGAGGCCGAGGTGAAGCTACTCCAGCGCCACGTCGCGATGCTCAAGGCGATCATGGAGAACCAACCCATCGGGATCATCCGCCTCTCCGAGCTCCTGAACTTCCCCCAGCACAAGGTCCGCTACTCCCTTCGCATCCTCGAGCAGGAGGGCCTGATCAAGCCGTCCCCCGAGGGCGCCGTGACGACGGACAAACTCCAGGAGTTCCTCGACTACCTCAAGGGCGTCCTCGACTCCATGTCGATGACCGTCGTCGAGCTGAGGAAGAGCCTCGAGTGACAGAGGACGCGCTTCGCGACCGAAACTATTTGAGGGGCCCACCTGTATCGTCGCGCGGGCCGTCGTAGCTCAGTCTGGTAGAGCCCCTGACTGTTAATCAGGTGGTCTCCGGTTCGAATCCGGACGACGGCGCTCCTCCCCGGGACTGGAGTCCGTTGCGGCTCCTTTCGTCCTCAACTGAGGTACCCGTGCGCAGCCTCGATCATCAGTGCGACGACGACCAGGCCGAGCGCGAGGGCGAGGACCTGCCCGAGGTTGAACCGTTTCTGGAGGACCCCCATCTCGGGCCCGTGCTCGCAGGCGGGCTCGTCGAGGTGGGTTAGTATCCTCCGGCCCGTCCCCACGACGAGGACCATCCCGAGGGCGAACGCGGCTAAGCTGAAGACGAGGGCGGCGAGGATCAGACGGCCCCAGGGCGTCCCCGTGAGGAGGAACGCGTCGAAGCGGCCCATGTGGAGGTAGAGGAGGACCCCGAGGACGATCGTGCTCACTGCGGCCATCGGAACATAGCGGATCGCGACGGGGATGAGCTGTCGCATGGTCCTTCTGCGCGCGTCGAGGTCGACTCTCCCCATCGCGCGTCGCACGACGCCGAGGCTGAAGGCCACGGCCCCGATCCACGCGATGCCGGCCAGGATGTGGAGGAAGCGCAGGGCGAAGGCGAGGACGTCCGCCATGCCGCCCGCGAACTCCCCTGCGATATAAGTGCGTTATCACGTCAGCGGCCGCGGCCTGCGACCTCCCGGTATCGCTTCCGGAGGACCTCGAGGTCCGCGTCGTACCGCGCCCGGCGGCGGCCCGCGAGGAGATCCCTCTGCGCCCGGAGGATCTCTCGAGGGATCCGACCCCAGAGTCCCTCGACCCGGGCTCTCAGGGCGGCCTCCGCGTCCTCGACGGAACCGCCGACGGCCGCGACGTCGAACCCGCGGACGGCGCCGACGTACGCGTACACGTGGAGGTTCCCCTTGAAGAAGCACGACGTGTACGGGATCGCCAGGAGGCCCCGATGGGCCGCAGCCCGTTCGAAGTCCCGGACCCGTGCCCGCGAGATCCGTAGTGGCTTCAGGATTTCCGTGAGGATCTCCGCCGTCGCCACGTACTTCGCGTCCTTCCGGTGCGTGTCGAAGATGAGCGGGACGTCGTCCACGACGAGGGTGCCGTAGGAAGTGTCCTGGGTCTCCGCGTCGAAGACGGTGAGCCCATGGTCTGAAGGGATCCGGGCCCGAAGGTCCCGGAGGTCCTGGCTCGCGGCGGTCACCGTTCCTTCACCCGCTCGAGCTCGTACGCGCCGGGGACCGTATGGGCCTTCTTCGCGACGAAGTAGTAGGGGATCGCGACGAGGAAGGCGATCGCGGAGATCGCGAGGGCCGCGAGGACCGTGACGAACACGAGGAGGCCGATCGCGAGGAGGAGGACCGCGAGGAGGCCCGTGATGAAGAGGACGAAGACCCCCGCGGCGAGGAGGACGAGGACGAGGAGGGCGGCGAGCCAGGCGTTCATCGGGATCCCCTCACGTACCAATCCGGAAGGACTGTCCGCCGCTCGACTGGTGGGGCATGTAGGGCATCAGGGCGAGGGCCATCTTCCCCAGGGTCATGGACTGGAGGAGGGCCTTCCCGGGCCCCGTGAGGGTTGTCACGAAGAGGCCTTCCCCGCCGAAGAACGCGGTCTTGATGCCCCCGACGGTCTGGATGTCGTAGGCGACGGACGCCTCCCAGCCCACGACGTGGCCCGAGCTGATCTTGAGCGTCTCCCCGGGCCCGAGGTTGAACTCCGTGAGGTCCCCGGGCGCGTGGATCCACACGGTCCCTTCGCCCCAGTACCGTTGGAGGATGAGCCCCTCCCCGCCGAAGAACACGGCCCCGAGGCGCTTCTGGAACGCGATGTCCATCTGGACCGCGTTCTCCGCGCAGAGGAACGCGTCCTTCTGGAAGATCCACTCCCGCCCCCCGCGGAGGTCGATCGCGGAGATCTTCCCGGGCACCCGCCCCGCGAACGCGGCGATCCCGGGGCCCCCCTGCGTGGTGAACTCCGTGACGAAGAAGGACTCCCCTGTCACCACGCGCTTGAGGCCGGACAGGACGCCGCCCCGTGCCCGCGTCGACATGGACGTGTTCCCGCTCATGTAGACCATCGCGCCCGCCTCCGCCCAGACCATCTCGCCGGGGTCCAACTCGACGTGGACGAACTGGAGGTTGTCCCCCGTGATGCTGTGCCGCATGACCGTCCCCCGGGACGCGAAGCCCGAGGAGGACGTAAAGCCTTCGGCGGAAGGCCTCCGGACGCGGGACCCATGCACGGTTAAATACGCGGGACCTCTTCTCGCCCACAAGGGCCCGTAGCTTAGTCTGGTGGAGCGTCTGGCTCATAACCAGATGGTCGTCGGTTCAAAGGGTCCCGCGCGCCCGCGCACGGGGCCGGGAAATCCGGCCGGGCCCACTCCTTTTCCGGGTCATCCGAGGCGGGTCGTCGCCCGCGGGAGGATCCCGTTCCCCTTGAACAGGAGGTCCCGGATCATGTCCCTCGCCCCGACGATTTTGTCCATGTCCCCGTCCCACTCGCCGAGTTCCCGCGCGTACGCGGTCTCGATGTGGTCGAGGACCCCGCGGACCTTCCTCCGGATCAGGGACGAATCCGCGCCGGAGTACACGACGGCGAGGTAGACCATCCTCCCCCGCTCGATGAGGATCTTGTAGTCCCCGAAGTCGAGGGAGTGGAGCTCCCGGTGTTCGCCGTACCGGAACGCGTCCCGGACGAACTCCTGGACCGCGGTGAGCATGCCGCTGAGGACGTCCTCGTCCTTCTCCTGGACGAGGGTCCGGGAGAGGTGGTACATGAGGACTCCGTCCCGGTACACGAGAAAGACCTCCTCGATGGCCACCTTGTGCCTTCGCCAGACGTAGACCACGGCGACGCTCCCGAGGGCGAGCCCGCCGAGGAGGATGTACACGAGGGGCATCGGGTCGACCGCGACGGCCACGGTCACGGGGAGCGATCGCACGTACCCGAGGACGAGCCCCTCGCTGTTCGTGTAGGCGGCCTCGACCGCGTTCGCGATGAGGGTCCGCGGGGCCACGTTCTCGAGCACGCGGACGTGGAGCTCGAACGTCTCCACCTGGCCCGGCTGGACGTCGGGGAAGGTCCAGTTGAGCTCCGGGGCACCCTCCGCCCGCACGCGGGCCGTGTGGGAAACGATCTCGAGGCGCGCGTCGACGGGGTCGAGGAGCCAGAGGGTCCGCGCGGCCGTGGAGCCCGTGTTCCTCAAGGTGATCGCGTACACGACGGTCCCCCCCGCGAGGACGTCGGGCCGGTCCGCCCGGATCTCGAGGAGGATCGACGGGGCGATCACCGTCACGAGGGCGGACGCCGTGGTCCGGTTGCGGGACGCGCCCGCCACGTCCGTGTAGTCGGCCTCGAAGGAGAGGTTCCCCTGGGTCCGGTCCGCGACGAGCGGCTTTGCCTGGAGGAACAGCTCGAAGGACTTCGGCCCTGGTGCCTGGTCCGTCCAGTGCCACTGGACGAGGGACGTCGCCGCCGTGCGCTCCCCATCGGAGTCGTCGGAGACGTAAACAAAGCTGGCGGGGAGCGAGAGATTGAGCCAGACGTCGCCTGCCGTCCCGCTCCCCGCGTTAGCGTGAAACACCGTGAAGGATGCGACCGTGCCCGCCTCGACCGTGGCCACGTTGGGGCTTACGCTCAGGGTGATCCGGGAGCCGCCCGCGAGGACGGAGTCCGGGGCCACGGCAACGGCGAGGAGGAGGTTCCCCGCGGCGTCGGAGTAGTCGATCCTCCCTCCGACGACGACGGTCCGGCGGTCGGGGACCGTCGGGAGGGCCGTGAGGTTCACGTACACCGCGCGGACGCCCAATCCGACACCGCTCATGGTGAAGCGGAGTTCGGACCCGGCGACGGTCGCGGGCGCGCTCGCGTTGAGGAACGCAAGGAAGGGATCGAGGGTGAGGTTGAGCCACAGGTCCCGGGCCCCCTCGTTCCCCTGGTTCTCGAACACGACGGACCCCGCCACGGGGTTCCCAGCGGCCACGGAGGCCGACAGGAACTGGAAGCTCGCGGACACGATCCGGGGGGCGAGAGCCGTCACGTCAGCCTGGGCGGACCGCTGGGGCAAGGACACCCCGTTCTCGTTCGTGTAGTCGAGGGTCCCCGTCGTCGAGAAGACCTCTCCCGGGGTGAGCGAGGCCGTCGCCCGGACGCCCATCGTGAAGGTCCACGTCGCTCCCGCCGCCATGGCCCCGAACGCGAACCGGACGTCCCCGCCCGAAACGGTCGAGATGCCCCCCAGGGAAGCGGACGTGTCCGAGACGTACGACAGGTCCGCCGGCAACGTCAGGTTCAACCAGACGTTCTGCGCGGGGTCCCCCGAGTTCGAGAGGCGAATCGTATCCGTGAGGGACTCGCTCCCGTGGACGCCCGAGGCGGACGGGGTGAGGGTGAGGGCGATGAGGGGGCCACGGAGGACCACGTCGACCGAGGAGGTCCCCGGGGGCCAGAGGTGCCCTTTCTCGTCCGCATAGACGAGGGTCGCCGTGTTCCGGATGAACGCGTCCGTCACCCCGCCCCTCACCTGGACCGCGATGTCGAGCCGGTACGATCCGGGGCCGACGTTCGTCCAGGACCAGTTGTACGCGCCCGTCCTCGCGCCCTCCTCGGAGCTCCCCTGGAACATGACCTGGCTCGGGAGCGTGTCGTTGATCCAGACGCGGGACGCGGACCCCGAGCCCGTGTTGTTGTACCAGAGCTGGTAGTCGAAGCGGTCCCCGCCCTTCGCGGTCCCCGTCGTGGAGACCTTATCGAGGCGCAGGTCGGGGGATCGCACGAGGGCGGTCCCCTCCGCGAGGTCTACGACCCCGTTCCCCTCGATCGCGGTCACCCGCACGGAGTACGTGCCGTTCCCGAGGAAAGGGGAGACCGTGAAGCCGTACAGCTCCCAGGCGGAGGGCGTCGCGGGGTCCGTGACGAGGAGGGTCATCGGGGCCCACGAGGCGACGGCCCCGCCTCCGGGGGCCGTGACGTTGATCCGCGCGCCGACGATCTCGGACGCTCCGAACGGGTCCGAGACGTTCGCGCGGACGACGAGGGCGTCCCGGGAGGACCATAGGGCCGCGGGCCCCGAGGCGTCCCGGAGTTCGAGGGCGTCGATCCGGACGTACGTCGTCGTCGTGAGGTCGAGCCGCGACCGGGCGAACGTCGAGTTCATCGCGAGGACCGCGTCGGAGCCGCTCGTCCCCTGGAACAGGGCCCTCAGGCGCACCCGCTCGCCCGGGGAGAGCGTGTGGTCGAACCCCGAGAAGTCGAAGGTGAACTCCTGGAAGTCGTCCAGGTTGTTCGTCCGCACCGTGGACTGGTGGTACGCGACGGGGACGATCGTCACCCCGTTCCAGTCGATGAGGGTCAGGTTCGTGACGAGGTCCCTCGCGTCGTTGCCCGGGGAGTCGAGGTACAGGGTCACACGGAGGTCCGTCGCCCGGAACGGCCGCGCGAGGGCGGGGGTCAGATCGAAGTTGTAGCTCGTGCCGCGGGAGAGGGTCACGTTCGTCTGCTGGGCCACGCTGCCGACCGGCAGGATCGGCGTGAGGCCGCGGCTCGGCCCCACGGGCCCCGGCACGAGGTAGAGGGACTTCATCTCGATCCCGATCGTCACGGAGCCCGCGTCGGAGCCGCCCGGCCGCCATGCGCCCGTGCCGTTCACGTAAGCGAGGGCCGCGGTCATCGTCCCGAGGGTCCCGGGATCGACTCCAATGGCGATCCGCACGGTGACATCGAAGGAGAAGGCGCCGTTCCCCAGGCCGGTGAAGGTGAGGGCGGGGAACGCGGTCGAGGAGGTCCCCGCGGTGTCGCCCACGTAGACGAGCTCCGGGGATAGGGTCACGTTGACCCACGCGGTCCCCGAGGCCTGGGTCCCCGTGTTGTTGACGAAGACGCGGAACGTGGTCGTCTCCCCTGTGGCCAGGCTCGACGCGGGGGCGACGACATCCACGGAGAGGCTCGTCGCGAGGGGCCTCCCGTGCGTGAGGAAGTACATGTCCGTGGCGGGCGCGACGTCCGTCCAGCCGACGCCGGCATCGAGGACGGCCTTGCCCGGGGCGTACACGTTCGCGAGGCTGTGGTGCCACTCGTAGCCCTCCGCGAGGATGCCCGCGTGGGTCGCGACGATCCAATACCGGACCCCCGACGTCAGAGCCGGCGGCGCGGCGAAGGGCACGGACACGAGTCCCACGCTCCCCGCGGCGAACACGTTGGAGGCTGTGAGGTACCCGGCCGCAGGGACTCCCGCGGCGTCCGCCCGTACCGTGACGTTGAGGGAGTCCGTGAGGGAACCCGTGTTCCGGAGGCGGAGGGTGAGGTTCACGAGGACGTACGTCTCGGACGCGACGAAGGACTGGGCGACGCTCTGCCCTGCGTGCACGTCGAGATGGTTCGTGCCGTTGACGACCTGGTTCCACTCATGGGGCGTCTCCCCGAAGGCGGCCGCCGGCGGGATCGCGAGGGCGAGGAGGACTCCCGCGAGGAGGAGGAACGAGACGACTAGGGTAGAGGCAGGCAGGCGACGGCTCAATCGGCGGCCTCGTGAGAAGGGTGGCCCGAAGGGGTAAAGACCCCAGCGTCCCGGTTATCCACCCTGATAATTTTTTTCGGCCAGGGGAGAGGCTTTTTCTGCCGCCGCGGGTTGGGACGCGTGGATGGAGGACCTCGGCCTCGACCCACGCGTGATGGACGCCGTGCGGGAGCTCGGGATCAGCTCCTTCACGGATCCCCAGGTCCGCGCGATCCCCCGCATCCTCGCGGGCGCCAACGTCCTCCTCGTCGCGCCGACGGGGATCGGGAAGACGGAGGCCGCGGTCCTCCCGCTCCTCGACCGGATCCTCCGGGAGGGACCCGACCCCGTCAGCGTCCTCTACATCACGCCCCTCCGGGCCCTGAACCGGGACATGCTCCGCCGCCTGACGTTCTTCGCGGAGCGGCTCGGCGTCGACGTCGCCGTCCGCCACGGGGACACGCCGCCGTCCGAGCGGGCGCGAATCACGAAGACGCCGCCCGACATCCTCGTCACGACGCCGGAAACGTTCCAGATCCTCTTCACGGGCCGTCGCCTGCGGGAGCAGCTGCGGAACGTGCGGTGGGTCGTCCTCGACGAGATCCACGAGCTCGCGTCGGACGAGCGGGGGGCCCAACTCGCCGTGGGGCTCGAGCGCCTGCGGGACCTCGTCGGGCGGGAGTTCCAGCGGATCGGCCTTTCCGCGACGGTCGGCAGCCCGGAAGAGGTCGGCCGCTACCTCGTCGGGATGGGCCGGGACGTGGAGGTGATCCGGGCGGACGTCCCGAAGGGACTCCGGATCGGGGTCGAGATGCCGACGCCCGAGCCGCAAGACGCGGAGGCCGCGGACCGCCTGCGGGTCCAGCGAATCCAGGCGACCGCGATGCGGCGCTGCCACGAGCTCATCAAGGATCACCGCTCGACCCTTTTCTTCGTGAACACGCGCGACACGGCGGAGTTCCTCTCCTCCCGGATGGCTGTCTGGTTCCAGGATCCCACCCTGGGCGTCCACCACGGGAGCCTGTCGAGGGACGTGCGCGTCCAGATGGAGGACGATTTCAAGGCGGGGACCCTGCGGGCCCTCGTCACGACGTCCTCCCTCGAGCTCGGGATCGACGTCGGGACGGCGGACTTCGTCCTCCAGTACAACAGCCCCCGGGAGGTCTCGCGCCTCGTCCAGCGGATCGGGCGGTCCGGCCACGGGGTCGGCGAGGTCTCCGACGGCCTCATCCTGGCGACGAACGAGGACGACCTCGCGGAGGCGTGCGCGATCGCCCGGCGCGCCCTCGCGGGGGAGGTCGAACCCCTCGTCGTCCGAACGAACAACCGGTCCGTCCTCGCGAACCAGGTCGTGGCCGCCGCCGTCGCGGAGAGGTTCCTCGACGCGGGCCGCCTCTTCGACACCGTGCGGCGGAGCTGGCCCTTCCGGGAGCTCCCGAGGGCCGAGTTCGATGCCGTCGTGGACCAGCTCGCGTCCCTCCGGATCGTCTGGTCCCGGGACGGCCGGATCGGCAGGGCCGGGCAGAGCCTCCCCTACTTCTTCGAGAACATCTCCATGATCCCGGACGTCCGCACGTACCGGGTCGTCGACCTGAGCTCCCGGCGGGTCATCGGGACCCTCGACGAGTGGTTCGTCGTGGAGAGCGCGAAGCTCGGGGAGGCGTTCAGCATGCGGGGGACCGCGTGGCGGGTCGCGGACATCAAGGAGGACCACCTCCTCGTGGAGCCTGTCCGGGAGATCGGGGACGTCCCGTCGTGGGTCGGGGAGGACATCCCCGTCCCCTACGAGGTCGCCCAGGAGGTCGGGCGCATCCGGCGCGAGCGGGACCTGTCCGCGTACCCCGTGAACGAGGCGGGTGCGAAGGCCCTCCGCGAGTACGTCGACTCCGCGAAGGACGCGCCCGTGGCCACGGACGCCCGGGTGACGATCGAAGTCTCCAGGGAGATCCTCGTCGTGAACGCGTGCTTCGGCTCGAAGGTCAACGAGACCCTCGGCCAGCTCATCTCGACCCTCATCAGCGCGCGGTTCGGGGAGAGCGTGGGCGTGCAGACGGACCCCTACCGGATTGTCCTCGAGGTCCCTCGGTCCCTCGACCCCCAGCGGGTCGTCGAGATCCTCAAGCCGGAAGACCCGGACGCCCTCGAGCCCCTCCTGCGGGTGATCCTGAAGAACGCGTCCGTCCTCCGGTGGTCCTTCGTCCACGTCGCGAAGAAGTTCGGGGCCCTCCGGAGGGACGTGGACTGGGAGGCCGTCTCGATCCCCCGCCTCCTGAAGGCGTTCGAGGGGACGCCCCTGTTCGAGGAGGTCCTCGACAAGGTGTTCTGGGAGCGGATGGACCTCCCGCGGACGGCCGCGGTCCTCCGCGACATCCGGGGCGGGAGGATCGAGGTCGTCGTCACGCGCCTCACCCCGATCGGCCGCGCGGGAATCGAGGGGGGCCGGCTCCTCGTCTCCCCCGCGCGGGCGGACCACGCGACCCTCATGGCCGTGAAGGCGCGCCTCGAGAAGGAGACGGCGAGCCTCCTCTGCCTGAGCTGCCGGATGTCCTGGCGGCAGGCCGTGTCGGAGGTCCCCGCGAAGGTCCTGTGCATGAATTGCGGCGGCCTCATGATCGCCGTCGTCCCCGGCTACGAGAAGGATCGCGTCGCGGCCCTCGACCTCGCCGCGCCGAAGGACGAGGACCGCCCCCTCGCGAAGCGTCTGTTCACGAGCGCAAGTCTCGTCATGGCCCACGGGCGGAAGGCCGTCCTAGCCCTCATGGGGCGCGGGGTCGGGGAGGACACGGCCGCGCGGATCCTCCGGGGGTACCACGAGACGGAGGAGGACTTCCTCCGGGAGATCCTCGGCGCAGAGGTCCAGTACGCCCGCACGAAGCGGTTCTGGGACTGACGCCCTCCTCGTCGGGACGACAAAGAAAGGGAGCCCCGCGGGCCATCGGGAGGAGGACCGCAACGTCCCGCCGGGCTCTCGGTGTGGGCAGTCTATGGTGTGAGGGAGAGGCGAAAGACGAGAAAGGACTCCGAACCGGAAGCCGCGTTCCCGCCTCCCTCGCAAAGCGGTGTGCCCCCGGGTCTGCCGCCCGGGAGCGGTCCACGAATCGTGTTCTGGATATTTAATCGTTGTCCGATTCCGTCATAGTATCTAGGGGCGTGGGGGCATTTCCTCATCCGTTCGCTGCCTCCGATTAATATTCGGTCATCCGGATATTGGTCGGGCGCCCCGGGGCTCTTCGGACCCGCTGTCCCGGCCCGCCGGGATGTCTCTCATCTCCGAGACGCAGGTCGCAACGTTTATCGGGTCTCCTTCGCGTCGCTTCCTCGGTCGTCCCCTTGCCGGATGAGAAGACCCCCTCCTGTCCCGTCTGCGGGGCCGCGAACCGTGCGGATGCGAAGAGCTGCACGGCCTGCGGGATGTCCCTCCTCCGCGCCGCGACGGAGCGCGGGGTTGACGACCTCCTCAAGGACCTCCTCGAGCCCGTCCCCGAGCCCGCCCGGACGCCGGAGACCCTCGACCTCGACGCGGAGATCGTGGACGGCCTCCTCGACTCGATCCTCGTCGAGGACAAGGCTGCGGAGATCCGGATTGAGTGTCCTCTCTGCGGGGGGGAGGTCACCGCGGACGCGGGCCGGTGCCCCCACTGCGGGGCCGAGTTCGAGGACGTCCGGCTGCCGCCGGAGCCCGCCGATTCGGAGTCGTCCGCCCCCTCTCGGGAACCCGTGAGGGCCGCCATCCTCCCCGAGCCCCCGGCGAAGCCGCCGAAGAAGGGGACGCGGGGAAGGACCCCGGCCGAAGAGATCCCCGTCGCGTCCGCGACGTCGGAGACCCCCCACAACGCCGCCGTCCTCCTGTCGGGCCGTGCAATCGACGTCATCGTGCTCGCGACGGTCGGCAGTCTCGCGGCCGCCTTCGTCGGGTTCCGGATGTACTCCTGGTCCGCGTTCTCCTCGGACCCCAGCCCCCTCCTCGCCTTCCTCGGGATTGCGGCGGGTGGGATGGCCGCGGGCGGGGTGCTCTTCCGGGTCTCGACGTCGGCCCTGACCCAGGGGGACCGCCTCGTCAAGCAAGGGCGGTATCAGGAGGCCCTGGGCCATTTCGACCGCGCGATCCGGATGGGCCACCGCCCGTCCAACGCGTGGACGTCCCGGGGGGTCGCCCTCAAGCGTCTCGGCCGTCTCGACGAGGCCCTCCGGTGCGAGCAGATGGCGACCCGGATCGACCCGGTGAACGAGATCGCCTGGTGCAACCTGGGGGACGTGTACTTCCGCCTCGAGGACTACGCGAAGGCCCTCGAGTCGTACGACCGCGCGATCAAGATCCGCCCGAAGTACGCGATCGCGTGGAACAACAAGGGGGCCGCCCTCGCCCGCCTGAGCCGCTTCGAGGAGGCCCGGGAGTGCCACGACCTCGCCGTCCAGCTTCAGCCGAAGTACGTCGCGGCGTGGTTGAACCGCGGGGAGGTCCTCGCCCGCCTCGGGGACCGCGAGGGCGCCCAGAAGTGCCTCGAGCGCGCGCGGGCCCTCGGCGCGTGAGCCCGGATCCACGGGACGTTACGGCGCCGAGCCCCCGCGTCGGTTGGGCAGGCCCCATCGAGATGGATCGCACCTACGAGTACTACCTTCGCACGCCCTCGACGGGCGGAGCCAAGCGTTAAGCCCCCGCGGGCGTTCGTCGGCCCGATGGGCAAGGCGTGGATCAAGGCGAGGAAGCACGACCGGTACTACCGCGCCGCGAAGCGCCAGGCGTACCGATCCCGCGCGGCGATCAAACTGTCCCAGATCGACCTCCGGTACGGGATCTTCCGGGACGGGGACGTCGTCGTGGACCTCGGGGCGTCCCCGGGCGGCTGGTCCCAGGTCGCCCGCGAGCGGGTAGGCCCGAAGGGCCGGGTCATCGCCGTCGACCTCGCCTCGATGTCCCCCATCGAGGGGGTGGAGCTCCTCCGGGGGGACTTCATGCACCCGGACGTCCAGGTGCGCCTCTTCGAGATCCTCCGAAGGCCCGCGGACGTCGTGATGAGCGACATGGCCCCCCGGCTGAGTGGGAGCCGGCCCTACGACGTCGCGCGGTCCCTCGAGCTCGCGGACGTCGCCCTCGCGTTCGCGGAGCGCGCCCTGCGGCCGGGCGGGACGTTCCTCGTGAAGGCGTTCCAGGGGGACGGGTACCGGGGGTTCCTCGGACGCGTGAAGAAGTCGTTCGAGGCCGCGAAAGGCGTGAAGCCGACCGCGTCCCGGAGGGAGAGCGCGGAGATGTATGTCCTCGCCGTGGGGAAGCTCGGCTGAGCTCCGCCGGGTCCGTCCGACTCGCGGCGCACGTCCTAAATAGCCGCGCCTCCTTCCTCGCCCCGTTCCCATGGTCCGCACGTACGCCGAGGCAGGGGTCGATCAGGACGAGAAGGGGGCCCACATCCGGGCCCTCGTATCGGCCCTCACGTACCGCCGGCGCGGCCTCGGGCGGCCCCTCACGCGGATCGGTCACTTCACGGGGCTCGTGGAGTTCGGGTCCTACGCGCTGAGCCTCTGCACGGACGGGGTCGGGACGAAGCTCCTCGTCGCGTCGGAGATGCGGAAGTGGGACACGATCGGGATCGACTGCGTCGCGATGAACGTGAACGACATGATCTGCGTGGGCGCGGAGCCCGTCGCGTTCGTGGACTACATCGCGATCGCGGACTACGACCACGAGATGGCGCGGCAGATCGGCGTCGGGCTGAACCGGGGCGCGGAGCTCGCGAACGTCTCGATCATCGGCGGGGAGGTCGCCGTCCTCCCGGAGATCGTCCGCGGATTCGACCTCGCGGGGACGTGCTTCGGGCTCGTGAAGAAGCGGGACATTGTGGACGGCCGGTCCGTCCGCCCGGGGGACGTCATCGTCGGCCTCCCGAGCTCGGGGATCCACTCGAGCGGGCTGACCCTCGCCCGGCGCGTCCTCCGAGACTCCACCTTGACCGTCTTCGACCCCGTGGGCGGCGGCGGACAGAGGTGGGGACCGACCCTCCTCGAGCCGACGGCGATCTACGTCCGTCCGGTCCTCCGGGCCCTGCGGAAGGCGAAGGTCCACGGGATGGCCCATATCACGGGAGGCGGCCTGCGGAACCTCGTGCGCCTCAAGGGGAACGTCGAGTTCGCGATCACGGATCCCATCGAGCCCCCCCTGCTCTTCCGCGAGCTGCAGGCCCTCGGCGGGATCGACGACCGGGAGATGTACCAGACGTTCAACATGGGGATGGGCTTCGCGATCGTCTGTCCTCCGGAGGACGCGAAGGACGTCCTCCGCGTGCTCCGACCGGACGTGAGGGCGAAGACGGTCGGCGAGGTGCGGAAGGGCCACGGGGCCAGCCTCGGGCCCCTCGGGCTCTCGTGGGAGACGTACTGAGTTCGCGTGCGGCCTCGCGGATGGCGACCGCGTGTGGCAAGCATGCTAACCATGTGGGCGGAGGCTCGCCCTTAAGTCCTCCCGCCTCCTCGCACTCTCCATGGCGGTCGACCTCCTCGCGGTCCTCTTCGACATCGACGGCACGCTCGTCGAGACTCTCGACCTGATCCTCGAGGCCATGAACGGCGCCCTTGCAGAGCTCGGCGAGGGGCCCCTCCGGGCCGACGAGCTGCGCCCGCTCATCGGGATGCCCGTCGCCCGCCAGATGAAGATCCTCCGGGATCTGGAGGGCCCCGTGGCCGACGTGATCACGGACCGCTACTACGCGCGTTTCACGGCCCTCGTCGAGAATGGGGTCCGGCTCTACCCGGGCGTCCGGGAGACGTTCCCCTCCCTCGCCGGCCGGCGGATCGGGACGATGACGACCCGCCGCCGGGCGAACGCGGTCCGCATGCTCGAGGTCGGCGGGATCGCGCCGTACTTCCGGGCGATCGTCGGCGGGGACGAGGTGTCCCACCCGAAGCCGGCGCCGGACCTGCCGCGACATGCGGCGCGGGCGATCGGTGTGCGACCCCCATCCTGCGTCATCGTGGGCGACGCGCCCGTGGACATCGAGGCGGGCCGAGCCGCGGGCAGCTGGACCGTGGCCGTCGGGTACGGATATGGGGATCCTTCGGCACTCCGGGAGGCGGAGCCCGATCGATTCATCGACCGATTCAAGGAGCTTCCGCAGGTCCTCGCTCGGTTCGATGTCCTCGGGCCGAAGGCGTGAGGCACGACGCACCGGACGGCAACGGCTTATCTGCCGAGCCGATTCCCGGGGCCAAAGGGGATCCTCATGCCCGGCCTCCTCGACGGTGTGCACGTCCTCGATGTCTCCCGTGTCCTCACGGGGCCCTACGCATCCATGATGCTGGCGGACCTCGGGGCCGAGGTGATCAAGATCGAGATGCCCGGCCGCGGGGACGACACGCGTGCCTGGGGCCCTCCGTTCCAGGGCGGGGAGAGCGCGTACTTCCTGAGCGTGAACCGGAACAAGAAGTCCGTGACCCTGAACCTGAAGGCACCGGAGGGCCGGGAGATCCTGATGAAGCTCGCCGCGCGGTCCGACGTCTTCCTGGAGAACTTCGCGCCCGGGGTCGCGACGCGCCTCGGGATCGACTACGACGCCGTGCGCGCGGTCCGCCCGGACATCGTCTATTGCTCGATTTCCGGATTCGGCCAGGACGGTCCTTACCGGGATCTGCCCGCGTACGACATCATCCTCCAGGGGATGGGCGGGATCCAGGCGATCACGGGGGAGCCGGACCGTCCGCCCGTCCGCGTCGGCGTGGCGATCGCGGACATCGCGGGCGGCATGTTCGCAGCCTTTGCGATCGCCGCGGCCCTCGTGCGTCGCGAGCGGACCGGGCGCGGGGAGTACATCGACGTCGCCCTCCTCGACTCCCAGCTCGCCTGGCTCACGTACATGGCGGGCTACTACTTCGCGGAAGGCACGGAGCCCGTGCGTGCGGGCTCCAAGCACCCGCAGATCGTCCCTTACCAGGCGTTCGAGACGTCGGACGGCTACGTGAACGTCGCCGTGGGGAACGATGCCCTCTTCCGTCGCTTCGCGGAAGCTCTCGGGCGCGCGGACCTCGCCGAGGACGCGAGGTTCGCGACGAACCCAGAGCGCGTGAAGCATCGCGGGGACCTCGAGCCCATCCTCGAACAGATCTTCCGCGCGAAGCCGACCTCGGAGTGGATGCCGATCCTGAACGAGGCGGGCGTCCCCGCGGGACCCGTCTACCGGATTGGCCAGATCGCCGCGGATCCCCACGTTCGCGCCCGTGGGAACGTCCTCTCGCTGGATCATCCAACGGTGGGCCCGATGCGGCAGTTCGGACCTCCGTACCGGCCGCGCACGGATCGTGGGGGGCATTCGCCCCCGCCGCGGCTCGGGGAGAACACAGACGAGATTCTCCTGTCCCTCGGATACAGCTCGGAGGGAATCAGGCAGCTGAGGAAACTCGGGACAGTCTGACCTCGATTCAAGCGACGCACCCAACCACCTCTTTGACATCCTCGCGGCGGTGCGTCTTCACTCGGCGTGTGCCAATTACCATCACGGATTCGGCAGCAACACTTCCCATCCAGTCTCGCGGCTGGTTGTCGCTGTCCGGATAGAGGCATATCGAGCACCTCTTGCGAATGGGCACACTTTGTCCACAGACAGCCAGTTCCCCCAAGGTATGCGCTCATCAGCAGGGAGCCCTTAAGGCCCCCTCGGCCGAAATGGAACATTCGCCGCAATCTTGAAGTAAAGCATCCACGATGCACCACCGTGGAGGGATGGACGCTGTCAACGGTCGTCGTCGAATCGCGGGATGGGCGTGCCGAAAGGAGCGCACCAACGTCGCGGATGAGGCTCCGGCTTTGTCTCAAGTATTTCGCGATGTTCGCCGCCTCCGTGATGGTTCTCACGGCCTTCGCCGGAGTCTCCGAGGCCGCCGGCACCGAGGGCGAGGACTCCCTCGCCATGCTTGCGGATTCCGGGGGAGAGGTCTTCGGACCGGGAGTGGCCGTTGAGAGCCAGCCCGACGGACAGGCTCGGGTCCGCTATCTCCCGACATACCAGCGATGGGACGGCGCCTGGCGTCCGGCGTCGGTCCTCGATCGAGCGGCCGGCGAGTGGCCGTATCTCGTAGAGGAGACTCGATCAGAGATTCGCGTCACGAGGCTCGGGCACACGTTCACGCAGGCGAAGATCCCGGGGGCCGTCTACGGGTTCCAGCCTCTCGCGATTAAGGAGACGTTCGTCCTGTCCGAAAGTCCGACGAGCGCTATCGTCCAGGTCCCCTTCTCCGCGTCGCTCTCGATGGACACCGGAGCCGCCACGGACATCGGAGTGGTCCTGCGAGACGCCTCCGGGAGGGCGGTCTGGAGGACGGAGGCGTTCCGGGCGTGGGACTCCTCGGAGAGCCCACAGACGTGGAACAAGCCGGTCACCACCCTTGCGTACGTGGATGGCCGTCTACGGATCGGGCTAGACACCGCGATGCTCGCGGGCGCGACGTATCCGCTGTACGTCGATCCGACATGGAAGCTCAACGCGACGATCGGCTGGGGTTCAAGCACATTCCAGGACGCCGTGATGGACTGGGGCGATCACAAGGTCAAGCTCGGCTGGCTCGCGGACAACTTCGACGACAACACGAATGAGATCTGGACCGTGACAGGCGGCAGCCTGACTCTGAGCGGAGGTCGAGCGACTCTGAGCGCGAGCGCGCTGATCACTGCCGAAGGATCATGGTCGGATCTCCGACTCGGGAGCACGGTGAACTTCGCCCGGAGCGCTGTCCTCACACAGTTCTTCCGCTATCAGGATTCCCAGAACCGCTACGCCCTCGAAATCGCCTATGGCAGCCAGAGTATCAAGCTCAAGAAGATGATTGGCGGCTCCACGACCCTCATCTCCCCTTCGCTGAGCGTGTCGATTTCCACGAACACCGACTACAAAGTCAAGATTGTGGCTCATGGCAATGACTTTGAGATCTGGTGGGCAGGTTCCCGAATCTGGACCGGCACCGATGGGAACCCACCCGGGACGCCATTGACCAGGAAGATCGGCTTCGCATTGGCGGGCAAGGCCACGGCCGGCTTGGACGACGTCCGGGTGTGGGACACGGAAATAGGGAGCATGACGACGGCGGTCCGTCACTCCACGCAATTCCCGCAACTCATGCGCACGGTGCACACTGGAGGGACCTACGCATGGGTCGATCTCCAGATCTTCGCATCGGATGACAACGTGACGTGGCGTGGCCCCCACTATGTTAAGGCTGGGGCCGAGCCGAGGATATCCGACGCCGAGGGTTACTTCATCCAAGATGCGGACCGGGAACTATGGTATCGGGCTCGCATCGATCTTCGGGCCACCGACGATTCGACCCCGTCCGTGTCGGAACTCGCCGTTTTCGAGGGTGGGATAGCCCCGTCCGAGAACTCCCAGCTCCTCGGCTATGAGCCCTGGCAGTACTACGCGGGAGGCATGGTCAACGTCGTGAACGGTAACCTCTTCCTCCGGGAAAGAGACTTGAGCCTTCCGGGCAAAGGCTGGGCCCTTTCTCTTGACCGGTCATACAACAGCCTCAGCACCGTGCCAGGCCCTCTGGGAACCGGCTGGACCCACTCATACAACATCTACCTTACCGCAGGCTCGGGATTCGTCGACTTCACGGACGGCGACGGTTCCACACACCGTTTCGATGACCTTGGCGGCGGGGCGTTCGCCTCACCCCGCGGACTGGGAGGCACGAAGCTCATCCGAAACATGGACGGAACGTACGCGATGTTCGTGAAGGACGGCTCGAAATGGTCGTTCTCCTCTGCCGGGAAGCTCACGGAAATGAAAGACCGAAACTGGAACAGGCTCTCCTTGACATACAACGCGTACGGACAGCTGGCGAAGGTCGCCGACGACTCTGGCCTCTTCCTCCTGTTCGCATACGGCGAGGACGGCAAGCTTGCCGCAGTGGGAGACCACAACGTCACGCAAGGGTACGGCGGCCCGACGGCCCATGCAGGCAGCTGGTCGAACGGGCAGAACGCGTTCGCGAACGACGGGCTCTGGGCGAGCACCTCAGCCGTCTCGGCAACCCACCGATACGGCGGCTACTCAGTAGGCCACCCCTCCGGTTCGATTGTGACGAAAGTCGAAGTCTGCCTCAAAGGCCACGCGGACGCCGACGACGACATTGGGGTGAAGGTGAGCGCCGATTCGGGTGTGACCTGGAGCACTGAACAGATCGTGAATCTGCAGTACCTCTTCGACAACCCGTTCCTCACGTGCCTCGACTTCACGGCTCACCAGCCTTCCTGGAGCTGGATCGACGTCTCCACCGAGCTTCGCGTGGAGGTACGCTACGTGAAGGTCGGAGGACAGGCAAGCTCCATTTATCTCAACTGGCTACCCATCCGCCTGACCTTCACCGCCCGCGGGATCGCGTACGACTACACGGCGGGAGACTTGGCCTCAGTGTCGGACCCGTTGGGGAGGCAGACGTGGTACCGATATGCCGGCATGCTCGAGAAAGCGATTGACCGTGCAAACCGGTCGCTGCGGTTCGTATCCAGCTGGGGCATGGTCGACGAAGTGTGGACCGGCGAGTACGATCGCTCGATGGACGCAATCAAGTGGGAATTCCTCCAGTATTCGCTCACGTATACCAGCTGGGGGCTGCACAGGACAGACGTGAGGGACGCCCTCGGGAATCTGACGAGAATCACGTACGATCGCCTCGCGGGCCGGCCGACTGACATCGAAGGGCCACTCGCTGCCTTGGGCATCGGCTGCTCGTGCATCGGTCAGATGGGTGGCGAGCGGTGGATCATCGAGTGGGACGGGGAGCACAACTGGGTGGCCAGGGCCGACGCACTCGGCGGGACGACGACCGCCACCTACGATTGGCGCGGCAACGCGCTCCTCCGGACAGACGCCATGGGGAACTCCACGGAGAGCGTCTGGAACAACCGCGATGAGCTCGGCCTCTTCGACTCCACCCTCGGCACGCTCCGAAACGAACGCGGATTCCTCACACGGTTCGAATACGATCTCCCGGGCAACTTGGTCAAGATGACGGATGCCCTCGGCAATGTAACCCGGACGTTCTACGCCTTCGGGGGTTTCGTCAACAAGACGGTGGACGCACGTGGCTTCAACAGGACATTCGGGTACGACTCGCATGGATGGCTGGCCAATACCACGGACCCGCTGGGCCACGTGACCCGGCAGGGCTACGACGCGCTGGGGCGGGTCGTGACTTCGACGACCTCGACGGGCCTCACGATCCGGCGGTCCTACGCCGTGAACGATCGGATCACCTCCGACTCGAACTCCTTGGGCTTCACGACCCGGTACGAGTACAACGACCGGGGAGACATGATCGCCGTCGTGGACGCGAACGGCAACCGGACGACGTACGAGATCAACGTGACCTGGGGACGCACCCAAAGGATGGTCCCGCCCACGGGACACGCGACCGAGTACGCGTATGACATCCTCGGCCGCCTCGTGGAAACGAAGGACCCGAACGGGAGAATCTGGAGGTACGAGTACGACGCGTTCGGACGAAGGACGACCGAGACGGACCCCCTCGGCCAGGTGACCCGGCTCAGCTACGATGCCGCCGGAAACATCGCGACCCGGATCGACGGAAACGGGAGGTACACGAACTACACGTACGACCCCCTGAACCGACTCATCCGGGCCTCGTACCAGGGCGGGGACATCCTGACGTACGGATACGACGCGGCGTCCAACGTCGTCTTTGAGGGGGGATACGGCTTCACGAAGGCGACCTCGTACGACGCCCTGGATCGCGTGAGCTCGATGACGTTCGACTTCGGCCCCTTCTCGCGCACGGTCGCCTACACGTACGACGAGACCGGAAAGCGGAGGACGATGGTCTACCCCGACGGCCTCACGCTCACGTACACGTGGGACGCGGACGGCCGCCTCGCGAGCATGGGGGTTACCGGCCAGACGTGGACGTTCCTCTACGACGCCGAACACCGGAGGACCGCAGCGCGGCACCCGAACGGCCTCGAGCTGAACGCGACGTTTGACGACGCGAACCGCCTCACGTCGGTAAGGACGAAGCACCTGTCCAACGGGACGGACGTCGAGAACTACACGTACGCGTACGACAAGCTCGCGAACCGGAAGACCATGGGCCAGATCAACGGCACCCAGCTGGGGTACGCGTACTCCGACGACTATGCCCTGACCGCGACGACGTACGAGATGGGCGCCACGGCGGACTACAGCTATGACCCGAACGACAACCGCCTGTACCGAAACGAATCCGCCGGTTCCCAGACGAAATACCTCTACAACGACGACTCCTCTTTGGACCGCCGAGAGGTCCGCTGGCTCGGGGACCTCCGAGTGACGAATGACTACGCCTATGACGAGAACGGCAACCGCGTCTGGAACCTGGAGAACATCATCGGACGCGGGCTGACGACGTACACGTACGAGTACGACCTTGAGGACCGCCTCGTCCGGATTCTCTCGGACTCCTACGAGATGGTCTCGTACGCGTACTTCAACGACGGATCCCGCGTCCGGCGGACGGCCTCGAGCGGCTCGACGTACTTCCTGTACGACTTCCAGGACTTCAACGGGTACGCGGACATCATTGCGGAGTACGACTCGGCCGGCATGCTGAAGGCGCGTTACATCCACGGGCCCGGAATCGACGAGCCCCTCGCGAAGGAGTACGCCGGGCAGTGGTACTACTACCACGCCGACGGCTTGGGCAGCGTGACGATGCTCACCCGCGCCGACAAGACGGTCGCGAACCGGTACGTGTACGACGACTACGGAGCGTTCCGTTCCCGGACAGAGGCGATCCCGAACCCCTACGCCTACACGGGGCGGGAGTACGACTCCGCGGTCGACCTGATCTACTACCGCGCAAGGTACTACGACGCGATTACTGGTCGGTTCCTCACGCGGGATCCGCAGGGCATGGACGACGGCCCGAACGTGTACACGTATGCGAGGAACAACCCGACGAGCCGGACGGATCCGTCGGGCACCCGGTTCAGCGACAAGGATCCCTTTTTCAACCCGTTCGCCCCGGATCCCGGCGGCCCCGGCCTCGGAGGCGGGGACAAGGCCGACTGCAAGGTGGGGGAGCAGGGCCGTGGACACGGATACGGAAAGTGCAAGGACAGAGGTGACGGAAACCCACCCCCTCCACCGCCGCCTCCGGCAGCTACCCCGCCGCCTCGAGATATCCAATGGGGCCTAGTGGTAGCGGGAATAGCACTTCTGGCGGTTTGCCTGATCTTTCTCTGGTTTGTTGCACCTTTCATCATGGGGTTGCTCGCGACGATTTGGAGTGCGGCCCAGGCGGCGACTGAAGCATCGGTCTTTGCATCGTTGTTGTTTATCGGCGGCGTAACCGTGGGAATGCTGTTCATAATCCCATGTGGTGGGGCTGTATGGTTAATACTGGTTGGGTTCAACTTCGTATGACCGCAGTTAGTCCTGTGTCTTCTTCGGCTCATGTGACGTGCCATGCGGGGTGGTCCAACTGAAAAGTGTCAACATCTTCCGGGCCCTGATACTGCTCTTCGTCGGCATCGAGGTTGTTTTCATGATCGCGCTTTCTAGACTCAATCTCTCCATCATCTGGTTTGTGACCCTGCTATCCGCGTCTGGCATCGGCTTCGGAACAGTGGTTGTTGTCGCTCTTGCCCGGATTCTCGGCGTCCGGCTCAGACACCCCGATTGATAGTCTAGGACGTGGGGCGGATCCACCAAACCGATCCAACACGGGGCACACAGTCCTGGACGGTCACGATGGCGGTCGGACGAGATGCCGTTCGTACACTCGTAATGAATCCCCTCCTCGATTGTCGCAACGGAGTTTGCCTCGGACTCTGCTGCGGAACTCACTCCCGGAGCGGCCGAGTCACCCGAAATTGGGTGGTCCTTGACGACGACGCTCAACGCGTTCGCCGGTGGTGATTCGGGGAGGTCGCTCAATCCATCCGGAATCGAGACGACTGTATAGTTTGTCCGTCCTTGGGGAAGCCAATTCCACTGAGCGCTAACTGGTCGCGACGATGTCGAAGTCTGCGAACATCGCGTAGGTTAGTCGCCACGTGCATGCAGGAGCGCCCGCCGGTGGAGACGATGAGTACCACCGTGGTCTCGGTCACCCGGAGCATGTAGTTTCGTAGACTCACTGTTGGTGCCGAAAAGTCCTCTAATTGGACGCCCGGTTGGAGTTTGGGCAGTGTCTCCGGTCAATCAGCAGATCCGGCGGGTATTCGGCATGACCTTCGACCTGGCTCACTGAAGCCTGACGCGGATCGTCGAACTGCCTCCCGGACATCTGCGCGAAACCATGGAACGAGACGGTCCGGATGTCGCCGAAACAGAGAAGTCGAGGAGCCCAGTTCTTCGTTGTGTTGCGCGTGGGCGAGGCGGCTGATCGGGGGCTCGCGTCCCCAAGGCTTTTACCCGTGTCTAGCCTTTCGCGGACATCATGGCCGAGCCGGAGGTCGCGGACAAGCTCCTGCCGCTCGGCGAAGCCGTCGCGAAGTTCATCCCCGACGGCGCGCGCCTGAGGTCCTGCGGGATCGGCCTGCGCAAGCCGATGGCCCTCACGTACGAAATCATGCGCCAGCGGAAGCGCGACCTGACGTACCTCCTGAGCGGCTGGACGGAGGACGCAGACCTCCTCATCGGGGGCGGCTGCGTCGCGAAGCTCGAGGGATCCTACCTCGGCCTCGAGGCGTTCGGCCTCGCGTACTGCTACCGCCGGGCGATCGAGAAAGGCGTCCCGCGGGAAATCGCGATCGAGGAGTACAGCAACTTCTCGATGACGATGCGTTTCATGGCGGCCTCCATGGGCCTGCCGTTCATGCCCGTGAAGTCGATGCTCGGCTCCGACCTTCTGAACATCGAGTCGTTCCTCCACCCGAAGGCGGTCGTCCTCGACGACCCGTTCGGCACGAAGGAGAAGGTCGCCCTCGTCCCCGCGTGCCACGCGGACGTCTCCGTCCTGCATGCGCAGCGCTGCGATGCGGAGGGCAACGCGCAGGTGTGGGGCCAGCTCGGAGACGACGTGTGGGGCACGATGGCGGGGAAGCGGATCCTCCTGACCGTGGAGGAGATCGTCCCCACGAAGGTCGTCCGGAAGGACCCGAACCGGACGATCGTCCCGGGTTTCCGGGTGGACGGGATCGTCCCCATACCGTTCGGCGCGCATCCGTACCAGGTCCAGGGCTGTTACGACGCGGACGCGGCCTTCCGGCGGGAGTATGCGGAGCGGAGCGTGACCCTCGAGGGCTGGCAGGCCTGGGCGGACGAATGGGTGTACGGCCTCGACGGGCACGAGGCGTATCTGCGGAAGCTCGGCGAGGAGCGGCTCGGGAAACTCCGCGCGAAGCGGGCGATGAGCGGGCAGGTGAACTATGGCTACTGACGCGCCGCCAGAGGCGCCCACGCCCGCGTCGGATCGGGACTACAAGCCCACGGAGCTCATGGCGATCTGCGCGGCCCGCGAGATCAGGGACGGGGAAATCGCATTCATCGGCACGGGGCTGCCCATGCTCGGCGGGATGCTCGCGAAGGCGACCCACGCCCCGAATTGCGTGATGGTCTTCGAGTCCGGGGTCGTCGACGCACGGCCGAAGCGCACGCCCCTGTCGATCGGGGACGCGTGCCTCGTGCCCGGGAGCGTGATGCTCGGCGGGCTCACGGAGGTCTTCGGCCTCCTCCTGCAGCCCGGCCACGTGGACGTCGGCTACATCGGCGGCGCGCAGATCGACCGGTTCGGGAACCTCAACACGACGGTCATCGGCGACTACCGACGTCCGAAGGTCCGCCTCCCAGGGTCCGGCGGCGGGAACGACATCGGGTCCCTCGCGAAGCGTACGATCATCATGATGAAGCAGGACGCGCGGAAGTTCGTGGAGAAGGTCGACTACGTGACGACACCGGGCTGGGTCGACGGACCCGGCGGCCGGGAGCGGGTCGGCCTCCCCCGCGGCGGGCCGTCCGCGGTCATCACGGACCTCGGCGTGTACCGGTTCGAGCCCGACACGAAGGAGATGATCCTGGAGTCCACCCATCCCGGCGTCACGGTGGATCAGGTGAAGGCGAACGTCTCCTGGGAGATTCGCGTGCCGGCCAGGGTCCGCACGACGAAACCGCCCACGAAGCGCGAGCTGCGGATCCTCCGGACGAAGCTGGACCCGGAAGGGATCTTCCTCGGAGGTGCGTGAAGTCTTGTCCCCGCGGCACACGACGAGACGGGCCCGTTCGAAGGGGAGGCCGGCGTCGAAGCTGTCAGCCGCGCGGGTGTCCACCCCAGACCGGACGGTCGCCGTGGGCCGCACGGGCGGCGGCCTTCCCCTCGACGTCGTCGTGGGACCGCCCGAGGACGCGATCCGCCAGGCGCTCGACCGCCTCGGTTTCCCCGGGGAGCCGCCCTTCACGCGGGGGGTGCACGCGACGATGTACCGCGGCCGCCTTTGGACGATGCGGCAATACGCGGGCTTCGGGACGGCGGAGGAGACGAACGTCCGGTTCAAGTACCTCCTCTCCCAGGGGAACGAGGGCCTCAGCGTGGCCTTCGACCTCCCGACCCAGATGGGCCTCGACTCTGACGCGCCCCTCGCCCACGGGGAGGTCGGAAAGGTCGGCGTCGCGGTGAGCACGCTGGACGACATGCGCACCCTGTTCCGCGACCTCCCCCTCGACCGGGTGAGCACGTCGATGACGATCAACGCGACGGCCCCGATCCTCCTCGCCCTGTACGCCGCCGTGGCGGAGCAGGCCTCCGTCCCCCGGTCCGCCCTCCGAGGGACCGTCCAGAACGACGTCCTCAAGGAGTACATCGCCCGCTCGACCTACATCTACCCGCCGAAGCCCTCCCTGCGCCTCGCCCTCGACGTGATCGACTTCTGTGCCCGGGAGATCCCGAAGTGGAACGCGATCTCCGTGTCCGGGTACCACATTCGGGAGGCCGGCGCGACCGCGGTCCAGGAGCTCGCGTTCACCCTGGGCAACGGCATCGCGTACCTCGACGGCGCGGTCGCCCGCGGGATGGACGTCGACGCGATCGCCCCCCAGATCTCCTTCTTCTTCAACGCCCACGTGGACCTCTTCGAGGAGCTCGCGAAGTACCGCGCGGCCCGGAGGATGTGGGCCCGGATCATGGCGGACCGGTACGGCGCGAAGCGTCCGGAGTCCCTCGCCCTCCGGTTCCACGCGCAGACCGCGGGGGTTGCCCTCACGGCCCAGCAGCCGGAGAACAACGCGGTCCGGGTCGCGATCTCGGCCCTCGCCGCGGTCCTCGGAGGAGCCCAGTCCCTCCACACGAATTCGATGGACGAGGCCCTCTCCCTTCCGTCGGAGAGAGCGGTCCGGCTCGCCCTGCGGACGCAGCAGATTCTCGCCCACGAGTCTGGGGTCGCGAACTCGGTGGACCCGGCGGGCGGGTCCTACGTCCTCGAGGCCCTCACGGACCGCCTCGAGGCGGAGGCGGAGAAGCTCCTCGCGGAGGTCGCCCGGCGAGGCGGGATGCTCCGGGCGATCGAGACGGGCTGGGTCCAGCGGGAGATCGCGGACGCCGCATACCGCTTCCAGCTCGAGCTCGAGAGGGGCGAGCGGGTCGTCGTTGGGGTGAACGCGTTCCAGGAAGGCTCCGGGAAAGTCCCGGCCATGCGGCGCGATCCGAAGGCGGAGACCAAGCAGGTCGCCCGAGTGAAGGCGTTCCGGGAGGGGAGGGACGCCTGGAAGGCGGGGCGCGCGGTCCAGGACGTCGCGAAGGCCGCCGCGGCGGAGGAGAACGTGATGCCCGCGATCCTCGAGGCCGTGAAGGCCGGGGCGACCCTCGGGGAGATCTCCGACATCCTGCGCGAGGTGTTCGGCGTGTACCGCCCGAGGCACGACGCATGATCGGGAGGGCCCACCACATCGGCATCGCGGTGCGCGACCTCGAGGGTACGCTCGCCCGGTACCGCGCCCTCGGCCTCGTGCCGACGTCCGTCGAGGACGTGCCCCCGGAGTCCGTCCGGGTCGCGTTCCTCGACGCGGGCGGGGTGCGTCTCGAGCTCCTCGAGCCCCTCCGTCCGGAGGGGGCCGTCCATCGGTTCCTCGAACGCCGAGGGGAGGGGCTCCACCACCTCGCCTTCGAGGTCGAGGACATCGTCGCGGAGCTGGCCCGCCTCGGGGAGGAGGGCTTCCAACTCGTCGACGAGGGCCCGCGGCCCGGCGCGCACGGCCGTTCCGTCGCGTTCGTCCATCCGAAGTCCCTCCACGGCGTCCTCCTCGAGCTCGTCCAAGAGGCGCGTCCCTGAGCCCACGGCGCGCGGCTCCCCGGGGAACGTTGAAATATGTTCGCGTGCGTCCGTCGCGCCGTGGGAAAGGACGAGATCCTCGCGAGCCATCGGCAGGTCGTCGGCCGGAGGATCCTCCACTACGACGCCCTCGAGTCGACGAACGACGCGGCGAAGGAGTTCCTCGATGAGGACCTCGAGGACGGCCTCGTCGTCTGGGCCGATCGCCAAGCCGCGGGCCGGGGGCGGCATGGTCGCGCGTGGGCCTCCCCTCCGGGCGGCCTCTACTTCTCCATGGTCCTCCGTCCGCCGTCCGCGGACGCCCAGGTCCTCGGGCTCGTCATGGGCCTTCCCCTCGTCCAGACCCTCCGGCACTTCGGGGTCCTCGCGGGGCTCAAATGGCCCAACGACGCCGTGTATCAGGGACGCAAGATCGCGGGGATCCTCTCGGAGGGGGTGCATCGGGGGGGCGCGTTCTTCGTGGTCGTTGGCGTGGGCGTGAACACGAACGTGGACCTCGAGCGCCTGCCCCCCGACGTCCGGGAGAAGGCGACGACGATGAAGCGCGAGGTGTCTCTGTTCGTCGCGAACGAGGACTTCCTCGACTACTACCTGGGGAAGGCGGACGAGTGGTACTCCCGGTACCGGCACACGCCCTCCCCCTTCCTCGTCCGCGAGGTCCGCGGGCAGTGCGTGACGATCGGGAAGCGCGTGTCCGTGGAGAGCCCGCGGGGCCGGATCGTCGGCCGCGGCCACGACCTCGCGCCCTCCGGCGCCTTGATCGTGATCGACGATTCCGGGACGAGGCACGAGATTCTCGACGGGACCGTGGAGCACTTGACGTGAAGCGCGGGCCGCCGGGCGCCCGGGCACTTCGGTTCGCTCGAGGTCCCCGTGGCACCGAGCGCGCGGCCGTCGCCACAATCCTTTTCCCATAGGCGGCTCCTTCCGTCACCCGGGTCAGACCATGGAGCGCGGGCCGTGGGCGAAGTTCGGGGTGTCCGTCGTCCTCGCGATCGTCGTCCTCGGTCTCTTCTCGGTCCCCCTGGGGGCCTTCCCCGCCCTCGGCTCCCTCCTCGATCCCACGTCGGGGGTCTGGACGACAGCGCCCGGGGCCTCCTTTCCGAGGGACGCAGAGGCCCGAGTGCCGGGCCTCTCCGCCCCCGTGACGATCGTCCGCGACGGCTTCGGGGTTCCGCACATCTACGCCGGGAGCGAGGCGGACGGCTGGTACGCCCTCGGGTACGCGCACGCCCAGGACCGGCTCTGGCAGATGGACATCGAGTACCGCGCGGCGGCGGGCCGCCTCGCGGAGGTCCTCGGATCCCAAGGCCTCGAATCGGACCGCTTCTTCCGCACGATCGGGCTGAACCGGATCGCGCGAGCGGCGGTCGAAGCCCGGTCCTCGGCGGGGGAGCTCGACGCGGTCGCCCTCCTGGCGTACGCGGCCGGGGTCAACGCGTACATCCGCCGCGCGTCCCCCGCGGAACTTCCCCTCGAGTTCAAGCTCCTCGGGTACACGCCGGACCTTTGGTCCGAGGAGTCCTCGATCACCCTCGGAGCCCTCCTCGCGTTCGGGCTCGCGGGTGCCTTCTACGAGCTGGAGTTCGGCCTTCTCGAGTCGGCCCTCGGCCCCGCGGCCGCGGAGGAGTTGTTCCCCCTGTATCCGCCGGGCACCGTCGACCCGATCGACCCGCGGCCCCTCGTCGCGGACGCACGCCTCCCCGCGATCGCCCCGGAGGCCGCCCGGGACGTCCTCCGCAAGGTCCAGGCCGTCCGGCCCTTCGTGCCCCGCTTCGACTCTGCGGGGAGCAACAACTGGGCCGTCGCCGGCGCGCGCACGTCGACGGGGGCGCCCCTCCTCGCCGCGGACCCCCACCTCTCCCTCCAGCTCCCCTCCCTCTGGTACTGGGCCGAGCTCCACGCGGGACCCATCCACGTCCGCGGGGCCACCTTCGCGGGCGTCCCGGGGTTCTTCTTCGGGACGAACGGGCGGATCGCGTGGGGCGAGACGAACACGGGAGCCGACGTGAACGACTTCTACATCGAGACCTTCAACGAGGACCGGACCCAGGTCCTGTTCCGGGGCGCCTGGGTCAACATCACGCGCCACGCGGAACCCATCCGGGTCCGAGGGAGCGGCGTGGAGCCGTTCGAGGTCCTCGAGACGGGGCACGGACCGGTGGTCACGGAGCTGGGCCAGACCGTCGCCGTGCGGTCCACGGTCTCCCTGTTCGAGACGGAGCTGAAGGCGATCCTCCTCGTGAACCGGGCGGGCACGTGGGCGGAGTTCCGGGATGCCCTCGCCTTCTGGAAGGTCCCCGCCCAGAACTTCGTCTACGCGGACGTCGGGGGGAACATCGGGATCCGGTCGAACGGTTGGTTCCCCATCGTGAACGGCACGCTCGCGCCCCGCGTCCCGCTCAACGGATCCTCGGGGAACTTCGAGTGGACGGACTGGGTCCCCTTCGACGCGTACCCGGAGTCCTTCAACCCGCCCGAGGGGTTTGTCGCGAGCGCGAACCAGGTCCCCGCGACGGACCGGTACGCGTACTACCTTGGCACGTTCTGGGACGAGGGGTACCGGGCCCGGCGGATCCACAACCTCCTCCAGGCGGACGCGAACGTGAGCCTCGACGACATGCGGGCCTTCCAGCTCGACGTCGGGGACGAGGCCGCGGCCGCCCTCGTGCCGCGGATCCTCGTGTCTGCGGTCCCGCGCAACGCGACGGACGACGCGGTCCTCGCCCTCCTCGGGGCCTGGGACTTCCGGATGGACGCGAACGAGTCCGCCCCGGCCGTGTGGGACGCGTTCGTCTCCGCGTACTTGGAGGCCACGTTCGGGGACGAGTACGCGGCCGCGGACGTCTCGGACCTCCACTTCCCGCAGTTCCACGTCCTCGAGGAGATGACCCTGCGCGGTCCCACGCCGTCATGGTTCGACGACGTGTCCACGCCCGCCGTGGAGTCGAGGGCCGACATCCTCCAGCGCGCGTTCGAGGTCGCCGTGGACGGGCTCACGGTGGAGATGGGCCCCGATCCCGGGTCCTGGACCTGGGGGGTCCGCCACGTCCGACGCATCGACCACCTGTCCGGCCTCGCCCCCCTCGCCCGCGGACCCTTCCCGTCGGAGGGGGACGGCTTCACCCTGAACGTCGCCCGCGGTCTCGTCGCGACGAGCGGGCCTTCCTGGCGGCAGCTCCTCGATTTCTCGGACCTCAACGCGTCCCTCGCGGTGTATCCGGGCGGTCAGTCCGGGAACCCGCTCAGCCCGAACTACGACGACCTCCTCGGCCTGTACCTGCGCGGCGAGTACGCGCCGTTCCGCGGCGCGTGGTCCTCGGCGGACCTGCCCGCCGGGGCGGTCGCCTCGATCTTGCGGCTCCTCCCGGGGTGATCCCATGACGAGGCCTCGACTCCCCGAACTCCGCCTCCGGACCGTGTTCTTCCTCGCGTTCGCGGCCGCCCTCCTCCTGCTCCTCGCGCGGACGTGGCAGCTCGCGTTTCTCGCGGGGTTCCTCGCGGGGATGTTCAGCCCGCGGGCCTCCCGCGCCGTCCTCTTCGGCGGCCTCGGGGTCGCCCTCGCGTGGGCCGCGTACCTCGCCTACGTGTACGTCGTCTCTCCGGCTGCCGCCCTGAGCGCGCTCGTCGTGGAGATCCTAGGACTCGATGCGAGCATGGGGTTCCTCGTGCCCGTCCTCACCGTCCTCCTCGGGTTCCTCGTGGGCGCGGTCGGGGGCCTCGTCGGGTACACGGGCTCCCGCGTCTTCACGTGGCGGCTCGCGCCGTCGGAGCCGGGCGCCCCGAAGGCTTAATGACGGCGGCCGCCGTTCGACGCGACCATGGCGGTGGACGACCGGGTGGCCGAGCTCCGGCGCCTGCGGGCCCGGGCGCAGGAGGGCGGCGGGCGGGACCGGCTCGAGGCGCAGCGAGCGAAGGGAAAGCTCACCGCGCGGGAGCGGATCGAGTCCCTCCTTGACCCCGGCTCCTTCACGGAGACGGACGCCTTCGTCGAGCACCGGACGACGGACTTCGGGATGGACAAGAAGCGGGTGCCGGGGGACGGCGTCGTCACGGGCCACGGACGCATCGACGGCCGGACCGTCTTCGTGTTCTCCCAGGACTTCACCGTCTTCGGCGGGTCCCTCGGCGAGATGCACGCGAACAAGATCGTGAAGATCATGGACCTCGCGATGAAGGTCGGGGCTCCCGTGGTCGGCCTGAACGACAGCGGCGGCGCCCGGATCCAGGAGGGCGTGATCAGCCTCGGCGGGTACGCGGAGATCTTCTACCGGAACGTCCTCGCGTCCGGCGTCGTGCCCCAGATCAGCGCAATCCTCGGTCCCTGCGCGGGGGGCGCGGTGTACAGTCCGGCGATGACGGACTTCACGATCATGTCGAAGGGCTCCTACATGTTCATCACGGGCCCTGAGGTCGTGAAGGCGGTCACGGGGGAGGACGTCACGTTCGAGGACCTCGGCGGGCCGCAGGTCCACAACGAGAAGTCCGGCGTCGCCCACTTCGCGGCGGAGGACGACCGCGCGGCCCTCCGGCTCGTCCGGCGGCTCCTGAGCTACATGCCGTCGAACAACGTGGAGGACCCGCCCACCCTGGCGACGGACGACCCTGCGGACCGGCGGGACCCCGAGCTCGCGTCCCTCGTGCCCCGGGAGCCCGACCGGCCGTACGACATGCGGGACGTGATCACGCGGGTCGTGGACCGGGGCTCGTGGCTCGAGGTCCAGGCGGGCTGGGCCCAGAATATCGTCGTGGGCTTCGCCCGCCTCGCGGGGCAACCGGTCGGCATCGTCGGGAACCAGCCGAGGGTCCTCGCGGGGACCCTGGACATCAACTCGTCGACGAAGGCCGCGCGGTTCGTCCGATTCTGCGACTGCTTCAACGTGCCGCTCCTCACGTTCGTCGACGTCCCCGGCTTCCTGCCGGGCACCGCCCAGGAGTTCGGCGGGATCATCCGGAACGGGGCGAAGCTCCTCTACGCGTTCAGCGAGGCCTCCGTGCCCAAGGTGACGGTCATCACCCGGAAGGCGTACGGCGGCGCGTACGACGTGATGTGCTCGAAGCACATCCGGGGGGACTTCAACTTCGCGTGGCCGTCCGCGGAGCTCGCCGTGATGGGCCCCGAGGGCGCGGTCGCGATCGTCTTCAAGAGGGAGATTGCGGCGGCCCCGGACTCGAAGGCGAAGGAGGCGGAGCTCGTCCGCGACTACCGGGCGAAGTTCGCAAACCCGTTCATCGCGGCGCGCATGGGGTACCTCGACGACGTGATCGAGCCTCCGGACACGCGACCCCGCGTCATCGAGGCGTTCGGCGTCCTCCGGACGAAGCGGGAGACCCATCCCGCGAAGAAGCACGGGAACATCCCTCTGTAGGGCGAGGTGGCCATGGTCCGCCGGCTCCTCATCGCGAACCGCGGGGAGATCGCGATCCGGGTCGCCCGGACCGCACGGGAGATGGAGATCCGGACGATCGGCGTGCACTCGCAGGTGGACCGCGGGGCCCTCCACGTCCGGGCCATGGACGAATCCCTCGAGATCGGGGGCCCCCGCCCCGCGGAGAGCTACCTGGCCATCGAACGCGTGATCGGGGCGGCGCAGCGCTCCCGCGCGGACGCGATCCATCCGGGATACGGGTTCCTCGCGGAGAACCCCGCCTTCGCGGCGCGGTGCTCGGACGAGGGGATCCTCTTCGTCGGCCCGCCCGCGAAGGCGATGGCCCTCTCGGGGGACAAGATCGCGTCCCGCCGGGCGATGGCCCGCGCGGGGGTCCCCGTGACCGCGGGGATGGACCGCGTCGTCACGAGTCCGGACGAGGCCCGTGAGATCGCGGAGGGCCTCGGGTACCCCGTCCTCTTCAAGGCGACCGCGGGAGGCGGGGGGATCGGGATGTCCCGTGTGGACTCCCCGGACCGCCTCGCTGCGGCCTTCGAAGCGGCCCGCGGGGTCGCCCTCGCGAACTTCGGGAACCCGGACCTGTTCCTGGAGAAGTTCGTCCCCCGCGCGCGGCACGTGGAGGTCCAGGTCGTCCTCGGGACCCGCGGGACGGGCGTGCACCTCGGAGAGCGGGAGTGCAGCGTCCAGCGGCGCCACCAGAAGCTCGTCGAAGAGAGCCCGTCCCCCGCGCTGTCCGCGAGGATGCGGGCGAGGCTCGGCGCCCTCGCCGTCAAGGCGCTTCGCGGCATCGGCTATCGGAATGCGGGGACCGTGGAGTTCCTCCACCACGGTGGCAAGATCACGTTCAACGAGGTCAACGCGCGGCTCCAGGTCGAGCATCCCGTGACGGAGGTCCTCACGGGGATCGACCTCGTTCGTCAGCAGCTCCTCGTCGCGTTCGGGGAGGGCCTCGAGGTCTCACAGTCCGAGGTCGTCTTCCACGGCCATGCCCTCGAGTGCCGGATCAACGCGGAGGACCCCCTCCGCGGGTTCCTGCCAGCCCCCGGGCGGATCTCGGGATACCGGGAACCCTCCGGCCCGTGGGTCCGCGTGGACAGTGGAGTCGCCGCGGGCTCCGACGTCCCGCCCTTCTACGACCCCCTCCTCGCGAAGGTCATCGTCCGGGGCCGGTCCCGCGCGGAGGCGGTCCGCCGGATGGGACGGGCCCTCGAGGAATACGAGATCCGCGGGGTGCCCACGACGATCCCCTTCCATACCGCCCTCCTCCGCGAGCCCGCGTTCCTCCGGGGGGACCTTTGGACGACGATGGTCGAGGACCTCCGGATCGCGGAGCGGATCCGGGGCCGGGGACCCTGGGAGGAACGGGTCGCGGCCCTCGCGGCCGCCCTCGCCTCGGGGCCGGGAATCGACGCCTACGCCCGGCGCTTGGACCTCCGCCCGCCGGCGACGGCCCGCTGGGCGCTCCTCGGCCGGAGGGAGCAGCACGCAGGAGGTGCCCATGCGGTTCCGGCTCGTCGTCGATGGTGAGCCTCACACGGTCGAGGTCGAGAGGGGCTCGAAGGGCCTCGAGGTCCGCGTGGACGGCGCGAGGTACGCGGCGCGGGTGGTGGGCTCCTCGGGGACCGCGGACGTCCGCATCGGACGGAGCCGCCATCGCGTGGAATTGCGAGGCACCCGGATCCTCCTCGACGGCCTCCCCCACGAGGTGTCCGTGGACCTCGACGAGACGGGGGCGGCAGGCGCGTCGGGCGAGCGAGGTCGGGAGGGGCGGGTCCGCCACGAGGTCCGACCCCCCATGCCGGGGCGCGTCGTGCGAATCGCCGTGGCCCCAGGCGGGAGGGTCCGCAAAGGCCAGCCCGTCGCGGTCCTCGAGGCGATGAAGATGCAGAACGAGGTCCCCGCGCCGTGGGACGGCGTCGTCGTCGAGGTGCGCGCGCGGGAGGGCGAGACGGTCAGTCCCGACGACGTCATCGCGGTCTTGGAGTCTTCCTGACGGACGGCGTCTCGAGGATGTGCCGCATCTTCTCCTTCTTCGTCCGCAGGTACCCTACGTTCGACGGCTTCGCGGGGACCTGGAGGGGGATCCTCCGCGTCACGCGGACTCCGTACGCGAGGAGAGCCTCGATCTTCGCGGGGTTGTTCGTCATCAGGCGGACGGAGCGGACCCCGAGGACCCGGAGCATGCACGCGGCGCACCGATAGTTCCGCATGTCGTCCGGGAAGCCGAGGACCGCGTTCGCCTCGACCGTGTCCAGGCCATGGTCCTGGAGGTGGTACGCGGCGACCTTGTTCGCGATCCCGATCCCCCGCCCCTCCTGGGCGAGGTACAGGAGGACACCGTCCCGGGCCTTCCCGATCTTCCGCATCGCGGCGTCGAGCTGCTCCCCGCAGTCGCAGCGTTCGGAGCCGAAGACGTCCCCCGTCATGCACTCGGAGTGGAGGCGCACGAGGACATCCTCGCGCCGGGCGACGGCCCCCTTCACGAGGGCCACGTGCTCCTCCCCCGTGTACGGGCACACGAAGGCGTGGATCCGGAACGTGCCGTAGCGGGTGGGCAGGCGGGCGGACGTCGTCAGGAGGACGTCCTCGCAGAGTCTCGTCTCGCGTTCCGGCATGTGCGTCCGCTCGGACGGGGCCGCGTTATATAAGAATTCGCGTGGGAACCGATTTCGTGTTAGCCCCGCGCCAGGTGGGCCGCGAGGATCGCCGGCGCGGCCCCGAGGGCCGTCGCGGTCTCGAGGACGACCCCGCGCCCCGTGAGGTCGAAGTGGTATCGCCCGAGGCCATACACCTCGCGGTCGTCGAGGCCCCGCGGGCCGAGGCCGAAGACGAGGAGGAGCGAGGTCCCGTGCCGCAGGAGGCCCGCGAGGACGGCAGGGCCCGCGGCCTTCTTGGGGTCCGGGCGGTCCGTCGTGATCACGACCTCCCCGAGCTGGGGCGGGAACCCCTTCTTCGGGAAGGGGAAGGTCAGGAACCGACCCGCGGCCGCGAGCTCCCGGAGGTACCGCCCGCCCTCCCCGATGCTCGTCGTGCCGGCCACCCACTCCGCGATTGCGGCGGGCGTGTCGAGCCCCTCCGCGTACGGGAAGCCGAACGTCGCGAGGTTCGCGTCGAAGGCGACGGCCACGGGGCCCGCCCGGGCGAGGGCCCGGCGGTGGGCCTCCGCGAAACGAACCCGGTCGTACGAGTTGTACAGGCCGAGCGTCATCCGTCCCCGGGCCATCCGGGAGCCCATCGTCGATACGTTATTTTGAATTACCCCCGCGCGATGGCCCGTCGCCGCCCATGGAGATGCTCCTGTACACGATCGACGGGGGACGCCTCGCGGGGCTGCCTGGGCCCGCGTACATGGAGTGGGACATATCCCGGCTCCGGAAGATGGGTTATTCCGTCGTCGTGAGCCTCGAGTGCGAGCGCCTCAACACGTTCGAGATCGAGGACGCGGGCTTCGAACACCGGAAGATCTGCGTCCCGGATTTCACGGCGCCGACGTTCGAGCAGATCGACGAGTTCCTCGCCTTCGTCGAGGAGAAGCACCGGGAGGGAAAGAAGGTCCTCGTCCACTGCTACGCAGGCCGGGGGCGGACGGGGACGATGCTCGCGGCCCATCTCATCCGCCAGGGGATGCACGCGGACGCCGCGATCCGGGAGATCCGGGAGAGGGCCCAGGGCGCGTACGGCTCCCTCCGCGGGGTCATCGAGCCGGAGCAGGAGGAGACCCTGTGCCAGTACGAGCGGCGCCTCCGGGGCCCGTGACGCGCGTCAGCGGAGGGAGACGAGGGTCTCTCCCTCCCACGTGTACGTCCGCTGCTTCCGCTTCTTGGGCACCCCCTTCTGGAGGAGGTAGCCGACGAGGAGCGGCAGGCCGATCGTCGCGTCCACGTGGCTCTGGGCCATCTTCGCGTCCTTGTGGAACTTCCCCCAGGACTGGCTCTCCTCGAACGTGCATCCGCTGAGCCCGCCCCACTGGGGCACGTCCGTTGTGATCTGGGCCGCGTACATGTGCGGGTTCTCCGGGTAGCCCATGACCTCCAGGATGACCTCGATCTGGGAGATGTAGTTCTTCGGGGTGCCGCCGCCGACGTAGAACACGCCCGTCCGCGGGGACTTCTGCTTGACCTGGGCAATCTCGTAGTTGTCCTTGATCGAGTCGATCGCGATGGGCGCCTTCCGGGCCTTCGCGCGGTCGTGATGGTGCTTGGCGAGGGCGATCCCGATTGACGAGTCATTGAGGGCCGGCACGAAGTACGGGATCCCCTTCCGGTAGCAGGCGCCCACGAGGGAGTGGGGGTCCTTGGACGCGATCTTCCCGAGCATCTCCATGAACTCCCGGGAGCTGTACGGCCTCGGCTCGAGGGAGTCCGCGAGGGTCGCGATCTCGTCATCGCACTCCCGGAAGAGGGACTCGTCCGCGAGGGTGTCGTACACGCGGTCGAGGAAGTGCTCCCGCAGGACGAGGTCGTCCGCCTCGGGGCTCGTCTTGTAGTGCCGGTGCCCGTGGGCCTCGTAGAAGTCGTGGTACGCGATCGCGCCCGTCGTCACGACGACGTCGACGAGGCCGAATTCGACCATGTCTCGCATGACCTTGCGCAGCCCGCCTGGGGTGAGGGCGCCCGCCCCGCCGAAGAAGACCGTGCACTGGGGGTCCGTCATCGCGTTCTCGAGGACCGCGGCGCACATCCCGAGGGTCCGGGCCTGGAACGAGATCCCGCGGTAGCCCTCGACGAGGTCCGCGATCGTCTCCGTCCGCTCCAGGTCGAGGTGCTGGATCGGCGTCTGGGTGAGCTCTGCCTTCGTGGGCTTTCGGGCCATGGGGACCGCCGCGCGGGGAATGCGCGGGCGGAGAAAAGAGTTCGCCTCGCTCAGTCCTTCTTCTTGGGTCGGGAGCAGACCGCGTACTCGTCCCCGTCGAAGAACACGTCGAGGTCGGGGTTCTGCCGCTGGATCTCCTGGATTCGTTGCATGATGTCCTTGAGGGTAATCGTCTCGTCGTTCGGATCGATGCGAAGGTGGACCCGCTTCTCCATCGACTGCCCCAAGGACCCGCGCCCGGACGTCGGATCTGGGCCGACAAATTCGGAGGACTGTATAAATACGTTCCTACCCGACCGTCTGAGGCCCGATTCGCGTGCGCGTGTCCCGCGGGCCCGCGGCGCGACTCGTCGGTCCATGAACACGTCGGTCTATGATACTGTGATTGGAACGATTAAATACCGTCGTCCTCGTAGCCACGGTTCGACCGTATCCCACGGCTCGGTCGAGTGAGCCATGGTCCTCGAGGAGCGAGCGCGATGGCGGTGAGGCCGAAGGCCGAACCAACCGTCTCGCAGGCGTGCCGCGTCTGCGGCGGCGAGGTGAACCCGCGGGGCGAGTGCGTCGTGTGCGGCACGAAGCAGTCGGAGCCCGCGCCTAGCCCGGGGGCCGATGCCGGCCTGTCGGCTTGGCTCAGGGGCGAGTCTGGATCGAACGGGCTCACCTCGTGGCTCGGCGCGCCCCTGCCATCGGCGGCCGCCGCGGGGGACATCGAGGCGCTCCGCAAGTGGCTCTCCGGCGAGGAGTCCGCGTTGCAGGAGTGGCTCGGGACGGGCGGCGGGCCGGCACCGTCCGGCAAGGCGGCCCGCGCCGCGGACGCGTCCGCGGAGGACAAGGTCCGGGAGCTCCGGGCGAAGGCCTTCGAGGTCGACGGCCTGCGTGCGGAGCTCGGGGCGATGCGCGCGACCCTGGCGAAGGAGCTCGCGAACTTCCGCTCGGGGAAGTTCGACCCCATGAAGTACATCGAGGAGACGGCGAGCCTCTCGAAGCAGCTCCAGACGGAGATCGCGAAGCGGAAGGAGCTCGAGCAGGAGATCGAGCACATCAAGAAAGGGTCCATCGCGGTCATCAAGTACGTGAAGGCGCAGCAGCTCAAGGCGGGTCCCACCGCGGACCTTCGGAGGCGCCTCGAGCACGAGCTCGCGGAACGGAAGCGATTGGAGGCGGAGCTCGTCCAGCAGCGCGAGATCGTCGACGGGCTCCGCAAGGCCACGGAGGCGGGCCTCGGAAAGCTCAAACCCGACGAGCGCGCCCTCCGGAAGCGGGAGCTCGACCTCGCGGAGCGGGAGGCGGCCCTCAAGGCGCAGACGGCGACCCTCGCCGCGTCCGCCGCGACGGCCGGGGAGGGCGGTGGGGAGGAGCTCCGTCGCCGGCTCGAGGAGGAGCTCCGGGCGAAGGAGGAGGAATACCTCAAGAAGGAAGAGGAGCTCAAGAAGCGGATCATCTCCCTCGAGGAGGCCGTCAACAAGCACAAGATTGAGGACCAGCTCCGCACGGAGGCTCAGGCCCTCGCGGGCAAGCCGAAGGGGGAGATCGAGGGCGTCCTCGCGAAGAAGGAGCGGGACATCCTCGCGAAGGAGAAATCGATCCTCCTCCGGGAACAGGAGATCCAGCGGCTGCAGGAAGAGGTCCAGCTCAAGGAGGACGAACTCCGGAAGCTCAAGGAGCCCCTCACGTACAAAGAGGAGGAGCTCCTCCGCAGGGAGGAGGACCTCTTGTACCGGGAGAAGATCCTCCAGGCGGAGCATCGGAAGGTCCAGGAGGCGAAGACGCTCGGCGGCTCCACGGAGGAGGTCGAGCTCAAGCAGCGCCTCGAGGAGCTCAAGGGGCAGATCAACCAGAAGGAGGAAGAGGTCCGCACGAAGGAACGGTACCTCTCCCAGAAGATGGAAGAGCTCCGGATGCGCGAGCAGGGGATCGTCGAGGAGGAGATCGAGGCCCGGGAGCAGGAGCGGCAGATCGAGTTCAAGCAGGAGAAGGTCAAGACGGGCATCCCGCGCCTCGACGACCTCTTGTTCGGCGGGATCCCGTTCGGCACGAACGCCTCCGTGTACGGTCCCGCCTACGTGGGGAAGGAGGTCGTGCTGAACATCTTCATGGCGGAGGGGCTCAAGAAGGGCCTCCCCGTGGTCTGGGTCCTCACGGACAAGGGGCCCGGGGACATCCGGGAGGAGATGACGTTCGTCCTTCCCTCCTATGAGGAGTATGAGAAGATCGGCCTCGTCCGGTACGTGGACGCGTACTCGAAGTCCATGGGGGCGGACACGTCGGACCCTCACTCGATCTACATCGACGAGCCCACGGACCACCAGACGATCCTCAAGGCCGTGGACGGCCTGGCGTCGGAGCTCAAGAAGAAGCACCAGACGTACCGGCTCGGCTTCCGGAGCGTGTCGACCCTCATCGCGTACCTCGACCCCACGACGACGTTCAAGTTCCTCCAACCGTTCGTGGGGCGGCGGAAGCGGGACAAGGCCGTCGCGATGTACGTGATCGAGAAGGGGATGCACGAGGAGCAGGAGATCCAGATGCTCGGCTCCCTCATGGACGGCTCCATCGAGTTCAAGGTCGAGCAGCTCAAGTCGTTCATGAGCGTGAAGGGGATCTGCGACGTCCAGTCGAGGGGATGGATTCGGTACACGTACACGAAGAGCGGGGTGTCGATCGGGTCCTTCAGCCTGGACCACATCAAGTGAGCGGGGCTCACATCACTTCGGGGCCGCGCTGCTTGGACGGCTTCCCGGGCTGCGGGATGTTGACCTGGGGGATCGGGATCGGCGGCGGGAGCCGGAGCTCCCGGGCGAGGAGGACCGCCTCCGGGATGCAGTTCGTCATGATGACCGTGTGGATCTCCGTCGCCGCGTCGGGGGGCATCTGCCCGCCCGCGGACCAGCCCTTCACGAGGGCCTTCGCATCCCCCTCCCACACGACGGTCCCCTCGAGCTGGATGAGGCCGACGACCGCCTCGGCCGCACGGTAGTTTGCGGTGAACCGGAAGTCGATCGAGGCTTGGCGGTCCCCAATCTCCGTGATGAGGGTGACCGTCGAGTTGTGGTCGACCCGGAGGTTCGCCCAGCGGTCCGTCGTCTTCACGAGGCGCTGGCCGTCCACGCGGGCGAGGTCGAAGGAGCGGATGGGCATGGGAGTCCCGAGGCGTATCGAACCGGTCCACGCTATATGAACCTTCTCGGGGGTCGGACCTATATTCCCTAAGGCCCTTCGCCCCTCGGATGGTCCTCTGGATCGGCGTGGACGACACGGACAGCCTCCGAGGGATGTGCACGACGTTCCTCGCGACGGAGCTGGTCCGCGACCTCACGCGGGACTACGACCTCATCGGCTATCCGAGGCTCGTTCGACTCAACCCGAATATCCCCTGGAAGACCCGAGGGAACGGGGCCCTGTGCATCCGCGTGGGCGAGGGGACCGGTTCGCCGTGGAGAGCCGGCCGGGCCGACGGTCGGGACATCCTCGCGTACCCACGGGGCCGCACTCCTGACGATCCCGCGGACGTCGTCAATCGCGTCGCTTCGCTCGTCGAGGAGTGGGCGTGTTTCGACGACGAGACGACCCACCCTGGGTTCGCGGTCCTCGACCGTCCCCCGGCGCAGGGCCTGTACTGGAAGGCCGTGCGCGACGTCGTGACGAAGGCGGAAGCCCTCCGGGCCGGACGTGGTCGCGGTACGGTGCGCGGCTACAAGCGCGGACGCGGGGTCGTCGGCGCGCTGGCCGCCACGGCTTGGAGGCCTCGGGACCGGACGTACGAGGTCCTCGCCTACCGGGAGCCCTCCCGGTGGGGCAGCCCTCGAGCCGTCGATCCCGAATCCGTGATCGCGATGGACCAGGCCGTCCCCACGACGTTCAACAACTACGACTACGAGAACCGGCGCGCCGTAATTGCGCCACGGTCCCCGTGCCCCGTCCTCTTCGGGATCCGCGGCGATATCCCTGAGGACCTGGGACCCGCCCAGGAGATGGTCCGGGGGGAGCGGCCCGACCGAACGCTCGTGTTCGAGACGAACCAGGGGACGGACGACCATGTCAGCCCGGTCTCGAGCTTGCGTCCCTGGACGACGGTCCGGTTTCGCGGGACCGTATCCGGCGGGCCCGTCGACCTGCCCGGGGGTCACGTCGTGTTCCAAGTCGGCGCTGCGGATGTGACCGCGTACGAACCGTCGAAAGGCTTCCGGGCCGTCGTTCGAACCTTGGTGCACGGCGACCAGGTCGAGGTGATCGGAGCCGTGCGAGACGTCCCGAGGACCCTGAACCTCGAGAAACTGGGCGTCCTCTCCCTGACCCGTCTCGTCCGCAGGGTGGGGAATCCGCGTTGCGAGCGATGTCAGAAGCGCGCCAAGTCCGTCGGCCGGAACGCTGGCTTCCGTTGCGCGCGCTGCCGGGCGAAGTTCCCCGCGGCCGCCGCAAAGGTGATCGAAGTCCCCCGAGCCATCCCCGTCGGATGGTACGAGCCGCCCGTCGGCTCTCGACG
>Ga0209619_10000089_pt1 | contig 50120 bp, 45 predicted proteins | sample Rifsed16ft3_FD_184011 | JGI IMG/M metagenome (GOLD analysis project Ga0209619, IMG submission 184011) | Soil microbial communities from Rifle, Colorado, USA - sediment 16ft 3 (version 2) | ecosystem: Environmental > Terrestrial > Deep subsurface > Rock core/Sediment | place: Rifle, Colorado... | reverse complement strand
GAATATATTTTTAATGATGCTGAAGTGAAATATGCTTTCGTTGCGAATGAGGATTTGTATCAAAAAATATTTTCAATTAAACAAAAAGTAAAATCACTGATTGATATTTTTACATTCGATAAGCTTGAAGGGAAAAAACATTGGAAAGAAATTCTTGAACTTGCCGACGAATCATTGCGGGATCGTCTTAATCAAATTAAGGACAGCGTTAAGTCAGATGACTTAGCAACCATCATTTACACTTCGGGAACAACCGGAACTCAAAAAGGTGTGATGCTTTCACATAAAAATATTTTGAGCAACGTAAATTCAATTCAGCAAATTATGCCGCTTAATAACACACATCGTGCTTTGAGTTTCCTTCCAATTTGTCATATCTTCGAGCGAACAGCAGTTTATTATTATATGAAAATCGGTGCGGCAATTTATTATGCGGAAAGTATTGATAAGGTTGGTGATAATCTAAAAGAAATAAAACCAAATTACTTTACTACAGTACCAAGACTTCTCGAAAAAATTTACGATAAAATTATGGAGAAGGGGAGAGAACTTAAACAACCGAAGCAAGCAATCTTTGGTTGGGCTGTTAATCTTGCTAATCATTATCATCCACAAGGTAAAACTAATTTATTTTACAATATAAGACTTTCAGTAGCTCGTAAAATTGTTTTTTCAAAATGGCTTGAAGCGCTCGGTGGTGAAGTGAAAGGAATTATCAGTGGAGCCGCTGCTTTGCAGCCACGTCTCGGAAGAATATTCACTGCTGCCGGAGTTAATGTTGTTGAAGGATACGGTCTAACGGAAACATCGCCGGTAATTACGTGTAATCGGTTTGAAGATTTTTACATTGGAACAGTTGGCTATACAATTCCGGATGTTCAAATAAAAATTGCTAATGAAACCGGTGAGATATTGACAAAAGGTCCAAATGTAATGCTTGGTTATTACAATAAACCGGAAGCAACCGAAGCAGCGATTGATAATGAAGGTTGGTTTCATACCGGTGATATCGGAGTTATGGTTAATGATAAGTATTTGAAAATAACCGACAGATTAAAAGAAGTGTTTAAGTTATCCGGAGGTAAATTCGTTGCACCACTTCCAATCGAAAATAAAATGAAAGAATCCTTGTTCATCCGAAATATTATGGTAATTGGTGAAAATCAGAAATTCTGTGCCGCGCTTGTTGTTCCCGAATTTGATTTCATAAAAAAATGGTGCGAGAAAAAAAGTGTAAAAGATTATCTGGAAAAAGGAATGTCTTGTAGTGATGCAGTTAAAGAAAGAATCTGGAAAGAAATTCAACATTACAACAATCGCTTTAGTCACATTGAACAAATTAAAAAATTTGAATTAGTTGATAAAGATTGGACAGTTGATTCCGGCGAATTGACCCCAACCTTAAAGCTTAAACGCAGAGTGATTTTGAAGAACAATCAGAAATTAATCGAAAAAATTTATTCAGAACCATTAACTATAAACTAAATAAAAAACATTATGAAAAGAAAAATCAATGAAATAGCTGTACTTGGTTCCGGCGTAATGGGCTCGCGCATCGCTGCTCACTTTGCAAATATTGGTTGCAAAGTTTATTTGCTGGATATAGTACCAAAGGAATTAAACGATTCCGAAAAGAAAAAGAATCTTACTTTGCAAGATACCGCTGTTCGTAACAGGATAGCAAATGATAATCTGCAAAACGTTCTAAAAGCTAAACCTTCTCCAATCTATCGGACTGATTTTGCATCCAGAATTTCTACCGGAAATTTTGAAGACAATATGAATTGGCTTTCTAATGTTGATTGGACTATTGAAGCTGTTGTTGAAAACCTTGAAATCAAAAAGAAAGTTTTTGATAATGTTGAAAAGTTTCGAAAGCCCGGAACTTTGGTTACAACAAACACTTCTGGAATTCCAATTCATCTAATGCTTGAAGGTAGAAGTGAAGACTTCCAGCAGAATTTCTTTGGCGCTCATTTTTTTAATCCACCGCGTTATTTACAACTATTAGAAATTACTCCAACACCAAAAACAAGTCAAGATGTTATTGATTTCTTGATGTGGTATGGCGATTTGTATCTTGGTAAAACTACTGTGCATTGCAAAGATACACCAGCATTCATCGCAAACCGAATCGGTGTCTTCAGCATTATGGCTGTCTTCAAATTAAAAAAAGATTTGGGATTAAGTATAAAAGAAATTGATACTCTCACCGGACCATTAACAGGTAAACCAAAATCTGCGACATTCAGAACAGCTGATGTTGTTGGAATTGATACACTGGTGAAGGTCGCAAATAATGTTTATCACGATTGCCCGAAAGATGAAGCACGTGATCTTTTTGCAATTCCGGAGTATGTGAATAAACTGGTTGCTAACAATTGGCTCGGTGATAAAACGGGACAAGGCTTCTACAAAAAATCAAAAGATGACAAGGGTGAAAAAATAATTCTTGAACTTGATACAGAAACTTTTGAGTACAAACCAAGTCCAAAATCCAATATGGCTTCTGTTACTGCCGCAAAACCAATTGATAATTTAAAAGAAAGATTTAAAGTTTTATTCAGCGGTAAAGATAAAGCTGCAGAATTTTTACGCTCACTTAATTTTTACATCTTCCAATATTCATCGAATAGAATTCCAGAAATTTCTGATGAACTTTATAAACTTGATGATGCAATGCGCGCTGGATTTGGTTGGGAATTAGGTCCATTTGAAACTTGGGATGCACTCGGTCTAAAGAAAACCGTTGATAAAATGATTGAAGCAAATATGAATCCCGCTGATTGGGTTTTGAAAATGTTGAAAGACGGATTTACTTCTTTTTATAAATCAGAAAATGGTAAGAAAAAGTTTTACGATATTATTTCCAACTCATACAAAGAAATTCCCGGCAAAGGTGATTTTATTATTCTTGATAATTATCGCGCCAATGAACCGGTCTGGAAAAACTCCGGTGCAACTCTGCACGATATCGGTGATGGAATTGTTAATCTGGAATTTCAAACTAAGATGAACTCAATCGGTTCAGAAATTTTGGAAGCAATTAACAAATCAATTGAGATTACTGAAAAGGATTTTAAAGGATTGGTGATTGGAAATGACGGGCAACATTTTTCTGCAGGTGCAAACTTAGCAATGATGTTTATGCTTGCAACCGAACAAGAGTATGATGAACTCGATATGGTTGTTCGCCAATTCCAAAATACTACAATGCACGTTCGTTATTCGAACATTCCGGTCGTAGTTGCGCCACATTCATTAGTGCTTGGCGGCGGGTGCGAAGTTTGTTTGCACGCTGATAAAGTTAATGCATCTGCTGAAACATACATTGGCTTGGTGGAAGTTGGGGTTGGAATTATTCCAGCCGGCGGCGGAACAAAAGAGATGACACTTCGTGCCTCTGATACCTATGTTGAAGGTGGAATTGAACTTCCAGAACTTCAAAAGAGATTTATGAATATCGCAACTGCAAAAGTTTCAACCTCTGCAGAAGAAGCTTTTGGTATGGGAATTTTTAGAAAAGGTTTTGATACTTATTCAGTTAATCCCAATCGTGTAATTGCCGATGCAAAAAAACAAGCAATTCTTTTAGCGGATAGAGGTTACACAAAACCAATTCAAAGAACCGATGTAAAAGTTTTAGGTAGAACTGCACTTGCGCCATTGTTATTGGGTATCCATTCTTTCCGATTGGGTAATTATATAACCGATCACGATAAGAAAATTGTTGAGAAGCTTGCATACATTATGTGCGGCGGGGATCTGTCTGAAGGCAGTTTGGTTTCAGAGCAATATCTGCTTGATTTAGAGCGAGAAGTATTTTTAAGTTTAATTGGTGAAAAGAAAACTTTGGAAAGAATTCAAAGCATTCTCACAACCGGTAAACCATTAAGAAATTAATTAACAATGAATTTTAAAATAAAATAAGAAGAATAATTATGAGAGAAGCATATATAGTTGCCGGATTTCGTTCCGCTATTGGTAAAGCTAAAAAAGGTGGTTTTAGATTTTACCGACCGGATGATCTTGGCGCAGAGGTAATTAAACATTTGATGAAATCTGTTCCGCAACTCGATCCTCATCGAATTGATGATGTCATTGTAGGAAACGCATTTCCCGAAGCGGAACAAGGATTGCAAGTAGGAAGAATGATTTCACTATTATCACTTCCGATTGAAATACCTGGTTCAACTGTAAATAGATTTTGCGCTTCAGGAATTGATACAATTGCAACCGCAGTTGCGCGTATTCAATCCGGTATGATGGATTGCATCATTGCCGGTGGTGTTGAATCAATGTCACTCATTTCAATGACCGGCTGGAAACTTGCACCAAATTATATGATCGCAAAAACTAATCCCAATTATTATTTGGGTATGGGCTTAACTGCTGAAGAGCTTGCAAAGGATTTTAAAATTTCACGCGAAGATCAAGATTTGTTCTCGTTAAAATCCCACCAAAAAGCAGTTAACGCAATCAACAACGGATATTTCAAGGAGCAGATTGTTCCGATAGAAGTTGAGCAAGTTTATGTTGAGGGAAACAAAAGGAAAAATAAAAAATTTATTATTGATACGGATGAAGGACCAAGAGCGGATACAACTTTGGAAGCATTAGCAAAACTAAAACCGGTGTTTGCAGAAAAGGGAACTGTTACTGCTGGAAATTCATCTCAAACTTCTGATGGAGCTGCATTCGTGCTTGTAATGTCGGGTGAAATGGTAAAAGAGCTGAATTTAAAACCGATTGCAAGATTAGTTTCATATGCTGTTGCCGGTGTTGATCCGAGAATAATGGGAGTTGGACCGGTTGCTGCTGTTCCTAAAGCTTTAAAGAAAGCTGGAATGAATTTAAATGAAATTGATTTAATAGAGTTAAATGAAGCATTTGCAGTTCAATCATTAGCTGTTATACGTGAATTAAAATTGAATGAAGAAATCTTGAATGTCAATGGCGGCGCTGTTGCTCTTGGTCACCCGCTTGGATGTACCGGCGCAAAACTTACCGTTCAAATTCTTCACGAACTAAGAAGAAAAAAGAAAAAATATGGAATGGTGACAGCTTGTGTTGGTGGTGGTCAAGGTGTTGCCGGAATTTATGAGTTGCTGAATTAATTTTTGAAGAATGCCATAGGCATTCAATTATTGTAGATAAAAAGAAAAGATAAAGACCCGATCCTCGTAGCGGATCAATAAAAATTATTCTAATAAAAAAGAGGAAATCAATATGTCAAACGAAACAAAAAAAGTTCTACTCGGCGGAGAATTCTTAATTAAAGATAGTGATCCGCAAAGTGTCTTCATTCCAGAAGAAATTAATGAAGAACAAAAAATGATGGTTGAAACTGCCGGTGAGTTTGTTAAAAATGAAATCTGGCCAAAGCTCGATGCAATTGATCATAAAGAACCGGGCTTAACAGTTTCGCTATTAGAAAAAGCCGGTGAACTTGGTTTATTAGGAACATCTATTCCTGAAGAATATGGTGGACTTGGCGGCGACTTCAACACAAACACTTTTCTTTCTATGGCAATGGGAACGAGCTATTCGTTTGGAGTATCATTTGCTGCTCATACTGGAATTGGAACGCTTCCAATTCTTTATTATGGAAATGACGAACAGAAGACAAAATACCTTTCCAAGCTTGCATCAGGTGAGATGAAATCCGCATATTGTTTAACTGAACCAACTTCGGGTTCTGATGCTCTTTCTGCAAAAACTACAGCTAAGCTTTCAGATGATGGAAAGTATTACATACTTAACGGTCAAAAGATGTGGATTACAAATGGCGGCTTTGCAGATATTTTAATAACGTTTGCCAAAGTTGATGGCGATAAATTTACTTGCTTTATTATTGATACCAAATCACCGGGATTTACAAGCGGACAGGAAGAAGAAAAAATTGGAATTAAAGGTTCCTCAACACGAGCTTTGTTTTTAGATAATGTAAAAGTTCCGAAAGAAAATATCCTTGGTGAAATTGGTAAAGGCCATTACATCGCATTTAACATTTTGAATGTTGGGCGTTTTAAATTATGCGCAATGACAACAGGTGGAGCAAAAAAATTTTCATCATTATCAGTTAATTATGCTAATGAACGAAAACAATTTGGAAGACAAATATCAAGCTTTGGAGCTATCAAGTATAAATTAGCCGAGCAAGCAATTAAAATATTTGTGGCTGAATCAGCAACAATGCGCACAAGCGGTCTATTAAATGATAAAGAACTTGAATTGCTTAACAGCGGAAAAAGTTATGGTGAAGCTATGATTGGTGCTGCTGAAGAGTATGCAATCGAAGCTGCAATGCTAAAAGTTTTTGGATCAGAAGTTTTAGATTATGTAGTTGATGAAACGGTTCAGGTTTATGGTGGATACGGTTACTCGGAAGAATATCCAGCCGCACGTGGTTACCGCGATTCAAGAATCAATAGAATTTTTGAAGGGACAAATGAAATCAATCGTTTGCTTACGGTTGATATGCTAGTCAAACGTTCTATGAAAGGAAGACTTAATTTATTGGGTCCCGCAATGGCAATTCAAAAAGAATTGATGAGTGTTCCTGAATTTGGTGAGGAACCAACTGGAGTGCTCGTAAAAGAATTACAAGCAATCAGAAATGCTAAAAAATCAATATTAATGACTGCTGGAATGGCTGTTCAAAAGTTTATGCAAAAGTTAGCTGATGAACAAGAAGTGATTATGAATCTAACTGATATGTTGATTGAAGTTTACACTTCGGAATCTGCAATTCTTCGCACACAAAAATTAGCAGCGATGAAAAGCGAAGCTGAACTTCAACCATATATTGATATTACAAAAGTATATGTAAGCGATTCACTCGAAAGAATTAATCTTTACGGTAAGCACGCTATTGCTTCTTTTGCGGAAGGTGATGAACTGAAACTTTTAACACTTGGATTGAAACGCTTCACGAAGTTTGATCTTGTGAATACAACCAGACTAAGAAGAAATATCGCTGACCGGATGATTGAAGCAAACGGGTACTGCTTTTAATTTGTTTTTTCAGTAGCAGTCATTGCGAGAAGCGATAGCGACGAAGCAATCCATTATAATATTGTAGATTGCTTCAACCACTAAAGTGGATTCGCAATGACTGAAAAACGAAAAATTATTGGAAAAGAAAAACTATGTCACAACAAAATTACAATACACCAATGCTTAAAGAAGGTTCATTGGAAGGAAAAGTAATTTTAATCACCGGAGGAGGAACCGGGCTTGGGAAAGCAATGGGAAAATATTTCTCGGAGCTTGGTGCTAAGTTAATTATCACAAGCCGAAAGATTGATGTTCTTAAAAAAACCGCCGAAGAAATTTCTGATCAAACAAAGAACGAAGTTTTTCCTTTCGCTTGTGACGTTTCCGATTACAAACAAGTGGAAGATTTATTAAAAGCGTCAATTGAAAAATTTGGTAAAGTAGATGGACTAGTAAATAATGCTGCAGGAAATTTTATCAGTCCGACTGAACGATTATCTAACAAAGCTTTTGATATCATCATTAACATTGTATTAAAAGGAACTTACAACTGTACGCTTGCTTTCGGAAAACATTGGATTGAGAAAAAACAAAAAGCAACTGTGCTTAATATTGTAACAACGTATTCGTGGACTGGTTCTGCATTTGTTGTCCCATCTGCTGCTGCCAAAGCGGGAGTTCTTGCCCTCACACGCTCGCTTGCTGTTGAGTGGGCTAAATATGGAATTCGTTTTAATGCAATTGCCCCAGGACTTTTCCCAACAAAAGGTGCGTGGGAAAGATTAATGCCCGGTGAACTCCAAAATAAATTTGATCTGAAAAAGAAAGTCCCGCTTCAGCGTGTTGGTGAACATCAAGAACTTGCAAATCTTGCGGCATATTTGATTTCTGATTTTTCTTCATTCATAAACGGAGAAGTAGTTACGATTGACGGTGGTGAATGGTTGAATGGTGCCGGTCAATTTAATATTCTGCAAGCAATTCCAAATGAAATGTGGGATGAAATTGAAAAGATGGTTCGTGGTGTTAAAGGAAGTTAATGAAAAAATTTATCAAGATTATTAAATGAAGCCCACAAAAAACAAATCTGACTTTAAACATTTTTATGATGTTGTAGTAACATTTGATAAAGTAGATATGCTGCATATTGTAAATAATGCTGTTTACTTCAACTACTTTGAGCAAGCAAGAATCAGATATGCAAAGGATCTTGGTTTTCTTCCCGAAAAAGGAATTTCACTTGATGGAACTGCTTTTTATATGGTAAGAAATGAAATCAATTATCTTAAGGCCGCTTTATTCGAGGACAGACTGCGTGTGTACACAAGAATTTCATATATAAAAAATTCCAGTTTTGGTTTTGAACATATGATTGAAAATTTAGATACAGGAATTATAATTGCAGAAGGTCTGGGTGTGCTTGTTCACGTCGACCCAATCAAAAAAAAATCCATTCCGCTTCCAGAAGAATTTTATCAAAAAATTTTGGAATTTGAATCAAAAGTTGAAATACTCAAATCTGTCTAAGCGTTTCTAAGTTATATTACCCTTTCCTAAAGGTCTATTGGAACAGCAAAAAATTTTTCTCTGCTGCATTATTTGATAAAAATATTTAATTATATTTAAACAACTTAAAATAAAGCAGGTGATTTATGCGAAGAATTATTTTCGATATTGAAACTTGTGCTTACCCGGTTGAATCATTGAGTGAAAGTCAGCAAGAATATTTGCTCCGGTATTCTGAAAAAGAAACCGAAGAAGATAAGAAATCTCAGAAGCGGGATGATGCAATTAGATATTTAAGCTTATACCCGCTAACTGCAAAGACAATTGCAATTGCAATATATCACGTGGAAAAGGAAAAGACTTTCGTCTATTATGAAAGTAATGTTTCTGAAGAATGGGTGAATGAAGAAAAGAATATTTCATACAAAGGATTAAGCGAAAAAGAAATGATTCAATCTTTTTGGCGTATTGTTGATTTCACTGATCAGGTTATAACATTTAATGGAAGAAATTTTGACATTCCATTTTTAATGATGCGATCTGCAATGTTGGAAATTCGGCCTACCAAGAATCTTATGGGAAAAAGATTCGATTCAAGCAATCACATTGATTTATTGGAACAGTTCACCTTTTATGGTGTAACAAGAAAATTTAATTTAGATTTTTATTGTCATGCATTCGGCGTCGCTTCACCAAAAGCAAAAGGTGTTTCCGGAATGGAAGTTAAAAATCTTTATGAAGCCGGAAGAATTAAGGACATTGCAGTTTATTGTGCCGAAGATGTAAATGCAACGAGTAAGCTCTATAGAATTTGGAATGAATATTTAAATATTTAAAAACCAAGTTTTATTTATGTAGTATTTTGAATCAGTTTAATTATTCTCATCTCAAAGCAAGAAATCCTCTCTTTAAATTTCTTACTAATCTTTAAAAATTTATATCGTTTTCTTGGCATAATTTTAGGCGAATAAACGCTTATGAATTACATATAAAATTTTATTGAGGATAAAATGACTAGTACAACGATGAAAAATATTTACAGCTTAGTTGATATAAAAGTGAATGTACCATTTGCTTATAAGCAGGTTGTATCATGCAAAGCATTGAAATTTATTGCCGATCTTCATCTGAATTTTAATGATAGGCGATTAGAGCTCTTAACTATGAGGGAAGAAAAGAGAAATCGAGTTAGTAAAAATTTAAAAAGTGAGATTGCACAAAATTCAAATGATGGACAAAATTTTAATTTGAAACCGTCATTTAATTTAAAAGTTTTCAAGGATCGCCAAATTGAAATTTTGGGGCCTGATGAAATAGATTCTAAAAAGAATTTGTTTAAGTCAGAAGGCAAAATAAATCTCATTCATTTTGAATCCGCAAATGCCCGCTCATGGTCAAATCTTATTGAAATACAGATTATTTTAAAGGAAGCAATTAATTCAATATTTAATACTTCATCATCAGATGATAATCAGATAATTTGCGAAACTGCAAATGAAATTCCGGTAATGGTTTGTCCTCGTAATTTAAGTATGGATGAAAAGAGTTTGTACGTAGATGGCAATCCGCTGAGCGCAGCATTCTTTGATCTTGGATTATTTTTATTTCATAATGCTAAGAATCTCTCTGAAAATGGTTCATGTACATATCTATACCTTGATAAAATAGAGAATTATTATGAAGCAAAATTCTGGAACGAAATTATAGCATATTCTGAAGAAGAATTATCGCTGCAGGAAGGGACAATTAAAACTATGATGACTTTCGTCCCTTCGCTTGCAGGGTTTGAGAAAGATCACATAAATCAAGAACTGAAGGGGCATTTATTGAATTAATAATAGAAGTCACCGCTGTGCATCCGACTTTAAGATTCTCTATTAAAAATTTATTCAGCATTAATGATGAGTTAGAAAACTAAAAATTAAATGCGATCAGCTAACCATCTGCTTCTTAAATTATTTGCCTAACCACTTAGGAAAATTCTCCCGCTTCAAACCGCACTGTTTATCTATTCAATAGCGATTAGATAAGTATTATATTTGCCCATCAAAACAAACTCATTTCATAATTTATCTATCGGACTTTTTAATGCAGGAACTTGAAGTCACTCGTGAATTAGCAATCGAGCATGGTTTAACAGATGAAGAATTCGATCGAATAAAGAAAATTCTTAGCAGAATTCCTTCTTTTACAGAACTCGGAATTTTTAGTGTGATGTGGAGCGAACATTGCAGCTATAAAAATTCAATTAAGCTTTTAAAAACTTTGCCTCGATCAGGTGGACGATTGCTTGTTGAAGCCGGTGATGAAAACGCCGGTTTAGTTGATATTGGTGATGGGCTTGCCGTCGCTTTTAAGATTGAAAGTCATAACCATCCATCCGCTGTTGAACCTTATCAAGGAGCGGCAACAGGTGTCGGAGGAATTATGCGCGATATTTTTACAATGGGTGCGCGTCCGATTGCTTGTCTCGATTCGCTTAGGTTCGGATCACTTGATGATGCAAGGACACGCTATTTATTTGATGGAGTCGTTCGCGGAATTGGTGATTATGGAAATTGCCTCGGCATACCAACTGTTGCAGGCGAAGTTTATTTTGATGAATCCTACCAGGACAATCCACTTGTAAATGCAATGTCAGTAGGATTAGTTGATACGAAACATGTAGCATCAGCCATTGCTGAAGGCGAAGGAAACGCTATAATGATTGTAGGCTCATCAACAGGAAGGGATGGGATACACGGTGCAACTTTTGCTTCGGAAGAAATTTCAGAAAAATCGGAATCAAAACGCCCTTCGGTTCAAGTTGGAGATCCATTCACCGAAAAACTTTTACTTGAAGCATCATTAGATATTATTAAAAATGGATGGTTGGTTGGAATTCAAGACATGGGTGCGGCAGGAATTTCTTGTTCGACAAGTGAAATGAGTGCTAAGGGAAAATCCGGCATGAAAATAAATTTGGATAAAGTTCCGCTGCGTGAAAAGGGGATGATAGCTTATGAGATAATGCTTTCGGAAAGTCAGGAAAGAATGTTGTGTGTAGTGAAAAAAGGATTTGAAAATAAAGTAAAAGAAGTATTCGAGAAATGGGATCTAAATTGCGAAATAATTGGTGAGGTCACTAATGACGGTTTACTTCACATCAATTATCAGGGTGAAGAAAAAGCAGTCATTCCTTCATTCGAACTTGTACTTGGTGGTGGAGCACCGGTCTATATTCGAGAGACTAAAGAACCTTATTATTTAAATGAGATACGAACATTTGATTTTACAAAACTGCCTCAACCGAAAAATCTCACTGAGGCATTTAAAAAAATATTTGCTTCTCCCAACATAGTTTCAAAAAAGTGGGTATATGAGCAGTATGATTCAACTGTTCGGACAAACACTATTGTTGGTCCTGGCTGCGATGCTGCCGTAGTTCATATCAAGGATACCGATAAAGCGCTTGCAATGAAAACAGATTGCAATTCCAGATATGTTTATTTGAACCCGAAAGAGGGAACGAAAATAGCAGTTGCAGAAGCTGCACGAAATATTATTTGTTCAGGAGGTATTCCACTTGCAATAACTAATTGCTTGAATTTTGGGAATCCTTACAAGCCGGAAAATTATTGGCAGTTCAGTCAAGCGATTGAAGGAATGGGAGAAGCTTGCAGATTTTTTAATACTCCTGTAACGGGAGGCAATGTTAGTTTTTATAATGAATCTCCAAATACTGCGGTTTATCCTACACCAACAATTGGAATGGTAGGTAAAGTAGAGAAATTGGCAAATGTTACAACATCATTTTTCAAATCTCATGGTGATTTAATTTATGTATTAGGAGAAGACTTTGAAGAATTAGGAGGAAGCGAGTATTTAAAGATTATACATGGGAAAGTCACCGGTGATTGCCCGCATATAGATCTTCAAGTGGAATTGAATCTCCAAGAAACAATTTTAGCTTTTATTAATAATAGATTAATTGAATCCGCCCATGATGTTTCGGAGGGAGGAATAATTTGTGCGTTGGCAGAATGCTGCATTATGAATGAAGAAAATCTGATCGGTGCTGAAGTGAATATTCCTTTCAAAACTCGTGAAGATTTTTCTCTTTTTTCTGAAAGTCAATCAAGAGTGATTGTTTCTGTGAAAGAAAAAAATCAAAAAGAATTTGAATCTATCCTAAACAAAAAGAATCAGCACCACACGTTGTTAGGAAAAACTATCAGCAAGAATTTTAACGTTAACGGTAAAATCAATTTGGATCTAAAAGAACTTTCCGAAATTTATTACAAAACTATACCAAGAATCATGAATGCTTAATCTAAAGTTTATTGATGATTTTATAAGCAGGGTGAAACAATCTTTAGCATATAAACAATTCCGGAAATTACGTTTTCTGCTTCACCTAACACCATCTTTTCGTAAGGTTAAAGACTTTGCTGCACATTATTTTGGCGGGCTTTACAAACGAATGGATGACCATCATATCTTTTTATTTGGAGGCGGATTAGCGTTTTCAATTTTTATTTGTATAGTTCCTTTTGTGCTTATCATTTTCTCGGTGCTTGGGGCTGTTCTTGATTCCACTTATATGCAATATCAAATTAACTTGATGATTGAGACGATAATTCCATATTATCAATATGCTGAGTTCGTTAAGAAAATTATTTTTACCAGAATAAGCGAAGTAATACAATACAAAACTATTGCGGGAATTGTGGGCGCTTTCGGTTTACTGTTCGCGGCAAGCGGATTATTCAGTAGTATGAGGACTATACTTAACACAATATTTCAGCTTGAAACTGAGGAACCGGTCCTTCTCGCCAAGCTAAAAGATTTTGCTCTTGTTATGCTTGCCATTCTGTTATTTTTTGTAACTACAATCTTAATGCCCGCATTCAATTTTCTTCGTCAGGCGGCAAATAAAATTTACAGCATCCAATTTTTACAATCCGGTATTGTCGAAGATATAATCTTGTCAATCATTTCTCTGCTGTTGATCTTCCTTCTTTTCTCTATTCTTTATTTAGTTGTTCCTAAGAAAAAAATTGGAAAGAAAGCCGCATTTGTAGGGGCATTTTGGGCGGCAGTTCTTTGGGAAACTGCAAAACAGCTCTTTGGATTTTACATTTATAACTTTGCTGACTTCGGAAAAATTTATGGTGCTTATGCGTTAGTTGTAGTAGTGGCTTTTTGGATTTTCTATGCGTCAATTGTATTCATAGTTGGTGCTGAAATAGGAAAGCTTTACTCGGAAAGAAGAGCGATGCTTAGAAAAGAAAAAGAGAGTTTGAATCAGTAATCCTGATTGAGGTGTTCCCTGCTGGTAATCTTCATAAATAACTTACCAGCCATTTATCCTAAATAAGACTTCGTAAATTTAACTTGACAGACAATGTATTGTGCATTATTTTTAATCAGATGAAAAAATCTGATTATAATTATTTAAGAATTATTTAATAAAAGTTTTCCATTCAGAAAAGAAGACAATATGATCAAAAAGTATTTCTTGATTACTCTTAGCTGCTTCTTCACTTTCATAGTTTCAATAAATGCACAAAATCAAGGTGAACAACTTTTCTTACAAAAGTGTACCGCATGCCATACCATCGGCGGGGGAAAATTGATCGGTCCCGATTTGGCCAATGTTCAAAACAGAAGAACCGAAGAATGGATTATTAAATTTGTTCAATCTTCTCAAAGTCTAATTAATTCTGGCGATTCGGCGGCGATAGCTGTTTTTGATCAACATAACAAAATTGTTATGCCTGATCAGGACTTAAAGGTTAACGAAATTAAATCCATTATTGATTATATATCCACCAGCAGCCCTGACGTCAACAATCCCAACAAAAAAACTCCAGTTCAAACTTTTAGCGCCGCTTCAATTACTACATCGGATATTGAAAGAGGTAAAAAATTTTTTGAAGGAACTTCAAAACTCACTAACGGCGGACCATCTTGTATTTCCTGTCATAACATTGATAACGCCGCTGTATTTAATGGCGGACTATTGGCAAAGGATTTAACAACAGTCTTTTCACGTTTGGGCGCAGTCGGCATAGATGCCACATTACGAAACCCACCATTTCCCGCTATGATAAATAGCTTTGGTTCAGCCACTCTAACTGATCAGGAAATAAAAGATTTGTTGGCATTTTTATATGATAGTGATCAAAGAGGAGCTTTGCAATCCTCGTCTTTACTATCACAATTTGTTCTTTTGATTGGAATAATTTTGGGATTAAACATAGCGCTGGTTGTATTTTTGTTTATGTGGCATAGAGTTAAAAAGTATAGTGTAAATTTTTATAATAATTAAATGGCATACTAATGAGTTGGATAAAAGATATAATTTCTCCTGACACAAGAAAGTGGGAAGAGTTTTACCGAAACAGATTTCAACACGATAAAATAGTTCGCAGCACACACGGAGTTAATTGCACCGGCGGCTGTTCATGGCAAATTCATGTTAAGGACGGTATTGTCGTGTGGGAAACTCAGCAATTAGATTATCCTTTGTTAGAAGATGGTCTGCCTCCTTACGAACCGCGCGGCTGTCAAAGAGGAATTTCATTTTCATGGTATTTGTATAGCCCGCTTAGAATAAAATATCCGCTCATTCGCGGTGCATTGATTGATGCTTACAGAGAAGAAAAACAAAAAACCGGTGATCCACTTTTAGCATGGGAAAATCTTCAGAATGATTCAGAAAAAAGAAAAAAATATCAGCAAGCGCGAGGCAAAGGTGGATTTAGAAGAGCATCGTGGGATGAAGTAAATGAAATTATTGCCGCTGCAAATATTTATACGGCTAAAAAATACGGACCGGATCGTGTAATTGGTTTTTCCCCAATCCCTGCGATGTCTATGCTTAGCTATGCAGCGGGAAGCAGATTTCTACAATTGTTCGGTGGAGTTAATCTTAGTTTTTACGACTGGTACTGCGATCTTCCAAATGCTTCGCCGGAAATTTGGGGCGAGCAAACTGATGTTTGTGAAAGTGCGGATTGGTTTAATTCCAAAATGATTGCTGTGATGGGGTCTAACTTAAATATGACACGAACCCCGGATGTTCACTTCTTTGCCGAAGGTCGTCATAATGGAACAAAGGCAATTGTGTTCTCACCGGACTTCAATCAAGTTGCAAAATATGCGGATCAATGGGTTCCACTACATGCCGGAAGTGACGGCGCTTTTTGGATGGCTGTAACGCATGTAATTCTAAAAGAATTTCATCACGAAAAGAAGACTCCTTACTTTATTAACTATGTAAAAAAATATACTGATTCACCTTATCTCGTTGAACTTGTTAATGATAACGGAATCTACAAACCGGGCAAACTTGTAAGAGCGAATCAAATCTCTGAATACAAAAATATTCCTAACGGCGAATGGAAATTTTTAAACATTGATTCGCAATCTGGAAAGCTTGTTGTTCCGAAAGGCAGCGTTGGCCATAGATGGGATTCAAAGCAAGGCGATTGGAATCTTAAATATGAAAACTCAACTGACAACTCACAGTACGATCCTCTCTTAAGTTTACTTGAAAAGCATGATGAAGTTTTTCAAGTAGAATTTGTTGAGTTCGGCTTGAACATGAAAAAGTTACGCGGAGTGCCTGTAAATTTTATTGAAACAATTGATGGAAAGAAAATCCCGGTAACTACTGTTTATGATTTAACAATGGCGCAGTACGGTGTTGATAGAAATTTAGGCGGCGATTATCCAAAAGATTATTCTGATAAAGATTCTTCCTACACTCCTGCATGGCAGGAAATTTTTACGGGCGTTGATTCAAAAACAGTCATTAGCTTTGCACGCGAGTGGGCAAACACCGCAATCAGCACTGAAGGAAAGTGTATGATAATTATTGGTGCCGGAGTGAATCACTGGTTCCATAATAATTTAATGTACCGTGCGGGAATTATGGCATTGATGCTTTGCGGCTGCGTTGGAAAAAACGGCGGCGGATTAAATCATTATGTTGGTCAGGAAAAATTAGCGCCAACAGATTCCTGGGCAACAATAGCTTTTGCAAGAGATTGGGTTGATGCAGTGCGGCTTCAGCAGACTCCCATCTGGCATTATATAAATACATGTCAATACAGATATGATGGAAAAACATCAAAGTACAACACAGCGCCGGAAAATGAACTAACCAAAAAACACATGGCCGATTTAATCTTCAAATCTGTACGAATGGGTTGGATGCCTTTCTATCCGCAGTTTAATAAGAATACACTTGAGTTGAATAAAGAATTTGAATCTAATAACCCAGAGGAAATAAAAAAGAATGTTTTAGAAAAATTAAAATCAAAAGAAATAGAATATGCTATTGAAGATCCTGATTCTGAAATTAATTTTCCACGTATATGGTACATCTGGCGGGGCAATGCAATCGCTGGTAGTATGAAAGGGCACGAATTTGCTATCAAACATTATCTTGGAACACATTCAAATTTAATTGCAAAAGACAACGAAGAAAAAACGGAAGAAGTTAAATGGCACGATATAGCTCCTGTTGGTAAAATGGATTTGGTTGTTGATTTGAATTTCAGAATGGATTCTTCAGCACTTTATTCTGATATCGTATTGCCCGCTGCTTCATGGTATGAAAAAAATGATTTGAACAGCACTGACATGCATTCGTTCATTCATCCTTTATCAGCAGCTATTGCACCGGTGTGGGAGGCAAAAACCGATTGGGAAATTTTTAGAAACATTGCCTTCGCAACAAGCGAATTAGCCAAAAAACATTTTAATCATCCTCAAGTTGATGTTGTTACAGTTCCTCTTTCGCACGATTCGCCGGATGAAATTAAGCAGCCCACAATTAAGGATTGGTATTTAGGAGAATGTGAAGCAATACCCGGAAAAACAACTCACAAAATTGCGATAGTCGAAAGAGATTACACAAAAATTTATAATAAATTTATTTCGCTTGGACCAAATGCAAAGACAAAAGGTATGGGAGCGCACGGTAACCATTATCAATGTGATGATTTTTATGATGACATGATAAGGTCTAATTATTTTCCGACTGAAGAAATTGATGGTAAAATATATCCATCTCTTAAAGAAGATGTATCGGCGGCAAATGCTGTTTTATATCTCTCATCTCTTACAAACGGCGAACTGACTCACAGAGCTTACAAATACATGGAATCAAAAACCGGTTTGGCGCTTGCTGATCTTGCCGACGGAAGCAGAGATGTAAGAATTAACTTTAAAGATTTACAAGTTCAGCCGCGGAGATATAATACATCGCCGGTTTGGTCCGGACTAATGAATAACGGAAGAGCATATTCTGCATTCACTTATAATGTTGAAAGATTAGTTCCATGGAGGACACTGACCGGACGTCAGCACTTTTATTTAGATCATGAAATGTACATCGCATTTGGCGAAAACCTGCCGACATTCAAACCTTCACCTAAACCCGAAGTTTTTGGTGAATTAAAAGAAACTTTAAAGGACGGCAGCGCAAAAGTTCTGAATTGTTTAACTCCGCACGGCAAATGGCATATCCATTCAACTTATATGGATAATTTGAGAATGTTAACTCTTGGAAGAGGAATGGAACCTTGCTGGCTTAATGAAGAGGATGCAAAAGAACTTTCTGTAAATGATAATGATTGGGTTGAAGTTTATAACGATAATGGTGTTTATTGTACCCGTGCAGTTGTAAGTTCTCGAATTCCCAAAGGTGTTTGCATTGTTTATCATACTGTTGAGAGAACCATATCAATTCCCAAATCGCAGGTACGCGGAAATAAAAGAGGTGGTATGAATAACAGTATCACCAGAATACATTTGAAACCAAATTTTCTTGCTGGCGGATATGGTCAGTTCTCTTATCATTTTAATTACTGGGGACCGAGCGCGCCAAATCGTGATACACATGTGGTTGTTAAGAAAATGACGAGCGTAAATTTTTGATTTATTATTGACGATTTATTATTGGAGAAAATTATGATTTCTAAAAAAAGTGTAAATGTTCGATTAAAAGAGCATCAAGAAAAAATAAATGAATAACTCATTTGGAGCAAATTTGAATTGTTTAGCATAACAGATAAGTAGTTTTTTTTATTCCTTAGTGAAACTGAGTGTGCTCAGTTCCTTAGTGGTAAAGATCATTTCACCACTAAGGCACAAAGAAACACTAAGAAAAATTTTCATTTTATGTAACATGAGTGAATAATCAATAATAAATTGAAAAAAAATAACCAATAGTAAATAATAAAATGAAAAATTTACATATTCATTGTTTTCAGCATGTTCCATTTGAAGGACTGGGTTGTATTGAAAATTGGTCTAACGAGAAAGGGCATTCCCTAACTTTTACCAAATTTTACAAAGAATTTAACCTCCCAAAATTGTCTGAAATTGATTGGCTCATTATCATGGGTGGTCCTATGGGAGTTTACGATGAGGATAAATTTGAGTGGATGAAAGAGGAAAAAATATTTATCAAACAAACCATAAATGCCAATAAAACAGTTATAGGTGTTTGCTTAGGTTCTCAACTGATTGCACATGTCTTGGGTGCAGAAATTTATCCTAATCCTTATAAGGAAATAGGTTGGTTTAATGTTTCATTAACACCCAAAGGACAAGGGAACTATCTCTTGGATGGTTTTGAAAAGTCTTTTAAAGTTTTTCATTGGCACGGAGATACGTTTGATTTACCAAATGGAGCTAAGCATTTTTTATATTCGGAGGCTTGCATTAACCAGATGTTTTTATATAAGAACAATGTGTTAGGGTTACAATTTCACTGTGAAGTAACGAATATCATGATAAGGGAAATGGTTAGGCACGGCAACCATGAATTAGTACCTGAGAAATATATTCAGACAGAGAAAATTATTTTGGCACATGAAAAATTCATTAATAAGAATAATCAAAAAATCTATTCAATATTAAACAAACTAAATGAATAATCATTAATAAATAAATTGAAAATTCAAAAAAACAATCAATAAAAAATTATGAACGTAAGATCACAAATTTCAATGTTGTTTCATCTCGACAAATGTATCGGCTGCCATACTTGTTCTATTGCCTGCAAAAATATCTGGACAGACAGAAAAGGCGCTGAATATATGTGGTGGAATAATGTTGAAACTAAACCCGGCACCGGATATCCATCAAAGTGGGAAGACCAAAATATTTATAAAGGCGGATGGAAGAAAAATGAAAATGAAAGCATCTCGCTGAGAGGATCGGGAAAGTACAAAGGTCTGCTTAATATTTTTCATAATCCGTATCTGCCATTATTGGAAGATTACTATGAACCATGGACATATAAATATTTGGATTTGATCGAATCGCCGCAAGGAGATGACCAGCCAACAGCGCGACCGGTTTCATTAGTAACCGGAAAACCGATAGACATAAAAATAGGTCCCAACTGGGATGATGATTTAAGCGGAACACCCGAATATGCAAGGCGCGATCCGAACTTAAAGAATCTATCCCCGGCAGAACAAGAAGCAATGTTCCAATTGGAAAAGATGGCAATGTTTTATCTTCCAAGAATCTGCAATCACTGTTTGAATCCCGCTTGTGTAGCTTCGTGTCCATCTGGTGCAATTTACAAAAGAGGTGAAGACGGTGTAGTGCTAATTAATCAGCAAGTCTGCCGTGCGTGGAGAATGTGCGTTACAGCTTGTCCATACAAGAAATCATATTACAATTGGAGCACAGGTAAATCTGAAAAATGTATTTTATGCTATCCCAGATTAGAGGCGGGACTTGCCCCTGCTTGTATGCATTCTTGCGTTGGAAGAATCCGCTATCTCGGTGTTCTTCTTTATGATGCAGATAAAATTAAAGAAACAGCTTCGGCGCCTGATGATGAACTGATTGACCGCCAGCTTGATTTGATTTTAGATCCCTTTGATGAAGCGGTAATTAGAAGTGCAAAAGAAAATGGAGTTGCAGATTCAACAATTGAAACCGCACAAACTTCGCCAGTTTATAAATTTGTAAAAGTATGGGGCTTAGGACTCCCATTACATTCAGAGTTTCGTACATTGCCGATGCTCTTTTACGTCCCGCCACTATTACCGGTTATGGCCTCTCTCAGCGATACGGACAACAGCGAACAATCCGGCAAACTCGACCCAATTGCAAAATTCTGGAGTAGAGATTCGGTCTACGATACTTCTACCAATGCTTTGTGGGGTACAATTGAGCAAGCGAGATTTCCAATCAAATATATGGCTAATATGTTTGGAGTTGGGAATGAAGGAATAATTAAAAATGTTTTAAGAAAACAATTAGCAGTTCGTATTCATAGAAGAAGTTTAACTGTGGGTGATATCAATAAAACATTAGCTGCTGATGCGCTCAACGAAGTCAGTTTGAAACCTAATGATGCTGACGATATTTACAAGTTAACAGCTCTGGCAACTTTCGATGATCGTTTTAACATTCCACCCGCTCACAGAGAACAGGCTTTGGAAATGCTTGGAAACACCGGTGATCTTAAAGGTTCTACTGGATTCGGATTTAAAGAAGCACCGATGAGAGGAATTTAGAATTATGATCAGATATGAATTACTTGGGGATTTATTTCTTTATCCTTCTGAAGAAGTAAAAGCAAAAATCTGTGATGTACAGAAATATCTCGATGAAAATTTCCTAATTGTATCAGATTTATTGAGAGACTTTTCCGAATTCGTTAAAATGACCTCACTCAAAGAATGGGAAGAAATTTACACACGCACGTTTGATGTTCAGGCAATAACGACACTCGATTTGGGTTATGTAGTTTTTGGTGATGACTATAAAAGAGGAGAGCTGCTTGTTAATTTAGGCAACGAACACAAAGCCGCTAACAACGACTGCGGAACAGAATTAGCTGATCATCTTACGAATTTATTACGGTTAATTAATAAAACTGCTGATAGTGAATTGAAACATGATTTAATCTATTACATCATAAAACCGGCATTAAAAAAAATAATTTCAGAATTTGATAAAGATAGCATCAATGGTAAAAACAAGGTTTACGAAAAACATCACCGCACTCTTATTGAGCAAAATGAAATAAACCGGCTGATCTATCAAAAACCTCTCCTGGCAATCCTGGAATTAATAAGAATAGCATTTCCGGATGAGCAGAATACATTTCCGGAAGAAAAAGATTTCGCAAAAGAAATTTCTAATGAATTAGAAATACAAAGTTAGGAATTCAATTATGACTCTCTATAATAACTTCTTTTTCGTTGCTTTTCCTTATGTAGCAATTATAATTTTCATAGTTGGTACTATCTATCGATACAGAGAAACTAAGTTTAAGTACAGTTCTATTTCATCTCAATTTCTTGAAACGCGCAGGTTATATTGGGGTTCTGTTCCATTCCATTTTGGGATCATATTTTTATTCTTCGGTCATTTAACTGCATTTCTCGTTCCCCAATACGTTCTGCTATGGAATCAACTTCCGTTACGTTTGGCAATTTTAGAAATCACAGCTTTTGTATTCGGTATAATGACATTCTTGGGATTAATAAATCTTTTTTACAGAAGATTAACAAATCCGCGTATTCAGAAAGTAACGAACTACGCTGATATTATTCTTGAAATTTTACTGCTTACTGAAATATTCCTCGGATTGTGGGTTGCGTATGGTTACCGTTGGGGTTCATCATGGTTTGCAGTTGTTCTTACCCCGTATTTACAATCAATCTTTGAGTTAAATCCTCAAATTGATGCGGTTGCAATGCTTCCGCTTATAATTCAGTTTCATATAATATTGGCATTTATAATTTTATTGATAATTCCATTTACTCGGTTAGTCCACTTGCTCGTTTTCCCGTTAAGTTACTTATGGCGGCCTTATCAAAAAGTAATTTGGAATTGGAACAGAAAGAAGGTCAGAAACCCTAAAACAAATTGGACAATTCATAAACCAAGTAATAATTGATCAAAACAATATGGAAGAAAAGATAGCAAGTAAAGCACATCGGATATTGTTCTTCAACACTTTGGCATTCATAATATGTTTTGCTGCGTGGACGATTAATGGAGTGCTGGTAACATTTCTTGTTGACAGCGGCATCTTCAAGTGGAATACTGTTCAAGTTGGCTGGTTATTCGGAATTCCGATACTTTCCGGTGCAATTTTTAGGTTTCCTATCGGAATGTTAACGGATAAATTCGGTGGTAAAGTAATTTTCACTTCCCTATTAGTTTTCTGTTCAATTCCAATGTTTCTACTCTCTTACGCAAATGATTACTCATCCTTTGCATTACTGAGCTTTATATTTGGTTTAACCGGTGCCAGTTTTGCCTGTGGTATTGCATACACCTCGTTGTGGTTCCCTAAAAATAAACAGGGTACTGCACTTGGAATTTTCGGCATTGGCAATACAGGTACTGCACTTACCGCTCTCTTTGCACCCAGCCTTTTGAATTATTTAACCGATCAAGGTACGCATCTGGAAGGATGGAGAATGCTTCCACAGATTTATGCTGCAGCTTTGTTCGGAATGGGGATTTTATTTTTTGTATTTACAACTAATAAGACCCCTGAAAAGAAAAAGTCAATTAAAGAACTTATCCACCCATTGAAAGCTGTGCGACTCTGGCGATTTGGATTGTATTACTTTTTGGTTTTCGGATGTTTCGTCGCATTTTCACAATGGCTCGTTCCCTATTATGTTAATGCTTACTATATGCCGCTAATAACAGCCGGTATACTCACTTCTGTTTTTAGTTTACCAGCCGGACTTTTCCGTGCTTTTGGCGGGTGGTTAGCTGATAAATACGGCGCAAGAAAAGTAATGTATTGGGTATTCGGTGCGTCAATTACCTTATCATTTTTATTAATATTTCCAAGAATGGAAATCTATTCACCCGGATCGGGAGTAGCTGCCACCAAAAACGGAACCATTACTGATATTAATAAAAAATGTATTGTTATAGATGAAGAGAAAATTCCATTAATTGAAAGAGTAGCTTCTTCTTACCATGAAAAAGACGCAACGCTAGTACTGCCCGTGATTGAGGGTTGGCATGAACCGGTTGTAAAGATAGGAGATGAAGTAAAGAAGAAAGAACTTCTTGCAAGAGGAGTTACAAGAATTTTTTTCCAGGCAAATGTTTGGATATTCTCTGGATTTGTAATGTTAATTGGCATTGCTTGGGGAATTGGTATGGGAGGTGTTTATAAATTTATACCAGAGTATTTTCCAAACGAAGTGGGAGTTGTTGGCGGAACGGTTGGCGTGCTTGGAGGTTTGGGCGGATTTTTCTTCCCGATCATCTTTGGGTATCTATTACAATTTTCAGGTGTGTGGACCTCAAGCTGGTTCTTGATGCTATTACTCTCGCTAACTTGCTTTATATGGTTTCATACAGTTGTTACACGAATGTTAAATAAAAAATCACCTGAGCTTCATTCTAAGTTTGAAATCTCAAGGTGAAAAAATTTTTGTTCTTTGAATAATTGTTTAATTGATTGAGGGACTCTATCAGCTTTTCACCGGTTTCGTTACTAACAAACTTAACTGGATAGCAATAGATCGTACAAATCCGATGGAAGCAGCAAGCCAGGCAGCTAAAGCAATATAAATGAAGTATCTTGGAACTTGATCAAGGAAATTTAAATTCATTGCATCAGCCATCCTAAAAGTGCATGCAGTATACATTCCTAATGGGAATACAGCTCCCCAGTAGAGCGGATCATATTTCAATGGGAATCGTTTATAAACGTGTCTCCATATAGCAAGGATGAAAAGCATAGGAATCCACCAGGTTCCAGTAACCCAAAAAAACACTGTGAAGCCTTTCAAGAAAGGCAGTAGCGATAATAAAAACGGTGCATCATTTGTGTTCTTGATTAATAAAGAACCTGCTAAGGTAGATATCGCCATCGCTCCCATGTTTATCCAGTATGGCGGAGATAAATCTCCCGGGGAAAATCTGAAGAATGTATAACGGTAGAAGATGAGAGAGATCATCCAGATATATAACATACCACCCCATAACCACATGCACAGTGCTAAAAAGTTCATATGTAACCTATGTGGTTGTTCCAGATGTACTGAGATCAAAGCACTAAGAACTGCAATAGCCTGGGTAGCAACAATAGCCAAGAGCCAAGCACCGGAAATTCCTACATCTAAAGTTGGTTTGTTTTCTTTTATTGTAAAACCGGTGAAGATTGTGTAGGTGAGTAATACCCAAAGCATTAGTCCAAGAATCCATAATATGAATGCTGCAGAATAATTTTGAAAAATGATTACAAACTGACTACCAAGAATACATGAACCGGCAACTACAGTAAAGAATCCTGGACCTTTTTGATGATCTAACATATCACTAAAAAATTCTTTGCGATAGATGATAATTCTAAGCAAGCTGAATAACCACAAAGACACGTAAACCCATAAGTTTAGCCAGAATAACACATGTGCGATAAAATCCATTCCCAGCAAGTAGCATGAAATGGAAATAATACCGGTTGACATCACCATTGCGAAATATGCAGGGGATAAGTTTTTTACGAAGTCTTTCACTCCCGTGAAAAAGAGATTAGTTGTTGAGTTATGTAGGATGTTGTGTTTGCTCATTTACAGTTATAAATTAGCGAATAAAATAGGAATGTTCAAAAACAAATATTAATTCATGAAATAAAAAAGAAAGTATTATGCAAAATAGAATTAACAATAAAACTATTGGAAAAATAGTCAGAGATGACTATCGAACCGCCGAAGTATTTAAGAAATTCAATATAGATTTTTGCTGTGGCGGAAAGAAGACGATTGAAGAAGTTTGTTCGACCAATAATATTTCCGTTGAGCAACTTACAAACGCACTGAGTGAAATAGAAAAAAAATTCAATTCTGATAAAGAACAAAATTTCAAGGATTGGGAGCCGGATTTTTTGGCGAACTATATTGTAAATGTTCATCATAAATATGTTGCTGAAAATATTCCACTGCTTTCGGAGTTCACACAGAAAATTGCACGTGTACACGGAGAACGTCATCCTGAACTTCAACATATAGCAGACTTATTTACTGATGTTGCGGCAGAATTACAGCAACACATGATGAAAGAAGAGAAAATTTTATTTCCATACATAATCAAACTTCAAACTGCTTATAAGAATAAATCTGAAATTGGTCCATCTCCATTCGGAACCGTTCGCAATCCAATTGCAATGATGGAAATGGAACATGATAACGCCGGCTCACTTCTGAAACAAATGCGTGAGATTAGCAGCAATTACAAATTACCGGATGATGCGTGTGAAACTTATCTTGTGACTTATCAAAAATTAGATGAGTTCGAAAATGATTTGCATCAGCATATTCATTTGGAAAATAATATATTGTTTCCAAGAGCGATAGAACTTGAAGAACAGTTGAGTGGACAATAAAGATGACAAATAAAAGTGGAAATTTGCCAAACGAAGATTCCATAATCAGATTTGTTGAAAAAGAAAATTCAGATGAACTTTCCCCAATGGATCCGCCAGATGCGTATTATCCGCCAAATATTACCACTGTTTCTTATGATAAACTGCATCCTTTTTTGCAAGAATTGGTTGATGAGCATAAAACCTTCGCAAAAGCATTACATGTATTTGAAGAATCGCTGATAAACTGGCGAAGTAACGGATGGATTTTCAATCATGAGATTAATGCCGGTTTAAAACAGTTTTTCAATTTCTTTGATGAAAAAATTCCGACACACAATCAAAAGGAAGAAAAAATATTGTTTCCGCTTCTGCACCAAAAATTTATTGAAACCGGCGAGCGTAATTCAAAAGACCCATCTTATACTGGAATTAGTTTAATGGAGGACGAGCATCTCAAAGTTGCTCAAGCAGCAGCAATTGTTTTTAATTTCTTAGGGATAGGATCTCGCTTGCCTGATAATCGTTCGCAAGAAATTACATTTGAAGCCGCTTTTGAACAAGGTATTGCAATTGTTGAAACCATGAAACTGCATATTTTTAGAGAAGAGAATATACTTTTTTCACAGGCAATGCAATTGTTTACTACTTTTGAATTTGAAAAATTGACTTTACGAGAATAATTTTTTTATTCTAAGAAATTTTAAAGTAGAATAGTTCTTTAAAATATTTTCTCCGAGTTGTTGAGTCTAAGCCTTCCAAATGAAGATATGATTCCTCAACCGATAGGGTAAGTTTGGAAACGAACTTGTCCCGCATTTTGCGGGATAAACCTGCCGACTTTGCGAAGGAGAGTTTTTAAAATTGATTTGACAAAATCATATCTATTTTATTTAAACCCCGCCAACGCAAAGCGGGGTTTTTTTTGTTTTTGATCTGCGATGATCCTCTAAATCAGCGTCATCTGCGTGCTATTAAAAAAATGAAGGAATAAAATATGTCACAAATGCCAAAACGATTTCAGAAATTCACGGAAGATTATCCGCAAGTAGCCAAAGCTTATGAAGAGCTTGGCGATGCTGTTCACGCTGCCGGACCGCTTGATGAAAAAACAAGAGCGTTAATTAAGCTGGCAATTTCGACCGGCGCTCGATTAGAAGGCGCTGTTCATTCACACGCACGCAAAGCGTTAAAAGCCGGATGTACTGCCGAAGAGATGCGGCAAGTTGCAGTGCTTTCACTGCCAACAATCGGACTTCCATCTATGATGGCTGCATTAAGCTGGATTGATGATATTCTTGAGAATAAAAAATGATTGAAAGTTTAGTAAATCTCTTTTGGGCATTTATAAAAGTTGGGTCGTTTTCATTTGGCGGAGCGTATTCACTTATTCCGCTAATTGAAAAGGAAGTCGTAAAAAATCATCAATGGCTAAGTCACGATGAATTTTTACGTGTGCTTGGAATGGTAGAAATATTTCCCGGTGCAATTTCAATAAAGTTCGCAACTTTCACCGGTTACAAAACCGCCGGCATCTTGGGTGCAATCGCTGCAAATCTTGGAAACATCTTTACTCCGGCAATTCTCATTCTTTTCAGTTCATATATTTATTCAATGTATGAAAAGAATTTATATGTTAATAAAGCATTTACTGGAATTAAATATGCAGTGGTTGGAATGATAGCAGCGATTATGTATCAATATGCTGTAAAGAATGGAAATCATTGGCAAGAGTTCGTTTTGTTGGCAATTGGTGTTGCACTGATAATCTTTTTCAAACTTCATCCGGCGTATGTTGTGTTGATTGCAGCTATCGTTGGAATAATAATTTATTAAATGAATCGAATGAAATTAATAGATAACTTCAACCGTATTCACAATTATGTTCGCATTTCTCTGATTGATAAATGCAATCTCAATTGTATTTACTGCAATCCGGTAAACAGCAATAAACATTTTCATCATAACAGCGAATTGATGACTGCCGAAGAGATTATTCGGCTATCGAACATTCTCGTTAAAAATCTTGGAGTGAAGAAAATCCGATTTACTGGCGGCGAACCATTGATACGAAAAGATATTCTTCACATTCTTAAAAATATTTCTGGACTCAAAAAAGATTTTCCGCTTACACTTGGAATAACCACAAACGGAACAGAACTGAATGACAAACTCGAATTGCTGAAAGAGAATGGAATAGATAATCTGAATATTAGTCTGGATTCCTTACGCGCACAAAGATTCGTTGCAATAACCGGAAAAAATTATTTCGAAAAAACACTTCAATCGATTCATCGCGCTGAAAGCTTACACTTTAACAAAGTAAAAGTAAATGCCGTTATTATGAAAAGCGTGAACAATGATGAACTGATTGATTTTGTTAAGTACTTCAAAGATGCAAACATAGAACTTCGCTTCATCGAATATATGCCGTTTGGCAGTAATGCGTGGCAAAAGGATGGATTTGTCAGCGCTGAAAAAATGAAAAATAAAATTCAAACGGCATTCAAACTCGTTAAGTTAGAAGATGATAATAGAATTGCTGATAACTATGCTGTTGCCGGACATAAATGTAAAGTGGGATTCATCAGTTCCATTTCCAATCATTTTTGCGATAGCTGTAACCGTTTGCGGATTACTGCAACGGGGAAAATTAAACTTTGCTTATTTTCTTCTGAAGAACAGACATCATTAAAATATTATTTGGTAAACAGAAATATTTCTGATGAAGAAATTGCCGAACGAATTTCCCAATCACTTCAATTCAAACAAGCGAAACATCCGGAAGTCGAAGAACTTGTTAAATTACATCACAACAATATGCTAAATATAGGCGGATGAAAAAGAAATTCTCTCACGTGAACAAAACCGGAAAAGCAGAAATGGTTGATGTTTCTGAAAAAGAAGTTACAGCCCGCACTGCTGAAGCTTATGCTGAAGTAAAGGTATCGGGTGAAGTTTTTAATGCAATAAAAAACAACACAGTTAAAAAAGGCGATGTGCTTTCTATTGCTAAGTTCGCGGGAATACTAGCAGCTAAAAAGACTTCAGAACTAATTCCGCTTTGCCACAATATTTTCATCTCAAAAATTGAGGTTGAGCTGAAGTTGAATCAAAAAAAATCTTCAGTTGAAATTACATCATTTGCAAAAACCACTTCGCAAACCGGAATTGAAATGGAGGCATTAACCGCAATTTCCGTTGCTGCGCTAACTGTGTATGATATGTGCAAAGCGATAGATAAATCAATGGTTATCGGAAAAATAAAACTGCGCAGTAAAACCGGCGGGAAAAGCGGAGATTATTTCTCTTAAAAATAATATCACAATAAAGAAGGAATGAAATTATGGTACAAGAAATAGAAAGCGTTATAAATAAGATACAACCACATAAAAATCTTGCAGGCAAAATTGCTGCAATCTCTATCAGTAAAAAGAGAGGAATTCCCAAAACCAATGTGCAGTCCGCTCGATTGATTGAGAATTATGGAATTGATGGTGATGCTCACGCCGGAAATTGGCATAGGCAGGTTAGTTTGTTACCGCTTGAAAGCATTGAAAAAATGCGAATGGCAGGGTTACCTAAATTACGCGCCGGTGCATTCGCAGAAAATCTTACCATTGAAGGCATTACATTGAACCAATTGCCGGTTGGGGCAAAAATAAAAGTCGGCAATTCGATTTTAATGGAGGTTACACAAATTGGTAAGGAGTGTCATAACAAATGCGCTATATTCTTTAAGGTGGGAGATTGTGTGATGCCGCGCGAAGGAATATTTGCCAAAGTTATTAATGGCGGAGAACTTTTTGTTAACGACAATGTAACTGTTGAGACAGCAAATGATAGCATTTAATGATGCATTGAAATTAATAAAGAACGAAATTTCCACCATTTCTCTTCCTATCGAAGAAGTTGATATTCTCGAATCCCACAATCGAATATTAGCTGAAGACATAATCGCTGATGTTGATTTGCCTCCATTTGATAATTCCGCTATGGATGGATACGCAATAAAATTCAGTAAAAGAAATAAGTGGAATATCATCGGTGAGATTTCGGCGGGGAATTATTCTTCAATCAATCTTTCAGAAAATGAAGCTGTCTTAATCACGACCGGAAGCAAAGTCCCTATTGATGCTGATACAGTCATTCCTATTGAAGACTTAATCGTCGAAGTAAATATTCTGAAATTAAAACCGAGTGCTTTTTATAAAAAAGGAATGAACGTACGAACACAAGGAAATGATTTAAAGAAAAATCAAATCGCTGTTCATCGCTTCACAAAAATTGATGCAAAAGTAATTGCAGTCTTGGCAAGCTGCGGAAAAGAAAGAGTGAAAGTCTTTCCAAAACTCAAGGCAGCAATTCTTGCAACAGGCGATGAACTCATTCCAATCAATGAAAAGCCGGAAGGTGATAAACTACGTGTGTCAAACATTTATTCTCTTTATGCTGCAATTAAAGAAATGAATCACACACCAATAAATCTTGGTTTCACAAAAGATGATAGAAAAATAATCCAACAAAAAATAAAAGCCGCATTAAAAATGAATATTGATATGCTCATAACAACCGGCGGTGTTTCGGTTGGCAAATATGATTTTCTAAGAGAAATATTTGAAGAAGAAGGTGTCAAAGAAAAATTCTGGAAGGTAAATATTAAGCCCGGCAAGCCAATGTATTTTGGTGTGTATGAAAAAGATGAAAAGAAAATTCTTGTCCTTGGTCTGCCCGGAAATCCCGTTTCATCGTTAATAAATTTTTATGTATTCATCAAACCGGCTATTGAATTTTTGTTCAAACAGAATGTTTCGAACAGAATAACAGCTGCTTTGCAGAATGATTTAAAGAAGAAAGATATCAAGCGACATTTCTCTCGCGGAATTCTTTTTGAAGAAAATGGTGAGTGGAAAGTAACATCAGAGTTTTCACAATCTTCCGGCAATCTTGTCGAACTGAGCCGCGCTAATTGTTTAATCGAAATAGAAGAAGAAAGAAAAATTCCGGCAAAAGGAGAGAAGGTGAAATGTATTTTGATATAACTGGAATTATTCTCTCCGGCGGAAAGAGTTCAAGGATGGGTGAGAACAAATCACTTTTAAAAATTGGTAACAAAACAATCATCGAACGAATTGTTGAATTGATGAAAGATATTTTTTCAGAAAACATAATTATTACCAACACACCCGATGAGTATAAATTTCTTCAACTTCCTCTTTATGAAGATATTTACAAATGGAAAGGTCCTTTGGCGGGAATTCATTCCGGTTTAACATATTCAAAAACGGAAAAGAATTTTGTAATCTCGTGCGATACTCCGTTGATGACAAAAGAAATGATACAATATATTGTCAACTTCCAAACACGCAAACCAATTGTCTTTTGCAGAGCAGCGGGTTATCATCAACCGTTAGTTGGCGTTTATAAAAAGCAAATTATCATTGAAATTGAAAAATTTTTAAGTGACAATGATGAAACAACCGATAAATCATTCCATCATTTTCTTAAAAAGGTCAATGCTGAGATAATTGATCCTCAAGATTTACTGTTTTATAAAGACGAACTCTTTTTTAATGTGAATAGTCCTGATGATTATACAACGATTTTATCTAAATATAATTAATAGCTACTTTCATTTAATATAAGCGATACATTAAAAACACGATTAAAATTTTTAAAAACTCCTTTATAATTCCGAATAATCTTTTATAATTCTTTAGTTTTAGAAAACATCTTCAGGTTTATTAAAGTGAATGAACTCAATTGTATGTCGGTAATGCAACATTAGACTCTACTTAGATTATATTTTTTGTGATGTTGATTATAAGAAAACAAATATTTATTTTTAATCAGATAATTTAATCTGTTTTACGATGACGGTATTTTTCTCGAAAAAATGTGAATATGCGCTCCAAGCGATTCTTTTGATGGCTGCATCCGAACATGATTGTATTTATCCTGCCGAGGAGATTTCCAAAAAATTAAATATTCCCAAAGAATTTATCTCAAAGATCTTACAAAGCTTAACTGAAAGCGGAATGATCGAATCAAAAAAAGGTAAAGCCGGTGGATTCAAACTTGCAAAACATCCTTCTAAAATAAAGTTGATTGATATTGTTGAAGCTGTTGATGGTTTAGAGAGTTTTAGTTCATGTGTTCTTGGCTTTCCTAATTGTTCGGATAAGAACCCGTGTCCGGTTCATGATGACTGGGGAGAATTGAGAGCACGAGCTTATGACATGCTCAACTCGGAAACCTTGGATAAGTTTAGAGAAAAAACTTTGAATAAAATTAAATTGAAATAAAATTTTTAATGTATTGAGCATTAAGTAGTTCGAATGACAGGAAAGAAGAAAATAATTCGCAACCAAGAGAAACCAATTCAAAGAATAAGATTTTTTGTTCAGACGTTGTTTGCCGGTTTGTGTTTGTGGATTGGTGTTGAGTTTTATGTTTTTATAAGGTATTTGGAATCGGGTGGAACTACCTCGTACTTCAGCAGACCACCTGGTGTTGATGGATTCTTGCCCATAAGTTCTTTGATGAGTTTCTATTACTTTCTTTCAACAGGAGAAATACAAAAAGCACACCCTGCAGGAATGTTTATATTTCTTGGAATTGTATTAATGTCGTTGGTAATTGGGAAATCATTTTGCAGCTGGTTATGCCCGATTGGGTTTATTTCTGAGCTTATTGGTGATTTTGGAGAAAAAATATTTAAGCGCAAACTTCATCTGCCTAGAATTCTTGATTATCCACTTCGAAGTTTAAAATACTTGCTGCTGGGATTTTTATTCTACCCGGTTTTCTTCGTGATGAGCAATGCTGCAATCAAAGCTTTCTTAGATAGTCCGTACAATTTAGTTGCGGATTTAAAGATGTTTTATTTCTTTGCGGACATATCACAAGTATCGTTGATAGTTATCTCCTCGCTGTTTATTTTTTCAATTGTGATTCGAAATTTTTGGTGCCGATATCTATGTCCTTACGGTGCGCTACTTGGAATCGTTTCGCTTTTGAGTCCGCTAAAAGTTAAGCGAAATAGTTCGACATGTATTGATTGTAACCTTTGTGCTAAAGCTTGTCCGTCAAACATAAAAGTAGATAAAATGAAAACTGTTTGGTCTGATGAATGTACTAGTTGTTTAAATTGTATAGATGCTTGTCCGGTTGCTGATACGCTTGAAATTCATTCATTCATTCCTAAGAGAAAAAAAATCTCAAAAAAATTGGCTGCCATTGCTTTGGTATCAATCTTTATAATTACAACGGGAATTGGGATTCTAACCGGCAATTGGCAGAATGAGATTACAAAAGATGAATATTTACAGCATCATAAAAATATGGGTTCCTACGGTCATCCAACAGGAACCGAGGGTTTTAAAAAACTTAACGAGCAAACTTTAATTGAAAAGAAGAATGAGATTTCAAATTCAAACAAGAATTAACATTTAATTAACTCATCCTTATTGAGGAGATTTTACATTTTATGTTTTTATTGTTTCCTAAATTAGCTTATGAAACGACATAAAGCTTTGCAATCCCTTTCTCATGAACATTATCATGGTTTAAGGTTAGCTCAATTAATTAAAGTCGGCAGCCCTGAATACAAAGGATTACCACGCACAATGTCCGAAAAGAAACTCTACACCATTAAATTCTTCGAGGAAAACTTAATTCCGCATTTCAAAAAAGAAGAAGAGATTTTATTCCCTCTATCGAGGAAGAAGAATTCCAATGTTGAAAAACAGATTGATGAACTGATTGAGGAGCACAAAAAAATTGGTTTACTTATTGATAAATTAAAAATTTCAACAAAACCGGAAGTTGAGTTGGATCATCTTGGAAAATTACTCGATGCCCACATCAGAAAAGAAGAAAGAGAACTATTCCAAATTATTCAAGAAATCTTGTCAGAAGATGAATTGGTAAAATTGGAAGCCGATTTAGGGGACACATCATTGGGTTGTAAAATATAAACCTAATTGTTCATTAAGTTAAATATTTATGATCAACCCCCAAAAGACTTTTAACAATTTTAAGACCTCCTAAAGAATGGAGAATTGTTGTAACGATCATGCTCGGCATTTTTACAGGATTATTTCTCTTTATCCTTCATGCTGCAAAAGCAACCTCTTACCTGTCTGACGATCCGCGGGCATGTGTGAATTGTCATGTTATGGCACCACAATTTGCAACGTGGGAAAGAGGAAGCCACGGAAAGGTTACTAACTGCAATGATTGTCATGTTCCTCAAGATAATATTCTTAATAAATATTTTTTCAAAGCGAGTGATGGATTAAGACATTCATTCATGTTTACTTTTAAACTTGAACCACAAGTGATAAGGATAAAAGAAGCCGGTAAAAAAGCTGTGCAGCAAAACTGTGTTCGATGTCATTCAAATCTAATTCACCCTGTTTCATTAAGAGCAATCAGCAATAAAAATATAATTGATGAAGAAAACAGATATTGCTGGGATTGTCATCGTGAAACTCCGCACGGAAGAGTAAACAGCTTGGCCTCAACCCCGTATGCAAGAGTCCCTGTCTCATCCCAAATCATTCCAGAATGGATTCAACAAAATTTTTCTAAAAGTAATAATAATTAGTAGGTAAAATTCTATGCGACCATTCTCTGACATCATTAAACAAAAACCTTGGATTGCCTGGATGCTTTTCTTTGCAACAGTAGTAATCGTTTTTTTGATCGGGTTATTTGCTTCATCAATTATCGAAAGAAGAAGCGAATCCGTTTACGCTTTACAAATGGTTAAGCCAATTAAAGATTGGGAGCCGCGTAACGAAGTATGAGGAGAAAATTTTCCAAGAGAGTATGAAACTTACATGAATACTCTTGATACAAACTATGCAAGTAAATATGGCGGATCCGTCATGATTGATCTTCTGGAGAAATATCCTGAGATGGTAGTTTTGTGGGCAGGATATTCTTTTTCAAAAGAATATAATCAAGCACGAGGACATGCTCATGCCATAAATGATATCAGAAATATATTAAGAACAGGCGGTGTTCAAGAAAGTCCACAGCCGGCGACGTGCTGGACATGTAAAAGTACTGATGTTCCACGGCTTATGAACGAAATGGGCACGGCAAATTTTTACAAATCAGAGTGGTTTGATCTTGGTGTGCAGGTAATTAATCCCATCGGCTGCCAGGATTGCCATGATCCCGAAACAATGAATTTAAGAATAACTCGACCTGCTCTTGTTGAAGCATTTCAGCGAAGAGGTAAAGACATAAATGAATTTACAAGACAGGAAATGAGGTCTCTGGTTTGTGCACAATGTCATGTCGAATATTATTTTAAAGGTAAAGAAGATAAGTATTTAACTTACCCGTGGGATAATGGGTTCAGCGCTGATGAAATGGAAGCTTATTATGATAACGTGGATTTTATAGATTGGACACACAAACTTAGTCGGGCACCAATGCTTAAGGCCCAACATCCGGACTATGAATTGTTTATGACTGGAATTCATGCTAAGCGGGGTGTGGCTTGTGCAGACTGTCACATGCCTTATAAAAGTGAAGGCGGAGTTAAGTTTACGGATCATCATATTAGAAGTCCTCTGAGCAATGTTGCAAACACATGCCAGGTATGTCACCGTCAAGAAACACAAACTTTAATGCAAGACGTTTATGACAGGCAAGATAGAATTGAAGAACTAAAACGACTGGCAGAAAAGACAATTGCCGCTGCACATATTGAAGCAAAAATTGCTTGGGAAAACAATGCAACTGAAGTTGAAATGAAACCCATTCTGAAATTAATTAGACATTCGCAATGGCGATGGGATTGGGTTGCCGCAGCAAACGGGTTAGGATTCCATGCTCCTGTTGAAGCTCTTCGCGTTCTAGGTACTTCAATTCAAAAAGGTGAGGAAGCAAGAAGAATGCTTGCAGTTGTATTTGTGAAACATGGAGTAAAATATCCTGTTCAGCTTCCTGATATTTCCACTAAGAAAAAAGCTCAAGAATTTGTGGGATTAGAAATAGATAAGTTAAAAAAGGATAAAGATGAGCTTCTTAAAACTGTCGTTGTTAAATGGGATGAAGATGCAAAGAAAAGACAGGGTTCATTAATTGAATATAAGCCGAAATAATGGTTGTAGGTTACGATTGAGTCTGGTTTTTCTTTTAAACCAGACTTTTTCTTTTGTGCTAAGTTCATGATTTGATTTTTATCAACTTGATTCAACCGCACAATATTTTTACTAACCAAATTGATAAACTAACTCGGTATTGTTAAATTGTAATTGAAAATTGAATCCTTAAAGTTCAGCCTTACTACCCTCGCCTCATAATCATTCAATCAACTTTCAACATTTAAACACCATCTGGAAAAACCTTTTGTTTTGTTGCAATAACATATGGGATTAGTTACTTGCGTTACACAAACCGAATATAGAAACTTAAAACAAACCCATCTTCTAAGTGAAGGGCTCAGATTACAAAGTGATGGATTATTATTATGCTGTGGAACTGGTTTTATAATCTTGACATTTGTCTAAGGGGGTGCAACATAATTATTTTTATTATTTCACCTATTCTTGATGACGAAATTCCGTAAGCTGACGGATTTCATTCACCTTATTCTATTCGTATGTACTCTATTCGACACTATTCCCTCTCTTTCTGATGGCACTATAGTTGGCAAGCTGATAGGAATTAAAATGTAGAAGGAGTTAATTATGAATGAGGGTGATAATCCTCAAAGTAAATCCCGCCGGAATTTTATTAGCAAACTATTAATGGGTGGAGGATTATTTGCTAGCTCTGCATTACTTATCAGACATGGAATTGATTATGTGTTTCCGTCTATAGAAACACCACCTTTACGTAAACTTCTTATTGGAAGAGTTGATGATATAAAAATTGGTGAAGCAAAAGAAGTTCATGTCGGAGAAAGCACTTTATACTTGATCAAAAACGAAGATGGTTACAAAGTGTTTTCATCGATATGTACACATCTTGGCTGCAAGGTAAAATGGGAGGCGTATAGAAACAGATTTTATTGTCCTTGCCATAAAGGAATTTTTGATTCTCAGGGAAACGTAGTTGAAGGACCACCAACGAGACCTTTGGATGAATTTAAAGTTGAGGTTGATAAGAACCTGGTTTATATGTGGATTGAAGAAAAATCCCGGAGGACTGTATGATTGGTAAAGTGAAAGAATGGTTTATGAAACGAGTTCCTTTCAACCAGGAAAAAACCTCAAAGGTAATGTCAAAAATTTTTCTTGAAGAGCCAATTCCTAAACACATGAAAAACTGGTATTATGCACTTGGAGCAACTCCATTAATTCTTTTTGGTTTTATGGTTGTAACAGGAATTCTGCTAACATTTTATTACATACCATCACCGGATAAAGCATACGATAGCGTTAGATATATAACAGAAGAAGTAAGCATGGGTTACTGGATAAGAGGCATACACAGATGGGCTTCAAATCTGATGGTGATAGCAATCATTCTTCATATGGTAAGAGTATTTTTTACGAGAGGATATAGAAAACCGAGAGAGTTAAACTGGATTGTTGGAATTCTTATGCTTGGCGTTACTCTCACTTTATGCTTTACCGGTTACTCAATGGTTTACAATCAGCTATCATATTGGGCAACAACCGTTGGTACAAATATGATAAAAGAAATCCCGCTCGTAGGAACTACTATTCTCGGCTTCTTAAGAGGAGGCGAGGAAGTATCAAGCAATACATTAACACGATTCTTCAATCTTCATGTAGGTTTTTTGCCTACTCTGTTATTCATTCTGATCGTTATACATATTGTGTTCGTCAGAATGCACGGCGTTTCAAAGCTTGAAGGAAATGAGAATGAAGAAACTTATTCTTTTTATCCCGAACATTTTTATCATACGATTATTGTTGCACTTTTTTTACTTACTTTCATCAGTGCTTTAACAGTCATATTTCCTCCGGGATTGGGAGAACCTGCCGATCCTAACAATACTCCCGCACATGTAAAACCCGAATGGTACTTCTTTGCGGTGTATTCAATTTTGAAATTCATTCCTTTAAAAGCGGGGATATTCTTAATGATGGCTTTTGTAATAATTGCTATTTTCTGGCCATTCATTGATGACATGCTTAGAAAAAAATGGCCGAACCTTAAAGCTCATTATATGATCGGTTCATTAACAATAATTCTATTTCTTTTCTTTACTGTTTATGAAATTATAGTTCATTAAATGTCTGAAATTAATAACGGAGAAATAAATGTCTGAGAATAACAATTCATTAGCTACACAAAAATTAATTGTCGGCATCTTCAGCATTTTGCTGTTAATTATCTTAATAATAGTAGCAGCAGTAGAAATGAAACAAACTATGGAACCCGAATTAATTGTTGATATAAGCGGAGAAAATAAAAATTGTGTTAATTGCCATATAGAAAAAAGTATTGCAGTTAAATCAATTGATCTATGGAAAAAGAGTAAGCACGCAGAGATGAGTATTTCCTGTGTTGACTGCCATACCGCGAAAGAAGGCGATTTTGATGCATTCTTTTGCCCTGAAAGTGATTTCTTAGTTGCACGTCATCCAACTCCAAAAGACTGCGCAGAATGTCACGAACAGCAGGTTAATGAATTTGCCGATAGCAAACACGCTCATCAATTCTGGCTGATTAAAAATACGGACCGATCAGTTTTTGAAAATCCGATTTCAACGAGACACGGATGCGAACAATGCCACAATGTTGGTAATCTCTGGCCGGACGGAAGTGTGGGTGAATGCGATGCCTGCCATCCAAAACACTCATTTAGTAAAGCAGTTGCCAGGCAGCCTGAAACTTGCGGTGAATGTCATATTGGTCCTGATCATCCACAAATAGAAATTTACCTTGAATCTAAACATGGAAACATTTTTCGTTCACAGGAAAAGAAACTTGATTTGAATTATTCATCAAAAGACGGCAAACCAATCCCAATTGATGTTCCTGTTTGCACTACCTGCCACATGGATGGTAATGAAACTCAACCAATGACTCATAATGTAAGTGCAAGACTTGCATGGGAATCCCAGGCTGCCTGGAGTTTCAGAACTGTTTGGTTAGAAGAATCATTAGGTAACTGGGAGATGAAACGATCTAGAATGGAATCTATTTGCAAGAGCTGTCACGCCCCGGATTTCATTCAAACTTATTTATTGACCGCCGATCTTATTAACCTGCAGTACAATGAAATAAGAAGAATTATTGTTGGTATGAATAAAAAACTTACAGAAAAAGGTATGGTGAGCAGATTAGAAAAAGATGGTAAATTCTATTCAGATCCTGTTCTTACCGGATGGGATGAAGAATCAGAATATCTAATGTATCACGCATGGCATCATGAAGGAAGAAGATTTAGGTTTGGTGCAGAGATGATGGGTGCAGATTATACTCAATGGCATGGTATATGGGAGGTTCAGGACGACATGGTTAATATGTTTAAATTCGCCGCTGAACGTGGTGATCCGGAAGCTAAGAAATGGGTACAATCAAATGATCCTATAAAATTTGCTCCTTATGCTTTATATGATATTCCCGGTAATTCCTGGGGGATAAATGTTTTATCTAACACATTTCCTTATGTTTATAATGCTTACCCGGATTACTGGGAAAGAATTAAAGCGAATGTAAAAGCGGCTTATGAAAATGGCTTATTATCCGAAGCTCAGTGGTTATCTTGGTCTAAACGTTATGAAAATAAAGAGCATTATCTTGGCACTAAGTATAATGTGGATTCTGTTTATAAAATCTATACTGACAGAGATAACCTTGATACTAAATCAATGAATAAAAAAGCCGTTGAGTTAAAACTTCCCGGCAAACCATTCTGGAGTTGGTGATTTTTTTTGTACTGGCTCACAATTACTGTGTGAGTCAGTTTGTCTATATTTATTTATTAGGTAGGAAAATGGAAAAATTGAACCGTAAGCTTTTACATTCAAATATTGTCTATACTTTTATTTTCGGAGTTCTGTGGGGACTGCTTGAAATAATAGCAAATGAATTCTTGGTCCCAAACAATATTTTCATAAAGGGTTTAATATTTTCTTTTATTGCGGTCTTTGTTTTGATATTCTCAAAAAAAATAATTGATTATAAGTTCTCATTATTAATTATTGCAACAATAGCTCTGTTGATGATTTTTGCTTCAAGAGGATATTCTCTAAACATCATGATAGCAATATTTTCAGAAGCACTTATTGCCGAAATAATTTTTCTCTCTTTCAAATTTAGATTAACGACCACGATGGCAATAGGTGCATTGATTTTTTTGTATTCTTTTATACATGGATTGATATTTCACGGTTCCTTACCCGGCAGTTATATTGTTTACCTGTATAATAATTTATTCTCTGATTTAACCGGAATTTCAGCTTCTAAAAATGCTTATTTTTTAGTGCTTTTATTTTTTGGGTTTGTTAGCTTAGCTATTGGTATTGCTACAGGCTGGTTGAGTTTTAGGATTGTAAACGCGACTCAAAAAAGAGTAAAGGAGAGTATTGAGCATTATATACTTTCGGAATAAAAAACTCTCTTTTTTATTGGAATGAGGGGAACTGTTCTTTTAAAAATTCATAGTCTTCAGCTCTATTAAGATTAAAGAAAATTTCTTGAGGGAATCTTTCAGCATCTAATATTTCTGCATCTATTTTTTTAATAAAATTTTGAACTCTTAAACTATTGGTCTTTAATAAATCTTCAAGAATTGGTAAACAATTCTTAGTGTAATTACCGCAAAGGAATTGTAATTGGTCACCTTTTTTATAAATCACAGCTGCTTTATTGGATTTATAATTTTTAATGTATTCAACGGCTTCGGTTGATATTAGAGGAAGATCGCATGAAATAATAAAATTCTTATCGGTATTTGAATTTGGAAGTCCGGAGTGAATTCCCGCCAAAGGTCCCAACTCGGGGAAGATATCCTTATAAATTTTTAATCCCATAAACTGATAATCTTCAGGTGTATTTGAAATAATCATTATCTCATTACATGATTGACTAATTCTTTCATATATAATTTCTATTATCTTTTTACCGGATAAGTCAAGTAAAGCTTTATTCTGTCCAATCCTAGAACTTTTCCCGCCTGCTAAAATTATTCCTGTTATTGTCATTGATAAAAAATATTCTATTAATTGAGAAAATTATTAAAGATTACATCTTAATTTTCATTAAAAAAGCAAAATCAGTTGGTATATTTATTGGTCATTGTATTTCACTTAATATAGGAAACAATAACTATGCCTGATTCACCACTTTGTGACCGAAAATCCCTCATAGCCATAATGGATAGCCTTGATGTTGGAATCATTTTCGTTGATGAAAACAACGATATAATATTTATCAACAAATCTGCCGAGAAGATACGGCAGATGAAAAGTGAAGAAAGAGTTGGTACATCTATACTCGATTGTCACAGTGGGAGGATGAATGATAGAGTACTGGAGGTAATGGATAATTTCAAAAAAGATCATAAGAGTACACGACATAAGTTGATAAAAACCCAGGGTAAATATTTTGATAATATTTATAATGTTGTAAAAGACGAACAATCTGAATTTTTGGGTGTTGTATTATTGAGCCAGGATGTTACTGAGAAAAAACTTCTTGAAGAGAAGCTTCAAAAATATAATGAGGAACTTGAGCAGAAAGTAAAAGAAAGAACCGAAGAAATAGAAAATGCTTATAATAAACTTCAGATAGCACAGCAACAATTAATACAATCAGAAAAGATGGCAGCAATTGGTCAATTTGTTGCCGGCTTAGCTCACGAAATAAATAACCCTTTGGATGGAATTCAAAACTGCCTGCAAGCAATTTTATCAGATATACATAACATTGAACAAACAAAAAACTATGCTGAGCTTTCGTTGGAGGGATTGTACAAAATAGAAATGCTCGTAAGAAAGTTGTTGAGCTATGCCCGAACATATACATTAGAAAAAAGTGAGGTAGATATCAATTTTATTCTGAAAGATATACTCTCTTTAACCTCGCTTAAACTGAAAAATAAAAATATAAGCATAAAAGAGGAATTCTCACATGACTTACCAACAATTTACGGTGACCATCATTACATTGAACAGATTTTTGTAAATCTTATTCTCAATGCATTTGATGCCATGCCTCAAGGTGGTCAGCTTGCTGTGAAAACTTATCTTGACAAAGAAGGATTTGTTACTATAAAAGTTATTGATACCGGACAAGGGATTCCGAGAGAATATCTAAACAAAATATTTGACCCATTCTTTACTACTAAACAAAAAAGTAACGGCACCGGACTGGGGCTTTATTTAACATACAGCTTTGTTGCTCAACATCAAGGAAAAGTTTTAGTAAAAAGCAAGGAAGGCAAGGGTACGGAATTTACTGTTTTACTCCCGACAAATTCTGTGGAAGAGAAAAAAATCGAATTGAAGCATGTATTATCATGAAGAAATAATATGCGGATAATTGTTATAGACGACGAAAAAATAAAACGAACAACTATGACCGACGTTTTGAACAAAGCCGGTTATAACGTAGAGTCGTTTGAAACACCAATTGCGGCATTAGCTCACTTCGAAAAATTTGGTTCTGATATTGTAATAACCGATATAAGAATGCCGGGATTAGATGGATTTGAAGTATTGCGGAAAGTTAAAAGCATTAGTCCAAATACTGCGGTTGTAATGATAACAGGTTATGGAACAATAGAATCGGCAGTTGAAGCAATGAAGCTTGGTGCGTATGATTATCTTACCAAACCATTTTCATCTGACCAGCTGCTGCTTGTAATAAGTAAAGTTCGCCGCTTCATTGAACTTGAAAATGAAAATATCAGCTTAAAAGAAAAATTGTCTGAGATTTACTCATTTCATAATATTATTGGTAAATCCAGAGTGATGCGCCAGCTTTACGAAAAGCTGGAAACTATTTCTAAAACAGATATGGCTGTTTTGATTGAGGGAGAAAGCGGTACAGGAAAAGAAATCGTTGCAAATGCCATCCACTACAACAGTGTCAGAAAAAATAAACCGTTCATAAAATTAAGCTGCGCAATATTAAACGAATCTCTTCTTGAAAGCGAGTTGTTCGGTCATGTTAAAGGCGCATTTACCGGTGCAATTAAAGACAATAAAGGAAGGTTTGAGTTAGCCAACGGCGGAACTCTCTTTCTTGATGATGTTGATGATATTCCAAAATCATTTCAGGTGAAACTGCTGCGTGTTCTTCAAGAAAAGGAATTTGAAAAGGTTGGCGGCAATATATCGATGAAAGTGGATGTTAGAGTGATTAGCGCTACAAAAGTTGACTTGCTGAGCAAAGTTAAAAAAAATGAGTTTAGAGAGGATCTGTATTACAGACTCAATGTTATTCCAATTAAACTTCCGCCTTTGCGAGAAAGAAGAGAGGATATCGTTTTATTGTTAAATCATTTTGCCAAAAAAATTGGAAAAGAAAATCTTGAATTTTCAAATGATGCACTTGAAGTTTTGATTAATTACAATTGGCCTGGAAATGTTAGACAGCTTGAAAATACTTTATGCCGAATAGTAGCTTTTTCGAAGTCGGATTTTATAACTAAAGATATGATACCGATTGATATATCTTTAAATAAGCAAAGAAATCTACCAATAGATTTTAATGGGATTGAAAAAGTTCAGTTTGATAAAGTAGTTGAAGAAGTCGAATCGGCAGCTATAAGCTGGGCTTATAAAAAAACAGAGGGCAATCAATCTAAAGCAGCTGAATTATTAGGGATAAAAAGAACTACCTTCCGGGATAAGCTGATTAAATATAACATTAACTAAAACCATCGGCACTTTTTCGTCAATTGACGGTTACCCGTCTTGAATTACATTTCACAGTTCAAATAAACACTCGCAAACCTACTTTCTCCATGGCATAATATTGGGGAAAATAAATTGATGCTATAAGTGTCATTTAACAACATTCAAATAATGGAGAAAAACTTTATGAAAAAACTTTTATCAACATTGGTGCTCTTACTGCTTACAACTCAATTTAGTTTTGCACAGGATCCACCTAAAACTGAGTTTAAGTTTAACGGACTTTACAATGCCTGGGGACAAATGCAAAATGATTTCACTATGGGAAAAACCGAATACAGAGATCATTATTTCGTTCAAATGTTCAGACTCAATTTCTCCTTCAATTATGGGGATAACCTCAAAGCAATCACACGGTTCGATTTGGGACAAGGTTGGTGGGGAGTTGATAACGAAACTCCTACGTATTCAGGTGCAAGCGGTATGTTTGATAACAAGGATACGCATTATCTTTTGCACGTGGATCATGCCTATATTTGGTTTAATGTTCCCTCAATATCAACTGCTTTCAACGTTGGCCGGTTTAACTGGTCTGCAGGCAACAAGCTTGTTCTCGATAACAATTATGATGGTATAAGTGCTCAGATTAAAGTTGGAGAAACCGACAATATTAAAATTGGTGCTGCAAAAATTTCTGAAGGTGTTTTAAGCATTTCAGATCTTCCCAAAGTTTCACCACCTGATTCAAAGGGCGGTTATGATGCCCGTGATGCTAATTTATTTACAGCATCTTACAATACAAAGTTTGCGGCTACAAATCTTGAATTTTATGGAATGTATTACAACGATGCATCCATCAATGATTCTACAGCTTACCTTATTGACGGTATTTACTATAATAGACCAAGATTTACTCCACAAGTTACATCACTAGGAATTGTTGGTGCTGCTGGTACAACTAAAATTGACAAACTGACTCTTAATTACGAAGCTAATTATCTTATCGGAAAAGATGACATTAATAATCAAACCTACGCTGGAAAATTGAATACATCAACAACAGCATTAGATCCGCTGAAATATGATAAAAACAACGGCGATTTAGCCGGGTACAACTTATACCTTAAACTAGATTATGCGGCTGCAGATGCAGTAAGTGTCGGTTTGGTTGCAGGTATGGGCTCAGGCGATGACGATCCGACAAGCGGTAAAGGTAATGTTAATAAGCTTCGTACGGCAGGATTCTTCTACTTAACAGAAATGTGGGAAGATTCTATTATGCCGGATGAAGAAGGAATTACTCCTCAGGGATTAGGAGCTCCAAACATTAGAGCTTACAGAGAACTTGAAAATACTACGGCTCTCCAGGTAAACAGCACCATAACGCTAAATCCAAAATGGAAATTATTCGGTTCTTTCACTTACTTAAGATCGACGAAATCGGTTTATGCCTGGACAAGTGCGGGTCCTGATCTTTCTAAAGCTGCATCTGACTTAGGTTGGGAAGTGGATTTAAAAACAGATTATAAAATTTATGACAATCTAACCTTTACATTCAGAGCAGGCTACTTTTCACCAGGTACTGCAGCTAAATATTTAATTCTTGGCAGCGATACCGGGCATCTGTCCCCCTGGGAATTGAAATCCGAAATTACTTTTGTCTTCTAAAAAAATTGTGAGAAAAAAATGAAAAGAAAATTTTATTTGATTTTAATAATTCTGAGTTTCGGAATTTTATCAGCCGGTTTTATAAATAATACCCAGTCTGAAAATCAAAATAGTTTACTCTTAAAAGACAAACACCCTAAAGTTGATTGGACAATAGGATGCACTGAATGTCACGAAGAAATCACACCCAAAGTTTTTAAGGATTGGAATATGAGCAAGCATGGTCAAGTTGGATTTGGCTGCTTTATATGTCATGGAGATGGGCAGGAAGAATTTAATGCTAAAGGGAAAGATAACGGGTGTTTGGGCTGTCATTCGGCAATGGAAGTTAATTTTAAAAAAACTAAAGTTAAATCATGTTTCGATTGCCATAACGGGCATACTTTAAAATTTCATAATTAAGAGTTGGAGGAAAATTAAAATGTCAATTTCAAGAAGAAATTTTTTAAAAGCTTCCGCACTTACAGCCGCTGCAGCAGCAATTGGAGTTGAACCTTTGCACAAAAGCAGTGTATTGGCAGCAGCCGTTCAGGAAAGCGTTGTCTGGTATAAATCTGTATGCCGCTTTTGCGGTGTTGGATGCGGCGTTATGCTGGGGGTTAAAGATGGAAAACCGTTCGGGATAAAAGGCGATAAAGAATGTCCGGTAAATAAAGGTCTTCTTTGCGTTAAAGGTTTTTATCTTCACAGAATGATAACTGCAAAGAATCGCCTCCTGCATCCTCTGGTTAGGAAAAATGGGAAGCTTGAAAAAGCTTCCTGGGATGAGGCTATGGATTTAGTTGCTTCGAGATTTAAAGAAATCTTAGAAAAAGATGGTCCCAATGCCCTTGCTTATTATGGATCCGGACAGGCACAAACAGAGGAGACATATCTTGCCCAACGTTTGTTCAAAGGTTATATCGGAACAAATAACGCTGATGGTAACCCGAGACTTTGTATGGCAAGTGCAGTGGGTGGATACACTACTTCTTTTGGTGCTGATGAACCAATCGGAACTTACAAGGATATCGAACATTGCAATTTGTTTCTGATTATCGGATCAAATACTGCTGAAGCACATCCTGTTATATTTGACCTGTTAGTTCAAAGGAAAAAAGACAGTCCTTCTTGTAAAATCATTTTCATTGATCCAAGAAAAACTCCGACAAACAGAATAGTTGATCTTCATCTTCAGGTTAAACCGGGTTACGATCTTGCTATTATGCATGCAATTGCCCGTCAGTTAATTAAAGATGGTTATACAGATGAGCAGTTTATTAAGGATAGTGTTAATTTTAGTAATGGTAAAGATCCAATTACCTATGATGATTATAAAGCATTCCTGGAAAAATACACACCCGAATATGCGGCTGAACAAGCTGATATAAACCCTGCTGATATTGTTAAAGCTGCAAGAATGTTTGGTGAATCACCAACTGCAATGACTATGTGGTGTATGGGGGTTAATCAAAGAGTTGCAGGAGTATTCCTTAATAATCTAATTCATAACATTCATCTTCTCACAGGAAAATTAGGTAAACCTGGTTGTGATTCATTCTCATTAACCGGTCAACCTAATGCCTGTGGTGGTGTGCGTGAGGCCGGGGGACTATGTCATATTCTCCCGGGACACCGTTTGGTTGCCAATGAACAGCACAGAAAAGTTGTTGCTGAAATCTGGAAAACTTCTCCGGATAAAATTCAGCCAACTCCCGGTAAACATACTGTTGCGATGTTCGGAGCTGCTGCAAAAGGTGAAATTAAAGGGATGTATATTCTTTGCACTAATCCTGCACAATCACTTCCTAATCTGAATAAGTATATCCCTGGTATGAAGGATACTTTCTTAGTTGTTGCAGAATCTTTCTATCCAACAGAAACATCAAAGATTGCCGATGTAGTATTGCCCGTTGCATTCTGGGGCGAGAAAGAAGGTGTTTATGGATGTACAGAAAGAAGATCGCAGCATCTTGCAAAAGCATTGAATCCTTCCGGTGAATCGCGCTGGGATGGTGATGTTATCGTAGATCTTGCTAAACGAATGGGATATGGAAAAGGGTTCGAGCACTTTAAAGGTCCGGAAGATGTATGGAGTGAATATCAGAAAACAACTGCCGGTACTGATATGGATTTATCAGGTGCTACTTATGACAGACTCAAAAAAGTCAGAGGTCTCACTTGGCCTGTTCCTGATACAAGTCATCCCGGAACCTGGCATAGATTTACAGAAGGCGATCCATACTTCCCTAAAGATAAAGCCGGCAACAGAAGAATGTATTTCTATGCTAAACCTGATGGTAAGGCTGTTATATTTGCCCGCCCTGATAAAGGTCCTGAAGAACCTGTTTCTGCCGAATATCCGGTTGTGCTTACAACAGGCAGAATACTGGAGCAATGGCATACAATGACTATGACCGGACAAATTCCGGAGTTAGTGAGAGCTAATCCTGTTCCTTATGCTGAACTTAATCCGGATGATGCAAAATTATGGGGAATAAAAAACCGCGATAAGGTTAAAATAACTACACGGCGTGGTTTACTAACTGTAGAAGCTAAAGTTATCGATCGTACTCGCAAAGGAACTATTTTTATTCCTTGGCATTGGCCTGAAAGTTTAACCAATATTCTTACTATCGACGCAGTGGATCCGGGATCATTCGAGCCTGAATATAAAGTGGCTGCGTGTCAAGTTGCAAAAGCATAATATAATTGGGTGACTGTGTTTAGCAGTCACCCTGCATTTTAAAAGGGAAGCTTAGTATGATAATAGCAAGCATGATTGTTACAACGCAAAAGGGTATGGCAGAAGAAGTTGCACTGCAATTAAAACGAGTGCCCAATCTTACTACTCACGGTGTGTACAAAGGTGATAATATTATAGTTGTAATGGAAGCTGAAAAAGAAGAAGAATTAGTGAACATGTCTCGTTATTTAATGAATGAGTTTGAAGGAATACTGGGAACATACCCAACCTTTATGGCTTCTGAAGATGAGGTAGATGAAATAGAAGAAAAGTGATATCGCTTTTAAAATTTTTACAAAGCATAATAACGGGAAAAACTCCTTTAAGACCTCCCGGTGCTCTGCGGGAAGAAGAGTTTTTAAAGCGCTGCATTAAGTGTAACAAGTGTGCACAAATTTGTCCATACTTCAGCATACGGATAGCACACGTGGAGTGGGGAAGAAGCATGGGAACACCGATGATATTTGCACGCGATATTCCGTGTTATGTTTGTATGAAATGTACACCTGTTTGTCCTACAGGTGCATTGCAAAATGATGTGGTTGAAAAAGAAAATGTAAGGATGGGCATCGCAAAAATCAATGAAGAGAAGTGTCTGCCTTATTTAGATGTAATATGCCGCGCCTGTTTTGAAAACTGCCCGATATTCAGAGAGGCAATAATTCTTGAAGATGAGTTGCTTCCTAAAGTGATTGAAGAAAAATGTATTGGTTGCGGAATTTGTGAAAGAGTTTGTCCCGTTGAAGGTTCCGCAATTATTGTTTACAGTAAAGAAGAAATTACGGTTTAAATGCCCCGGGTAAAGAGAAATAAGTTTTATAATAAATTAAATACTTATAGAAAAACTGTACAGCTATTTTCTCTGGCTTTTTTGGTGGCAGTTCCGATTCTGGTTGTCAACGGGATCTATTCCATTATTGGTAATCTTTATTCAATTACAATTTTTGGTGTTGATATTGTTGATCCGGCAATGGCACTACAGACAACAATATTATCAAGAGAGTTAATCGAAGTACTTATTATTGGAATAATACTTCCTGTTCTGCTTGCGTTGATATTCGGAAAAGTTTTTTGCAGCTGGATGTGCCCGTTCAATACCATCTCGGAGTATTGGCAGAAACTAACAGCTAAACTTTTTAGAAAGAGATACAGAAAAATTAAGTTGCAGGTGAAAGATGAAAATCCGAACCCGGTTATTTTTTGGAGTATTTTAATTTCATTTTTTGTCCTCAGCATCATATTGGATTTCCCGATGATTACTTTCCTTTCTGCACCGGGAATCATCTCTTCCGAAATATCTCACTTTATAATGGGAATGGGATTTGGTTTAGAGCTGCTAATTGTTTTGATGATAATCTTTATTGAGGGAATATTATTCAAAAGGTACTGGTGTAAATTTGTTTGTCCGGTCGGCGGGGTTCTCTCAATTTTCAGAGTTAAAAGAACAATGCATTTACACTATAATTCAGATTTATGTTCTTGTGCAGCCAGATCAGAGCCGTGCAGTTACAGTTGCCCTCTCAATTTGTCACCAAAGAGCAAAAACATTTATCCGTTCTGTTTCAACTGCGGCGAATGTATTAGAATTTGCGAGAAAACTGGAAGCGGTGCTTTATCATTTAGCTTCGGCACAGATAATATGTCATATAAAAAGGGAATGAAAAATTCTCATAAAGAAGAAATTGAATTTTCAATTAAGGAATAAAAATGTTTGCAAATTTTGGAACGACAGAAATACTAATCATCCTTTTTGTAATATTGCTTTTATTCGGCGGAAAGAAGATACCTGAACTTGCCAAAGGTTTTGGAAAAGGAATCCGCCAGTTCAAGAACGAAATTAAAGATGTTAAAGAAGAACTTGATATCAGAGAGGATATTAAAAAATAACGGACTAATTAAGTAGTAAAATAATTAATTCTCCGAGCTTTATTCCCTAAAGATCAGTTTAGATTTATGGGAAGAAAGCCGATGGGTTTGATGAGAAATCATCAAGCCTCCCACGTCCTGATATATCAGGACAAATTGGAAAGGAGAGGTTGAACTT